>RCNC010000069.1_pt1 | contig 106955 bp, 96 predicted proteins | sample 2041301 | NCBI WGS metagenome assembly RCNC01 (sample SAMN09708231, study PRJNA481090) | Marine sediment metagenome, whole genome shotgun sequencing project. | biome: marine sediment; feature: ocean; material: sediment; isolation source: Sewage treatment plant 13A marine sediment (STP13A) ...
TATCCGAGTTCTTCAGATTTTTCTTTCGCCTTTATAAGGGCATTGAAATTATTCCCGACAATGACATTTTGAGTTTTTCTGAAAATTTCATCTCCAAGCTTTGGGGTTTCAGGCACTTCACCTGCCACGCCTCTGCCGATATAATTTCGAACTCTTTCTGGAATTTCTGATTCTATTGAATATTTAGCAAATATCGACTGACAGTTTGCAAAGGTCATTGAGTCCGGTACACAGGGGCCTGAAGCAATTGAGTCCAGATCGTCTCCAACCACATCGGAGAGGATCAGTGTTATTATCGTTGCGGGGTAGACGACCCTGGCTAGACCACCGCCTTTAATCGCCGACAGATGTTTTCGTATGGCATTTATCTCATGGATTGTGGCCCCGCAGGACAGAAGAACTTTGGTGGTCACCTGTTTGTCTTCGAGCGTAACATCGCCAACAGGCAGTGGCATCAGGGCCGAACCGCCACCTGAAATAAGACAGATTACCAGCATATCTTTGTCTGCCGAAGCAGCAAGGTCATAGATTGCTTTGGTTCCCTTGAAGCCGTTTTCATCGGGAACGGGATGTCCCGCTTCATGAATTTTGACGGTAGAGAGTTCCTCGAGATGACCATATTTAACGATGATGATACCCTGAGTAATCCTGTCTCCCAGAATTTCTTCAATAGCTGCTGCCATGGAAGAGCCCGCTTTACCTGCTCCTATTACAAATAAGTGGCGGTACTGCGACAGATCATATTCCCTGCCATCAACCAGCAGGATGTCATCTTGACGCTGAACATACTTCTTTATGGCCGCCCCCGGCGCCACGGCAGCAAGGCCTGCCTGAAATATCTCCTTTGCATTCTGACGACTTTTCTGGACGTTTCGCACCATAAATGACTCCTCACGAACAAGGGCTGAGATTAATATTAAACTAAAGGGAAGCCAAACGTATTATTGATTTAATTTTACAATATTTCAGATAGTAACAACTCTTTCACTGTTGCTTCTTAAGATGGACGGAGATATCATGCAAGGCGTTCAGCAGATGTCTGGTCATTGCATTTTCAGCGCCTATTTTATCATGTTTTTTAATGGCCTGAAGTATATCATTATGTTCATCAACGGTCTGTTCAATACGACCCGGTGTATATAAACTTGAAATCCAGCCATTGGGCAGATTCATGATCATTGCCTTCATCAAAACATAAAGTGTCTTGTTTTTAGTTGCTCCTGCCAGTAAGCGATGGAATTTCCCGTCACAGAGTATGGCCTCCTCGACGTTATGAACTCTGGCATACTTAACGAAATTGTTATACGAGTCCTCCATCTTGTCGAGATCTTTTTGGTCTGCTTTTTCAGCTGCACAGCCGGCTGCTTTCGGTTCAATGATCAATCGAACCTCAAAATTATCCCTGATCGACCGCTCATTTGCTTTCAGCCAGGAAGAAAATTCGCTGAACTGCTGCCCCTGCTTATCGTTGACATAACTGCCTTTTCCCTGCTTAACGTTAACCTGGCCGGTTACCTCCAGAATCCTCAGCGCTTCCCTGATAGAAGAACGGCTGACCTGTAACTTTTTGGTCAGTTCATTTTCAGAATAAAATTTATCACCAGGCTTGAAGCCATCTTCAGCAATCATCTCCTTTATTGCATCTATGACGCTGTCAGAGATGCGCACTTTTTTTACAGGATCCATATAAACCTTGGCTGGTAAGAGATAGTACTTGTCAGACAAGTACTAAGCCTAACGAATGAAGCCTGTGCTGTCAAGCCTTATGAGCGATGAGTATGTATCATCCGGGCTGTCCATCACGCAGGGATATCTGGACCCAGGACGTCTTAAAACAGGATGATCTTTGATGTTTTCATAAAGAAGACAAACAGGGCGGTAAAACCGGCAAGAAAACTATAGGGGAGAATCAGATCACGATTTGTAACACCGCCGCCTTTCAATCGATCGGTGATCCGGTATGTTGCATATAATGATGCCAGAAAGCCTCCGGCAACGGTAAACACCTGTAAAAGTGCAGACGCATCCGGGCTGATCAGTCGGGCTCCGGCGACCACCGGTGTCAAATCCAGAACTTCACGTAAATTGGCCACAAGAGGCCATGACTGGCTGACAAACACCTCAAAATGCACAGCAAGATAAACACCAAGAATAATAGGTATAAAACCATAACCGAGAAGGGGTTGCAGGAGTTTTCTATTAACTTTGGTTAAATGTGCCTGAAGCCGGACCATCAGAAACAAGGATGAGGCGAAAATAAACATCAGAAAAACAGATAAGTACAACATCACAGAGTGCCCGCACAGTCAGGGACTGCGGTCTTTTGGTTAACAGAGACGTTTCACCGAAATGGCCGCCGGGTCCAACCCGGCCAACAATTGAAAGAGCTCCATCCTCACCCTGCAGCGTCAGTTCAGCTTCACCCATTGCTACGATATAAAAGGTATCCGCCTGATCGCCTTTACGGTGTACAAAATCCCCCTGGGGGACATGCCGAATCGCTGCATTATCAGTGATTTCTGCAAGTTGCTCAGGGCCAATGTCTTTGAATAACACTGACTGCTGCAAATTTTGTTTGATGGCTTCTTTTTTCATCGGGCAAAGATCACGTCACGTTTCTTTTTTCCTGGGCACCAGTGAAAAATCTAGGTTAAGAGATGCGCCTTGAGAATATCTGAGAGAAGGGGAGCCACCGAATAAACCTCAAGCAGCTCATCAGAACTCACACCAGGATAGGTGTCTGAGCCGATGACCTTCTTAATAACACTGCGGGCAAACCGCTCTCTGGCACCCCCAGCAAGGACAAGATGGGTCGCTACCACGAGCACATCAACAGCGCCCGCATCCAAACAGCGCTGTGCTGTTTGAATAATAGACCCACCCGTTCTGATCATGTCGTCACAGACAATAGCTGTCTTACCCCTGACAACACTTGAAACCTGGCTGACAATGGTTTTGTCTGTGTCATACCGGTCCTTGTCGGCCGCAGTATGAGGACAGTCCAGCACACTTGCCAGCCTGGCAACCCGATGGGAGAAACCGTAATCGGGAGAGACAAGCACATAATTACTCAGGTTCATGCTTCTGATCTTTTGGGCCACAAGCTCATCGGTCCAGACATGTTTGGTACTGATCTCACCTGCATGGGCATGCAGCACCGCCTCAGAATGTAAATCAACAAATGCCACAAAGTTGGGACGCGCCCGAAACAGCTGCCTCGTCCTGGTGATTCCTTTGGGAATTTCCTGGGTAGATGGTGTTGTCCGCTCCATGGTCGAATACCCCAAGTAGGGAACAACTACATTTATCGATGCAGCATTCCAGTATCTTCCACCCTGAATAAGATCGAGTGTTTCCTGGTGCGATGAGTCATTATGTGTCGCCCCAACAATAATAAGATGTTTCCCTGAGAGATCGGAGGGAAATGCATGATAGTCTTCACCATCAGCAAAACGTTTGCGTATCATTTCAGTGAATGGCACATCAAGGCTATCTGCTATTTTCTGAGCAAGCGGTGTTGACGCCTGGTTTGCTACCAATAAAAGATTCCGCTGAATTTCCATCTTGTTATCCTGTTTTATTGAAAGTCACAAAAACCTATCATTGTCTTTCAGACCGGGTAAAGCTGAGAAGTGTTCGGGATGCCTTTGAAAACGGCAGGCTGTATTTACGCAACGCTGACATTTCCCAGCAGCCTTGTTCATCGGCAGTCATTTCAATCTCCTCCTGAAACCTCGGTCCTTTCATACATATTACCCGCTTACCTTGCGTACAGAAGCGCCCACACATCGCCAGGAAGTGCGGTATGTCTGACACAGCTCTGCTGACGATACAGTTAAACCGTGATTCTTCCTGAAGAGTAACCTGTTCCTCAAGCCTGCAAGGCTGGACGGTTATCTCTTCCAGTTCACAGCGTCTGATAACATGCCTCAGGAAGGAGACCCGTTTTAAGCGCGGCTCAATAAGGCTCACCACCATCCCAGGTCGGGCTATCTTGCAAACCAGTCCGGGAAACCCTGCGCCACTGCCGATATCAAGCAGAGAATCCTGCTTTTCATCAAGCAGCATCAACAATGCCAGGGAATCAATAAAGTGTTTTTCGACAATATCCTGCTCAGAGGTCTCCCTGGCAATGAGATTTATTTTCTTGCTCCAGTGTTTGAGTTCCTGAAAATAGAGGTAGAGCTTCTCAAGCGCTGTATAATCCAGATCAAGTCCGAAGCCGTTTGCTCCCTGGCAGATCAGATTGTCGAACTGACGGAAATTCATTGCTGTTTCCCAACCCTGCAGTGCCTTATGTCAGCCGACAGGTTACCGATGCCGCATGCGCAGTTAACCCTTCAAGGTGGGCAAGTGCTCTGATATGGTCAGCATCTTCTGCAAGCGCATCTGCTGAGTAACTGATAATGGAACTTTTCTTCAGGAAGGTTTCAACCCCGAGGGCTGAAGCAAACCGCGCAGTCCCCATCGTTGGCAGGACATGGTTCGGCCCGGCAAGGTAATCCCCTGCAGCTTCAGGGGTATGCTTTCCTAAAAAAATTGCTCCCGCATGCCTTATCTGCGGGACCTGGGACCAGGGATCGGCAATCATCAACTCTAAATGTTCAATAGCAATTTCATTTGCCAGATCAACAGCCTCTTCAAGCGTCTGAGCAAAAAATATTTGTCCTCTGGTTTCCAGAGACTGCCTGGCAATTGCCTCCCTGCTCAACCCCGTTAACTGGTTCTCCAGCTCATTCACTATTCTGGCCGAATGGTTGCTGGCCGTTGTGATCACAACTGCCAGTGCCTGGGGGTCATGTTCGGCCTGGGCCAGCATATCTGCAGCAATGTGGACAGGGTCGGCAGTATCATCTGCGACGATAAGTACTTCTGATGGACCGGCAATCATATCGATCCTGACCATTCCGGAAACCTGACGTTTGGCCTCGGTTACATATTGATTTCCCGGCCCGACAATTACATCGACAGCAGGAATCGATTGGGTACCAAACGCCAGGGCCGCAATAGCCCATGCTGAACCGGCCCGGTAGATTTCAGTAATACCGATTTCCTGCGCGGCTACAAGTAAATGCGGACTTATACTCCCGTCTTCAGACGGTGGGGTCATCATTATTCTCTGGGCAACTCCGGCAATTCCGGCTGGAATTCCGTTCATCAATACCGACGAGACCAGTGGGGTCGAGCCTCCCTGTCCGCCTGGAACATAAAGACCAGCAAGGTCAACCGGTCGCACAAGGCGGCCGACAATGGTACCATTTTCTCTGGTCTGCAGCCATGAATCTTCCATCTCCCGTTCGTGAAAACCTTGAATCCTGTCAATGGCGGCTTCGAGCGTTTCCAGAAATGACATGTCAACAAGATTATATGCCTGTTCAAGCTCTTCCGAAGAGACTGCAAGCGGCAGCTTCATCTCCGGGGCGTCATACTTTTTTGTATATTCTAGGACTGCAGCGTCTCCGCCAGCACGAACATCTGCCAGAATTTTTGACACACTGGTTATTACCGCTTCGTCCGATGACTGGAAACGGTTGAGCAGCTTGCTGATCTCCTGCTCACCGGCTGAACTCTTTATGTCAAGTGGTGTAATTATCATCTATTTACCATCATTTTTTAACAATTGTATTTCATCTTCCCGCTGGCTTGGCAGAACACAGCGGGCTATTATACGTCATTTCACCCTTATTAGAAAGCAGAACAACAGGCCTGGCAGAATAGTATGGTTAAATAACTTTTTTTGCTTTTACCTTTGAAGTTGCAGGAAAAGACAATATAGTTACTAACCACTTGGAAACAAAAATTTTCCTCGTAAGGCTCGGGTGCCTGAGGGAACAGCACTTTTTATTGTTTTTCCAATAACAGAATTACTGATGACTTGAATGGTATTGATTTCATGTCATCTCGAATAAATATAGGTGTCTTAGTATGGAATTTGAACCGAAATGGATTGCCTGGGAGACAACAAGACGGTGCAACTTAAAATGCGTGCATTGCAGATCATCTTCTGAACTTGAAAGTCAAGGCCATCCTGATTTCTCTTTTGAGCAGGCCACCAAAATCATTGATGATATCGTTTCTTATGCCAGCCCCGTGCTTGTGCTCTCAGGCGGTGAGCCTCTGTTGAGAGATGATATTTTTGATATTGCCCGATATGGCACTGAAAAAGGGTTACGGATGTGTCTGGCAACCAACGGTACACTGGTAACAGAAGATACCTGCAGGGAAATCAAAGATGCAGATATTAAAATGGTATCACTGAGCCTTGACGGTGCCCGGGCAGAGACCCATGACAATTTCCGCAACCAGGAAGGTGCATTTGAAGGGACATTAAAGGCAATTGAGTTGTTCAATAAGAGCAAGATACCGTTCCTGGTCAATTCATCATTTACGGTTCGCAACAAAGATGAAATCCCGGAAATATATCAGCTGGTGAAAAAACTGGGAGCGACCGCCTGGTATATGTTCATGATTGTTCCAACGGGACGGGGGAAAGATGTACTGGATGAACTGATTCCTGAAAAACTGTACGACGAAATCCTTGAATGGCACTATGAGGTAGAGAAAGAAGAAAACGAGCTATTAATGCGGCCAACCTGCGCCCCTCACTATTACCGTATTGTCAGGCAGAAAGCCAAGGAGGAAGGCAACCGGTTCAAGCGCAGAAACCTCAATTTTTCAACCGGGGGCTCCAAGGGGTGCCTCGCCGGTCAGCTCATTTGTCTCATCGATGTTGATGGAGAGGTTCTGCCCTGCAGTTATTTCCCCAAGTCAGCTGGTAATATCAATCAGATACCATTCAAGGATATATGGGAAAAATCAGAACTTTTTCTTAACCTCAGAGATTTCAAAAGTTACAAAGACAATTGTGGCCGATGCGAGTATGTTAACGTCTGCGGAGGCTGCAGAGCAAGGGCCCATGCAATGACCGGCGACTACCTCGCTCAGGAACCACTCTGCAGCTATATCCCTCAACGTCTGAAATAACAACCGAACAGGTGACAATGACCATGAATGACACTTTTCTCAAAGCCTGTCGGGGCGAATCGACTGATTATACTCCTATCTGGATGATGCGGCAGGCCGGAAGATACCTGCCGGAATACCAGAAAGTGAGGGGTAAGGTAACCTTCCTCGAATTGTGCAAATCACCGGAACTCTGTGTTGAGGTGACCCTGCAGCCAATTGATATCTTCAACATGGATGCGGCAATCCTCTTCTGCGATATTCTTATTCCCATGGAGGCCATGGGATTGACCCTAGAGTTTCATGAAGGGCGCGGCCCGGTATTTCCAAATGTTGTTCGGGACCAGAACGCTCTTGATAAGCTGATCGTTCCTGATCCCGATGAAACCATGGGATTTGTAATGGAGACCATCAGGTTACTGAGAAGGGAATTAAAAGTTCCGCTCATTGGCTTTGCCGGCGCTCCCTTCACCTGCGCCACCTACCTCATAGAAGGTGGTTCATCGAAGGTCTTCTGGGAGACCAAGAAGATGATGTTTACTGCACCTGAGCTGTTCCATGGATTAATGGAAAAGATTACCCGGTGCACCATAAGCTACCTTCTGGCTCAAGCTCGTGCCGGCGCCCAGGCCCTCCAGCTCTTCGATTCCTGGGCCGGAATCCTTGCCCCCACAGATTTTCAGGAATACGCGCTGCCTTATGTTGAACGGATCATAGGAGAACTCCAGCAGACCGGATTGCCGATAATATATTTTGCCAATAATGGCGCTACGCTACTCGAATATTCTGCACGTTCAGGTGCTGATGTCATCGGACTTGACTGGCGTATTAACATTGGTGATGCAATCAAACGGGTGGGTAACAAGGCAGTCCAGGGCAATATCGATCCATTTGCACTGCTGCTTCCAAAGGAAAAATTGAGGCAACGAATCAGAAACCTGCTCGAAGACGCACGTGATGCCAAAGGTCATATTTTTAATCTCGGCCACGGTATCCACCAGTTCACCCCGCCTGATCAGGCAAAGATTGCAGTCGACGCGGTCCATGAACTGAGTCAGCGCTCGTAATCATTCAGACAAGATGAACAGAACTATTCCCAGCATAGAAACATGTCTGAAATTACTAGACCGTTACCGTATGCTGGAGAATATCAGACAACACTCGTTCATGGTTGCCAGGGTCGCCGAAACAATAATCCAGAACCTGAGCATACCCCTTGAAAAAGGTATAGCACCACCTGATCCCTCCCTGGTGCTGGCAGGAGCCCTCCTCCACGACATTGCCAAGACCAAATGTCTTGACGGCAGTTGCAGACATGCCGAAGAGGGAGAACAGATCTGTATTGACCATGGTTTCCCCGATGTCGGAACCATTGTTGGTGAACATGTAATTCTCAAATCATTTACACCCGAGAATTACCGGAGCGGGTGCTTTGGAGCCCACGAAATAGTCTACTATTCTGACAAGCGGGTAACCCACACCACCATCGTCTCTCTTGAGCAGAGACTTGAATATATTGTCGACAGGTATGGAGACGGCAGCAGTTATATCGAAATGAGAATCAGAGAAAATTTTCAACATTGTCTCCACCTGGAGGAATATCTATTTTCCTTTCTTCCCTTTACTCCTGAGAACCTTGCCAGCCTGGTTTCGCCGGAGCCTTTCATATAATTTTAAAAATCGATAGTAAATCAACCATGACATCAAGATCATTTAAAATGGTCAGCTTCCCTATTTTCCAGTCGCTGCTCACTACACCCCGATGAATTTCATCGCCCCGGAATGGATCGCTATTGGTAGTATCGTGCTGATGATGGGTATGTCCAGGGGAGGATTGCCGATTGCAGGATGGATACTCCCAGTTATTCCGATCGGTGTACTGCTGGGCTATCTGATTGTCCAGGTGATGCGTGAACGCTATTATATCCGATTCATCTATTTATCTTTATTCATTACCTCTATATTGCTAATTTACAGAGCGATCACAGACTCTTAACCAACACAAATTACTATGCCCGTCTTACCCCGACCTCTCTATCACCCTCATTTCCCCTTCAACAACAGCCACGTTCAGACTATCTTCCCAACGCTGCTTAGAAAAAATCTGCCTTTAAGTCCCAGGCGCGAGCGTGTAGAAACAGATGACGGTGATTTTCTCGATATCGACTGGCATTTCAGCGCCACCGACGGGGCGACCAAGCTGGCAATAGTCAGCCATGGGCTGGAAGGTCACTCTCGTAAAAAGTACCCGCTTGGGATGGCGAACTGTCTTACGAAAAACGGGTGGGATGTTGTCTGTCTTAACTTTCGCGGATGCTCAGGGGAGTCAAATCGTTTACCTCGGCTCTATCATTCCGGGGTTACCGACGATCTGCATACGATACTGCAGCACTGTCTGGCAACCGAACGTTATCATGACGCAGTTCTGGTTGGTTTCAGCATGGGCGGTAATCAGACACTGAAATATCTCGGTGAAAACCAGGATATCCTTCCCCCTCAGCTAAGAGCAGCTGTCGTTGTTTCCGTTCCCTGCATGCTCGCGGACTCAGTGGAAAAAATGAACGGCTGGCAGAACGGTATCTATATGCGTTATTTTTTAGGAAGCCTGACCAAAAAAATCCGACTCAAGGCAGAAATGTTTCCCGGTCTTTTTGATTTGACGGGTATTGAGAAGATTAAAACGTTTGCACCTTTTGATGACAGATACACAGCCCCGCTGCATGGTTTCAGAGACGCGGCAGACTATTACCAACGCTGTTCATCCAGACAGTTTCTTCCGGCAATTCAAATTCCCTGCCTGATGGTTCAGTCAGTCGACGATCCTTTCTTGTCGACATCCTGTTTTCCGGTGGCAGAAGCAGAGGCAAATCCATACCTGTCTCTTGAGATCACAGAGTTTGGCGGACACGTCGGGTTCTGGGGAGGCTGGAGAAAAGAACATTACTGGTCAGAAATCCGAACCGTCGAATTCCTTCAGCTACTGGGTCTGTAGCCCTGCTGACTCAGTTGATCAACATTTCTCCACAGGTCTGCGCTCAGGCACATACACATGATCGATATCTTCCCGGTTCCAGGCTTCTGAGACATACAAACCGCAATAGCAGCTGCCAAACTCCTTGACATCCGGTTCTCTGTAGACGCAGGGGCAGATGATATCCCGGTCCGCCTTGATATCTTCCTTGGCCAGGCGGCACGGGCAGCACATGTAGCCATATCGATCCCGATTGGTCATCAGGCCCTTGAGCAGGAACATGGTTGAATCCAGATCCCTGTTAAAATAATACCCTTGCGGTTCGTTAATCTTCTTCAGCTGTTGAAAAAGTTGATCAGCGTTCATATTTTAATCCCAGCTCTGACATTATTACATCCTTTTGAAAGCCCACAATGGCTTTATCTCCGATAAATGTAATGGGAAAGGCCTTTTTCTCATTATAAGGAGCCATCTCTGCAAACAGCTCATCACGTTCATCTTTAAACATGAGATCTACATCAGTTGACTCGAAGTCAATATTATATAAATCCAGTAAATCCTTCAAAGCCTTGCACTGAATACAGGTTGTAATTACCAGCAATTTTACTTTCGGGTTTACCACGTTTCAACTCCTGTAAGATGATCCATTCTCTCTTCCTTGATGCTAAAGTGATACCAAATATAATCACAATTTTCTAAAGTTACCTGCCACTCCCAATTAATTTTTCAGCAACAGTTGAACAGACTTCAGGGAACCAGCGGGGTTGATGATGTCACAGCCTATTGTAACACTATTCCTGTTCGGTTGAAATTTTGTTACAAATAACTGATATTGTCTCTATTAAATCTCTAATACTAACGGAATAATATTTATCCATAAAAGTCATCTCTTCAATCGAGGCAGAAGAATCCATGAAAAAATATAATCTCTATCTTTCTATCATTATTTTACTGACAATTCCTGCACTACCTTCTTATGGTAATCCTCTAACAATCTATGTCTCTATTCCTCCCCAGCAGTGGCTGGTGGAGGCAATCGCAGGCAATCTGGCGACATCAGAAATTCTTCTCGGGAAAGGTCAGGACCCGCATACGTATGAACCAACACCTCGACAGATTGCCGGTTTATCAAAAGCGGATCTCTATTTTACCATCGGTATGACATTTGAAAATCACCTATCAGCGAAACTTGCGAAATCCAACAGCTCTTTGAAAATTGTTGATTCAAGTGGGAATATAAACAGGCGCTCGGACGATGATATTGCCCATGCTCCATCATCAGAAGAACACGCTTTTTCTCACAACGATCTTGATCCCCATATCTGGTTATCACCGATCAATCTCATCACTATTGCCAGGAACATGGCAGAATCGCTGGCAAAAACAGATGCTGTTAACAGAGCCATTTATGAAAAGAATTTCAATGTTCTGGAACAACAATTACGTGAGCTCCACCATAAAATCAAAACAAGGCTCAGCCCATATGAGGGTGCACAATTTTTTGTTTTTCATCCTGCCTTCGGTTATTTTGCCAAGGAATATCACCTCCAACAGGTTGCGGTTGAAATCGAGGGAAAATCGCCGTCACCGAAACAGCTTTTCAAAATCGTCGCGCAGGCACGATCACAAAACATACATGTTCTTTTTATTCAGCCCCAGTTTGATCCAAACAGTGCTAAAGTCGTTGCCCGGGCCATAGATGGCAAGGTTGTTGCTCTCGATCCGCTTGCAAAAAATATAATTATCAATATAGAAACAATGGCCGAGGCAATTGCAGAGTCATTGACAAACAAGAATAATTAGGATTGTTACCGGGCAGTTAAGCACTATCTGCTCCTGAAACAAATCTCTGAGCTGTTCGGGCAGAAGTCCTATCCTGGTGATTTGGCTGCAGCCTGTCGTGCAGGTAATGCCGGCTGCGGCCACTCTGTAGTAAACCCTGCATCCTTGAGAAGGGCAATTCCCTGTTGCATAAAGTTCCCGACTGAGGATATACCATGCGAATCATCCCCGGGAACGACACTGATTCTATAATCCCTCACCATTTCCAGGATCGACCTGGAAATATACGGCTCATCTGCTCCTTTTGCCAGGGCACGAAGATTAAAATCCATGATCAGGTCATGTTTTTTTATTAACTCCAGGTTGCGCCTGACTCTTGACACTATTGACGGTTTCTCCAGTCGATGACGATAATCAGGGTCAAAAATTCTGATCAGGTCAAAGTGACCGACAACTGAGGGACGTAACAAGGAGATCATCTCATACTGAATATCAAAATAGATCTCATAAAGCAGATCAATACCGCCAACAGAGTCAACTGTCTTTTTATACATATCAGCCGAGTAGTCAAAATTCAGATCATTGACGAAATGAACTGAGCCAACAAGGTAATCCGGGTCAAAAGAACGAATCATATGTGGAACGAATTGTTCATATCCGCTGTATGTTTCGATCTCAATTGCAGTAAAAATTGTTATCTCATTCTTGTATTTATCCTGCAGCCGCCTGCACTCGTTGATATAATTCCCGAACTGATCAAAAAGGGAGCGCGGGGTTAAGCCCGCTTCTTTCTGATCCCGGTATAAAAGATCCTCTTTCGGAGCTGGGGCATGTTCCGAGATTCCAACCCAACGAAATTTCTTAGCAATATAGGTTTGGATAATCTCTTCAAGTGAATCTGTGGCATGGTTGCAGAACTGTCCACTGTGGCCGCCATGTACAGAAACATAATCTGGTGATGCCATACATACCTCAAAAAATTAAAATGTATTAATCGTCAGCAGACGGAAGGTAATCACTTCCGGCATACTATCTGGATCGATCCTGTCTTTAAGGATAGCTGAATACACAGCTAACGCTTTTTCAATTTCCCGTCAACTGTGTAAAACAGAGCATGGAACGCACAGCTCATCAATCAGCAATCTAATCTTTGTCAGCAGGCCTGAAATCATAAGGGAAAAAGAGCGATATAATAGTACTGGTCTACCGGACAACGGAATCATGATTAAATTTTCAGGTGATCTTTGTCACCAGGACACGAGTCAAATTCAAATTACTTTAAGTGGGGTTGAGCAGGTAATGAAAATCAGTCGATTCAAATTAAGGGGACTTGGTGAAACCCCAGAGTCTGGCTGGGTTGATCTCGATCCTGGGCTGACCCTTATTCACTTTCAGAACTCAACGGGCAGCAATAGTTTTTTACGTGCCATTGAAACAATCAATCCACCATACGAGTGTTTGACGGTCCAACCCTTTGCAGATTTTCCCAAAATCATTAACCAGAATGGTTTTGTAAGGATCATATCTCCTCGTAAAAGAACGATTATTCTGTCAATATTGGATGCCTCTCCGAAACTGGTCCATCAACTTGCCCAAATATCACCACTGTTCTATGAAACTGATAAAATTGAAATTGGCAGAAGACTTGATCTCTCCCGGTGGTTAAACTTCATTGAAATGCCTTCGTCAAGTCGCTGGAGCGAGGTATCAGCTGACATCTCATCCTTACTCAAAGGCGATTTTAGACCGGAAAAGGCGGCTGGAATTAACAATTATATTGAAAATCTTTTACCTTCCCATCGCATTAAAGGTCCATTGCAGCAATCCTTGAGTCTGTGGCTTAACCAATTGATTATCCAGGTCCCACAAAAAACAGAGCTACTGCAAACCCTGCTTTTGAAGGTTAACAGGGCTGATCATTTCAGCACGGCGAGGGCACTGCTCGATAAACGTATTCCACTCTTTGTTAAGATTGATACCGTTAGTCCCGGTTCAACCGGGTCAAGTTCGGCACTGTCTCATCTTCGGGACATTTATGAGAAGAGGATAACATCTTCTCCTCCCCTCTCAAGACGCGGAAACCAGCCTTTTATCGAACAGGTAAACCATGAACTCAGCAGCGTGCACTTTCTTCAGCCAGAAATTCAATTTTACTCAGCTCAAGACTCCACAAGACTTGTCATCAACCATGAAGGGCATACATATCCGAACGTAACAATGCTCAGCACTGTTTTGCAGCTCCAGATCATATCTGCTCTTGCAATTGTTTTATCTCGAATTGACTATAAATCAGATCCACTCTTGATCTTTCATATCGCCGATCAGACAACTTCATCAAAAGATGAACGTCTGCTGGCCAGCCAGATCAATACCATTGCAGGGTGCTGCCAATGTATATTGGGGACGGATAACAATAACCTGTTGAGACAGGGTTTTGATGGAATTAAATATGAGGCGGAAGAGATTACAGCAGCAGGTATGTGTGCCCGTTAGGCACACATACCTGTAAATGGAGTTTTTAGTGCATCAGGAAACTGTAGCAAACGGTTTAATCTTATCGAGAACTTTAGGACCAATTCCCTTAATGTTCAGCAAATCATCAACAGACTTGAAAGGACCATTCGCTTTACGAAAATCAGTTATCCTTGTAGCAGTTTTCGGACCAATACCAGGGAGATTGGTCAGCATCTCTTCATTGGCATTGTTTATGTCAATCTTTCCGGCAATAAGAGACTCACTGGCAACACTCTGATCAGCACTGCTGCCTGCTGATTTCTGGGCAGCAAAACCGGCATTGACGGTAACAAGCATAAGGATGAGGCAGCAAACTGAGGCGATTAGATTCATTTTTCTCATGGCGGTAATCTCCTTTGTTAAGATTTGTTGTGACAAAATAAATGGTTCTTTCATCATCTTATTGGCCAATAAGAATTCATGTCTCCCACCTTATCAAATCGTCCTGACATTTCTCTTACCTTGGTATCACATCTATTAGTTTTTTATTATTTTTTATTTTTTATCCGAAAATAAGGGGTGTAATACAGGGTCACAACAGAAACTGAACTGCTATTTAAATTATTGATATATATACATATAATGACATATTGTCGACGGAACGGGTAAATAATGCACCACATCGAAGTTATTTTTTTAAAATGTATCGGTCTGTGATGAGAGATTAACAAGAAACAATGACATCAAATCCGTAAGACGATCTGAGCGGGATGGAAACGTTAGAAACGTATCTCAAAACGTTTGATCTTTTTAAGCAGTCCCTGCCTGGTAATTTTAAGTAATCCCGAGGCCTTCGATTTATTACCATTTGTCTGATGCAGGGCTTTTCTTATAAGGTCAACTTCAAGACGTTTCGTTTGGGCAGGAATAGATAGATCGTTATAATCTGTTTCTCTTCTCCGCTTGTTACTGTTGGTAAAAAAGGAATGCAGTTCCCGGGAACAACGATCGGGAACGATAATCTGACCATCTTCTGTGAGGGCAACAAGCCGTTCAACTTCTTTAAGCAACTGTCTGACATTACCGGGCCATGGATATTTCTCAAACAATCCCATCACCTCAGAGGAAAAACCGGCCACCCGTTTTGAAAAACGTTCATTTGTCTGCTGAAGAAAGTACTGGGCGAGCGGAAGAATATCCTCTTTTCTATCCCGCAGCGGAGGAATGACGATTTCAACCGAGAACAGGCGAAAAAAGAGATCTTCCCTGAATCGTCCCTCTTTTATTTCAAGACCAAGATCACGATTCGATGCACTGATCAGCCGCAGGTCATAATTAATTGTCCTGCTGTTTCCCAGCCGGCTCCCTTCTCCTTCTTGAATAGCTCTTAAAATCTTCGGCTGGATCATCAACGGCATCTCCCCAATCTCATCGAGAAAGAGCGTACCCCCTTCTGCCGTCTCAAAGAGACCGCGTCGGGACTTATCAGCACCGGTGAAGGCCCCCTTCTCATGACCAAAAAATTCACTCTCCACAAGGCTCTCGGGAATGCAGGCGCAATTCACCGGCACGAATGGTTTATCCCGCCTGTCTCCCCTCTGATGAATCATCTGGGCAATTAGTTCCTTGCCTGTACCGTTTTCTCCCTGGATCAGTACATTTACCGGGGTACTGCTGATAACGTTTACCAGATTTATTACTTCTCTCATTGCAGGACTTTCTGCTATTAATGCAACCCCTGAAACCATGTCCTGCTCAAATCGGTCAACTTCCTTCTCAATGGAGGAGGCAAGTGTCAGGATCTCCTGGTTCAAGACCACAGACTCAATAGAAAGAGATAGAAAATGAGCAATCTCATCGAGACGCCCAAGATCTTCACGGGTAAAATTCTCCTGATTTAATTTATTTATGAGCTGGATAGCTCCAATAATGCGATTTCCTGATATAGCCCTGATAGGAGAACAGATCAGATTTCGACTGGTAAAGCCGGTTTTCTCTGCCATCTCCGCATGATATCCCTGGAGGTCGACCAGATCATTTTCAATCCGGCTTTCACCTGTGCCGATCACCTGCCCAACAACACTGCCCTCAAGCGGTGGCTCAATCTGCTGTTCTTCAAGACCGGTACCAAAAATGGAGCAGATCTTCTTTTCGTTCTGCTCCATTATAAATATGGTGCATCGCTCTGTACTCATCAACTCAGGAAGAATTCTGGAGTAAAATGTGATAAATGATCGATACTCATCAACCGTCCAGGAGCCGGAAACCTGCACCAGTTTGTTTTTCAGGATAGTCAGGTGTTTTCTTGAGAAACGTTGTGTCTGGGTGTTATCTTTCATAGGGAAACATGATTAACAATCGATCTTTTATTTATATATCAATATTATACTCCATCATACTGACCCGAGTGAATACTTTGTTTACATATGATACACCCGCAAAAAAACTTTGTCAAAATTTCACCATGACATTGATTATGCTGTTATTTGATAGGGTGTTACCCAAACAGCAGATCACCATGTCCTGCGTAAACAATGTTCACGTCTTTCCCGTCGTGTCTCTTTTTAGAACCATAGATGTATGCCTCGCCAGATTTTACTCTCCGAGAACGACATACCCAGAACAGTTAATAACATCCTTTAAACAGGTACATGAGGACAGTCACATGGTCGCTCCTGGAAACTTTTTCAAATACATATATCAATGGCATGAATGGTGCAATGACATATGCACTCCTGTTTTTCTCGACTGAGATCGGGTAATGGCAGATAACTTTTCCCGGAATTTATTGATCCGGAAGACTGTACCCCTGGAATAGATTTATTCAGGGGTACCATAATCCCCCCCGGGGGCGTGAAGCGATTAATTCATCAGTTGTCAGTGATTGTACGCCGTCTGAAACTACCTGTTACCGGGTAATATGAATTGATCCAACCTTATCACCTGTATCTGAGACCGCTTCACGCCCCTATCTCTTTCCGCCGCTGCTGCTTTCCCAAGCAATGAACAGAGTAAGATAAAGATATGTAATGCAACCATAAAAAGCAGATAAAAGATCAAAGGCGAACTACTCTATCAGGAAGGCAAATCAGTAATTATTGGGAACAGAGCTGCAGGAAACTACAATTGGTCAAACATCTCCTTAACACCCCTGGTTTCAGATGCAGGCCAGACGTAATCCTATTCAGATTTCACAGGATCTTCATCATCGCTGACTTTCACACTTTTATCACCGGACACCACGGTTCCACGAGATCTTAGAAGAACTTCCAGTTCCAGAAATTCATCGTCAATTTCTTCTTCCACGGATTCCGCTTTGTGGTCTGATTCGCTGTACCATTCTTCTCTTAAATCCGCGAGGATATCTCGAGCCATTGGCAACCTCTTTATCTTTAAATTTTACAGTCAGATCTGTCTGCTCTTATGAATCCAAATGATAAACATGGTGTGGAGAAAAGAAAACAAATAATACAAATCAGATCGAAACACAGCAGAAACAGCCGCATAAAAATGCGCCAGCTACACTCATGGGGTGCTGGGGTACCCCAGCTCATTCCAGGAGTAGCAGGCATCACTGCTAAAATGTTCAAAACTTGACTCTATTTTCTTTAACGTATAGCATTATTTTGTGTAGACAATGAACTTTCATCCTGTGAGGTCTAAAATGCCGATCATATCAGTACAATTCAAAGACAAGATTATTGATAAATACCCGATGGAATCCGGTCAGACAATTACCATCGGACGAAAAGAATCAAACGACATTACTATCGATAACCTTGCTGTTTCCGGGATTCATGCCCGTATTGACTCGGTATCTGCCACATTTATCATCACGGACCTGCAAAGTACTAACGGAACGTTTGTCAATGAGCAACTGGTTTCGACCCATAATCTGAGAAATCAGGATATAATCATTATCGGCAAACACCAGTTACTATTCGATTCAACGGACATCGAACAGAAGCTTGATGCGGATTTTGGTGAAGACAACCTGGATCATCTGGAAGATAACGACGAATTTGACAAAACCCGTTACCTCGACACTGCCGAATATCGTGAACTTATTGAGAAAGCACGGGATGGGTTGATAAAAAAATAGTTAGAAAAACGATTTTAAATTCTTTTCCACACCTTTCATAATCATCTCCGGTGTGCTTTTCAGGAGTTCCCGTTCGAGTATCTGTAGTCGATAGTTGCCTGGATCAACAGCGACCCCTTCACTGACAAAATGACGTGCATTGTCAAAATCAAGTTTTCGAAAGGCGCTGTCTGCAAGGAGTGCATAACGGTCTCCGATTTTTCGAAATCCTTCCTGAATCATACTGTTATCGGCATCGATGGCCGCTATTTCACGATAATATTTAAGCGCACAATCATCAGCCGGCGTTGTCAGCATATTTTTCGACAATTTCTCTTCCGCACGCCTGGCAAGGTCTTTAATCAAGGCATTCCGTTCGGCTTCAAGACGTCCCTGAAGAGCCGCCAGCCTGCCCGAAGCAGGATAGACAGCCATCCCTTTTTCTACCAGCCTCATGGCTTCTGCATACTGTCTGCTGCTGATCGCACCTTCCGCCAGTTCTGCATATCTGTCAGAAATACGTCTATAACCATCTTGAACCCGTTGGTTTCCCGGATCAACTCTGTCGATTTCCTGATAATAAAAGAGCGCATTTGTACCGGCCGGAACTGATAAATTATCAATGGCTAAGGCGTTTTCTGCCTGTTTTGTCAAACGCTCAACAGTCTGCCTTTTCTGATGATCCGGACTCACGTTGGCAGCGGGCGTTACCGTTTTCGTAATCTTCGCCTCATCCCGGACGACCTGCCCGTTAGCCTCCTGATTGGCTGTCGCCACTTCTTTTTCAGGGTCAGTGTCATTGTTGAGAAAAATTAAAAAACTGAAAAGCAATAAAAACAGCAGAGCGATGCCCGGTAATACCCGTCCTCCATTGATTTCAAATCGTGATTTCTTCGGTTTTTGCACCGGAAGTGTAGCTTTTTCAGCCTTTTTGATGCCTGGTGAAAAAAATCTGGTTTTTTCGGTGTCATCTGCTGTTCGTGCCTCAAACTGTTTTGCAGCCTGAATCGCCTTGAGCCCATGTTCTTTTTCAATCTGATATTCCCGGCTGAACAGACTGAGCATAAATGTTTTCAATACTCGATGGTCGTACCCCATTGAAACATTGCCCAGACATTTCTCGATATCGAGCTGCATCTCTTCACAACTTTGATACCGATTTACGGGATCAACAGCCAGCGCCTTGTGGAGAATCCTATAGATGATCGGATCCAGACCCGGAACAATGGTTTCCAGGCGCTCGTAGTCAACGGTAATCGCTTTTCTGATCAGGACCGCTGTGTCTCCCGCATACATGCGCCTGCCGCTTAACATTTCATAGAGCAAAATCCCAATTGAAAAAATGTCGGAACGACAATCCAGGGCATCTCCTGCAAGCTGCTCAGGCGACATATAGGTAATTTTACCCTTAACGACACCTACCCGCGTCTTATTATCATGCATCTCTGTCTTGGCGATGCCAAAATCGATAATTTTAACTTTGCCGTCATAGGTGAGAAAAATGTTGTGAGGGGTCAAGTCCCGATGAATTATTTTAAGCGGCTTACCCTGAAGATCAGTCAGGGAATGAGCATACCCCATGGCTTCGCAGATCTTCTGGGAAATCATCAGTGCAAATTCAGGACTGAATGATTTTTTGCTGTTACCAGTCTTAATAACATACTGGAGATCTTTGCCAAACAGATACTCCATGGCCATGAAGTAACGACCGTCAACCTCTCCAAAATCATAGATAGTGGCAATATTTTCGTGCTGGAGAAGTGCAGCCAGGCGGGCCTCACTGGTAAAGTGTTCAACGAGATCAGGTTCCTTTGCTACGTGTCCGAACAGCTGTTTGATCACAATGAGCTTTTCAAAGCCTTTGTCACCAATAAGCTTGCCACGAAAGACCTCTGCCATTCCGCCGGTCCCCAGCAGATCAAGCAAAATATATTTACTACCCAGTCTCAATGGGCTTATCTCACTCATTTATGACATTCCCGAACCCATTAGAACAGCAACACCGGACACTTTACATTGTGAAGAACGAAATTGGCTACCGAGCCGAAGAGAACGTCCCTGATCTCTCCCCCGCCTTCATGTCGTCCAATAACAAGCAGGTTGAAACCATCTTCATTGGCGATGTCAGCAATCATTTCTTTGGGAGAACCGGTTTTCAGTATCGTTTCCGGTTCAAAATCTTCTTGAGTAAGTTTTACCAGATATTTATCTAAAAGAATCTTCCCCGCCTTCTGGGCATTTTCTTTCACCATTTCTACCTGAAAGTCAGGGATCATCCTGTAGGCAAGTTGCTCTTTGTTAATTACATAGAGCAGTGTAATTTTTTTGGGAAATCTGTTTTTCAAGGCAATAACTGCATCAATGGTGGCGTGAGCGGTCGGTGAATCATCAACAGGTACAAGAATTTTTAGTTCCATATAACTCTGTGCCTCCTGGTCACTGTTTTTTCAGCTATTTTTGTGGGGAGAACTGTTTAACCATACACCAATCTCGGCAGAAGAAGTACCAGCCCGGGCCAGAATGTCAGCAGAAGCAGAATTGCCAACTGGATTGCCAGAAAAGGCAGTACTGCTTTGGAGACATAAACAATATTCCGGTCTACTGTTGCCCCGGTAATGTAAAGACTCACCCCGAGCGGCGGTGTGCAGTAGCCGATACCAAGATTAATAGTCATCAGGAGCCCGAAATGCATAGTGTCTATGCCGAATTTTGACAGCAATGGAAGAAAAATCGGGGTGAGAATGAGCGTTGCTGAAATAATATCCATAAACATGCCAATAACCAGCAGCAGGACATTTACGGAAAGCAGAAACACCCATGGAGATGAAATGTTTTCGACAACAACCGAGGCAATCTTTCCCGGAATCTGCTCAAAGGTTAAATACTCACCAAATACTGAGGCGCCGGCAACTATGACAAGAAGCGTCGCCGAGGTGACTGCCGATGATACGATTACTTTTTTCACGGAACTGATCTTCATATCCTTGTGGATAAAAATCTCGACAAAAAACGCATAGAAACAGGCGACAACGGCCGCCTCGTTAGCGGTAAAAAGACCAGAATAGATGCCACCGAAGATAAGAACCGGCAGAAACAGGGCCCAGACACTTTCCCTCAATACCGCAATTACTTCTGAAAACGAAGGGCGCGGGCGTCTGGTCATTCCCATTTTCCTGCAGAAAAAATAGGCGTATATGCTCATCGCCAGCATGATCAGAAGACCCGGGATGAAACCGGTGAGGAACAATGCTTCCAGTTGATCGTTGCTCACCATCGCATAAAGAATCATGGCAATGGATGGTGGAATGATAACGCCAAGAATTGGAGCCGTGGTCATCAACCCTACCGAAAAACGCTCATCATAATCATTCTCGATCAGGGCAGGAATCATGAAACCACCTATTGCAACAACTGTTGCAACCGTAGAACCTGAAATTGCACCAAAAAAACCGCAGGCCAGGACACCGGCCATGGCCAGTCCGCCCGGAAGAAAACCGACCAGAACATTGGCAGTTTTTATTAGTTTTTCGACGATGGATCCCGTGGTCATAATATTGCCGCAAAGGACGAAAAACATGACCACAATCAAGGCGAACTTATCCATGCTCCGGTAAAGAACTTCTATGACGATCTGAGGATCGATTCCGACCATATACACAAGCCCGACCATCCCGGTAAAAAAAAGTGCCATGAACACGGGAATCGTTGAGGCAAGACAGCCCAGCAGGATTGCAAGTATCAGGAGATAGCTGTTTTCCATCGTCTATTCTTCTCCTGTAATAAAGTGCTTCCCCGCCAAATCTTCCCAGATAATAATCAGGGTCCGAATGAACATCATTATGCCCATTACCGGCAGGATTAAATAAAAATACCACTCGGGCAGACGAAGTGTTGCCGTACGCGCATATTCATCCTGATACATCATTGATGTCATCTGAAAGCCGAGATAAACCATTATCCCGGCAAATACGAGTACCCCCAAGTGAGAAATGATGGTAAGTGGTTTTTTCAGGACCGGCAACATCTGTGGTAAGGCGTCAATGCGGATCAGAGATCGGGTTCGCACGGCCGCAATGCAACCGACATAGGTTGAAAAAAATATCACTTTGCGAACGATTTCATCGGACCAGTATAGACTGAAGTTGTCTGTCGTTTTTCTTAAAATGACATTGGCCATGGCCGTAAGAAGGGCGATGCAGACGGCGCTGAATAATGACCACTCTTCAACAAACCTGAAACTGCTATCAATGGCTTTGATTATTTTTCGAAGCATCACTCTATTATTAAAAAAAAAGGCCGGAGAGGGTTATCCTCACCGGCCTTAGATGTTACAGGATTTTCTATTAATCTGCTATTTTATTTACCAAGTTTTTCTCTTACTTTGGCGAGGTAATCAGGACCAATTTTCTGACCCCATTTTTCCAGAACCGGCTCAGCCAGTTTTTTTAATTCTTCTATTTCAGAAGCGGACAATTCAAAAAATTCGACGCCTGCTTCCTTGGCTGCAGCAACCTGAACATCATGCTGTTTTCTTGTCAGTTCGCGGGTAGCTGCACTTTCTTCGGCGATAACTTCAAGGAAAATAGTCCTCAGATCTTCAGGCAGTTTGTCGAGCCAACGTTTATTTATCAGATGAACAAACAATCCCTGGGCGTAGTCTAGTTGTGTATAAAACTTGGCGATGGTGAATTTTTTGGTGATACTGCAGACGATAGCCGTATGATCAAGACCGTTAATCACTCCGGTCTGCAGTGCCTGAGGAACATCGCCCCATGGCATAACGGTAAACTTCAGCCCCCATGCCTTGTATGAGTCTATATTTACCGGAGCTTCAGCGATTCGGAAATTGACGCCTTTGGCATCCGCAATAGATTTTACCGGTGTCGTTGTTGCCCAACCGTATGGGCCATAGCCGGTAAAATCTGCAACAACGATACCACTTTTCAGGGCTGCGTCTGCAAAGGGCTGCCAGAGTTCAGGATCGTTTCTGAATGTATCAAGCTTATCAAACGTGTCAACTACGTAAGGTAAATTTACGATTCCCAGCCTGTCAGACAGATTGGCAGCGGCAACCGAGGAACTGAGCATACCCTGCACTGCACCCAATTTTAATTTACTGATTACATCTTTTTCACCACCAAGTTGTAGGAGCGGTCGGTAATCAACATAAATGCGGCCACCACTCTTTTCCCAAACCTTATCTCGGATTCGGTATCCCGCAGCAACGCCTTCAATCACCGGATGAGAAACATTGGACAGAAGATAGGTAAATTCAGCACCGCTCGGATCAAATTTTGGCTTCCACGCAGCAAGTGGATCTTTCTTTTCTGCAGCGGAAATAAATCCTGGCAGACATACGGTGATCAATAGCGCCAATAAAAGCAACTTCTTCATAATAAATCTCCTCTCATCAAAATTCATTGGGTGGATGGGTTCTAATCTCAGCTAAACCAGGAGGCTAACCTAAACAAATTAGCTAGACACTGGGTTTCACTTAACATAAATAATCAACATAGGCAATTCTTTTGGCAATAATAAGGCATTTGGGTGAAAGTTGACCGGTTATCAATTATCCATAACCTCATCTGGCGATCGCTGCAGGTGACCATACAGGCTGATGAAATCAGGTAACGGTTGCGCAAAATCAGTTGCCTGGTTTCCACTTTTTCATTACTATTTCCAGAGCCATATAAACCATCAGTCAAGCTTTAGAAATTGCCTCTATTTTCAGGGAGAATGTTATCAATATCATATCCTCCGGAAAAACTGATCCCGGCCTGAAACGCCCGTTTAACGAAGATACCTTTCTGGTAAATCAGGAAATCGCATTATTCATGGTCGCCGACGGTATGGGGGGACAGGCGGCAGGCAACGTCGCCAGTGACATTTTTCAATCCGTTACTGCAGGAGAATTCTCAGAGCAGATGACCACTGTCTCCGACGACATGTCTGCTCTCATAAAAAAGTGTTTTGACAAAGCACACCTGGAAATTCGGGATCGGGTAAAAAGAGCACCTCAACTGGAAGGAATGGGATGTACGGCAAATCTTCTAATTATCAATGAACAGCGTTTTACTCTTGGACATGTGGGAGACAGCCGAACCTATCGATTACGCAATAAGGTGCTGGAACAATTGACCACTGACCACTCTTTTGTCCAACAGCAGATTGATATGGGCCTGCTGACACCGGACCAGGCATGTACCCACAAAATGAGAAGCGTCATCCTGCAGGCGGTCGGGGTTTCTGATTCACTGGAAATCGATATCATCGAAGGAGACGTTCAGCCAGAGGACATGTTCATGCTCTGCACAGACGGACTCTACACCATGCTGCCGGAAAACCAGATTCAGCAAATCCTGGTATCAGAGATGTCACTGGATCAACAAGTCTCTGTGCTGATAAACCTGGCCAACGGAGCCGGCGGTACAGATAACATTACTGTCGTCCTGGCCGCTGTGACTGCTCCATAAATAATATCTATCTCCTGCCAGTATGATATTAAAGAAATAATTTATAAGCGGGGTTCATGGTCTCTTCAATATAACGATACCCCAGCTCTTTCAATCGACGGTTCAATTCCTGTTCATCACCATCTGGTACTTCCAGGCCAACAAGGACCCGACCGTAATCCCCGCCCTGGGCACGATAATGAAACAGTGAGATATTGCGTTTACCCCTTGTGGCATCCAGGAAACCTAGCAGGGCTCCAGGCCGCTCGGGAAACCAGAAGCGAAAGAGCCGCTCGCGTTTTACAATTGTCGACCTGCCGCCCACCATGTAGCGGATGTGCGTTTTGGCGAGCTCATCGTCGGTTAAATCAATGGACTGGTAGCCTCCCTGTATCAAACGATCATGGAAATGACGGCGATCATCTTCGTTCCTGACTGTAATGCCCACAAAGATGTGTGCCTGGTCTCTGGTGGAAAGCCGGTAGTTAAACTCGGTTATGTTTCTATCAACGATAAAATCATGGCAAAAGGTTTTCAGACTCCCGGGTTGTTCCGGGATGGTAACCGCAAACAAGGCCTCCTGCTTCTCGCCAATTCTGGTCCGATCCGCAACATACCTGAGCCGCTCAAAGTTCATGTTGGCGCCCGAATTTACCGCAATGAGCGTTTCACCCGTACAGTTGCTCCTGTAAATGTATTTCAACAGTCCGGCCATTGCCAGACCGCCGGCCGGCTCAACGATGGATCGAGTTGACTGGTAGACTGCCTTAATACCTCCGCAGAGCTCATCGTTATTGACTATGATGACTTCATCCACATATTTTCTGCACAGATCAAATGTCAGCTTTCCAACCTTTTTTACCGCCACACCATCAGCAAAGGCGCCAACATGCTGCAGGGTAACCCGCTTCCCCGCAGCAAGCGACTGGGCCATACTGTCACTGTCTCTGGGCTCAACACCAATAACTTTGACATCGGGTCGAAGCGCCTTGATATAGGCGGCCATACCACTGATCAATCCACCACCGCCAATCGGCACAAAGACAGCATCGAGGCGTCCCTGATTTTGTCTCAGAATTTCGTCTGCCACCGTTCCCTGTCCTGCGATTACCAGCTCGTCATCAAACGGATGGATAAAAACCATGCCGTTTGATGATGCCAGCTGCAGCGCATGATCTGCTGCTTCAGAGTAGTTGTCTCCATGAAGGACGACTTCACCGCCAAATCCCTTTACCGCATCAATCTTGATTGTCGGCGTCGTAACCGGCATTACAATGAGTGTTCGTATCGATAATTTTTGTCCCGCAAAAGCAACGCCCTGGGCGTGGTTTCCAGCTGATGCTGCAATTACACCGCGCTTACGCTCTTCAACTGCAAGATGGACTATGCGGTTGTAGGCTCCACGGATCTTGAAGGAAAATACCGGCTGTTTATCCTCGCGTTTAAGACGTATCTGATTTGCTAACTGAGCCGACAAGGTTACAGCATCCTCAAGTGGAGTTTCGACAGCAACCTCATAAACACGCGAGGTAAGAATGTTTTTAACTATTTTTTGCATTATTTTTATCAGCCCTGTAAACGACTTTTAAAGGTCATTACAATCAAAACGATGCGCGAAGCTTGTTTTGGAAAAAGATAAATTACTGTTTATTCGAGTACCTGACTGTATCCTGTTTTACATCGTTGTGTTCTCCATTTGCCATCAGGCCTCATGTTGACTGGTCTTTAAATTTTTTTCACCCTTTTTCTTTTCAGAAACGAGCCTATTGTATAGTGGCAATGCACTACCATTGCCTATGAAATTAAATAGAAATAAAAAATAATATTTGGAGTAAGTAATAGATGATCACGTTCACGACCACAGCACTGGGCAAACTGAGGCAATATGGCGCCGGCGATGAAAAATTCGTTCGTGTCCTTGTCAAATCTGGTGGCTGTGCCGGTATGACATATGATGCAGAGATTGATTCAACAATGCAGGCTGGAGAAAAAGTTGTCTTTAAAATTGAGGATATTCCCATCGTCACTAATAATGAAAGTCAGCCCTACCTTTACGGATTGACAATTGATTATTCGGACGATCTCATCTCAGCCGGTTTTCGGTTTAACAATGATATCAGTGAGTCATCATGCGGGTGTGGCGCCAGCTTCGCCCTATCAGGTTTTCCGGAACTGACAAACGGAGGACTGGGCTGTGGCAATTGAGACAATACCACTGCTAGGGGGAAAATCGGTTCACTGCATAAATGAGCAGCAGATGGCTGAGGCCCACCGACTTGTAGAAGATGACCCGGAATCTTCCCCGGTAATCAAGGCCCACCTGGAAAAAATTGAGTCAGATTTAAGCCGAAATGAGCGGGCTGCACTGGCTTTCATCCTCATCCATAATCTGAAAAGCTCATCACCGTTCTAAGGTTTTTCAGTCCCTTTTCGACGCCCTCGGCAACAGGCAGAGCAGGCTAGCTTAGTCCGGGGGCAGGATAGTCTTTACAGAAAGAGGCGACGTCACCAGCAATTTCCCCGATCAGCCTTTCGTTTTCAGGCTCGGAGACAACCGCGTTGATCCATTCTCCCACCTGAATCATTTCACGCTCCTTGAAACCTCGTGATGTCACCGCTGACGTACCCATACGTATGCCACTTGGATCGAACGGTTTCCGCGTATCAAACGGCACTGAATTATAATTGACGACCAATCCGGCTAAATCAAGCGCTTTGGCAACCTTCTTACCGGTCACCCCCTTACTGGTCAGATCAACAAGCAACAGGTGGTTATCTGTGCCACCGGTAACAAGATCAAAGTTCCACTTATTCAACGTATCAGCAAGGACCGAAGCATTTGTAACGATCTGTCTGGTATACTCCTTAAACTCATCACTTTGCGCCTCTTTGAAGGCAATTGCCATCGCTGCAGTCGTATGGTTATGAGGGCCGCCCTGAATTCCCGGAAAAACGGCCTTATCGATAGCTGCACCATACTGCTGACGGCACATGATCAGTGCTCCACGGGGTCCACGTAGAGATTTGTGGGTCGTCGTTGTTACAATATCGGCATGAGGAACAGGTGAGGGATGAACACCGCCGGCAACAAGTCCGGCAAAATGGGCCATATCAACCAACAGCAGGGCACCCACTTCGTCGGCAATAGTGCGAAAGATTTCAAAATCAATGAAACGAGGGTAGGCGGAATGCCCGGCAATAATAATCTTAGGGGTGTACTCATGAGCCTTTTGTCTGACGGAGTCATAATCAAGCAGCCCGGTCTCCGCATTTAAACCGTAGGATTCTGCCTTAAAATACTTTCCGGAAATACTGACACGGGCACCATGCGTCAAATGACCGCCATGTGGCAGTGCCATACCGAGAATGGTGTCGCCTGGCGAAAGAAAGGCAAGATAGACCGCCAGGTTGGCAGGAGAACCTGAGTATGGCTGCACATTCACATGGTCTGCTCCAAAAAGATCTTTGGCCCGTTGAATCGCTAAACTTTCAACCTGATCAATGACCTGTTGACCTTCATAATACCTTCTACCAACATACCCTTCCGAATATTTATTGGTCAGGATCGAACCAGTGGCCTGCAGAATAGCTGCCGAGACATAATTCTCTGAGGCAATCAGACGGACTTTGTCTGACTGGCGCTGTTCTTCCTGTTTAATCAAGTCAAAAATTTCTCTATCAACCCGCTTTACATCTTCCATCTATCTTCCTCAACCTCTCTTAAATTATTACCCGTAACTCACTCTGATTTACTCTTCACCCGGATTGCTATATATCCAGACCGGGAAGCGCTGATTCCGGTAACCCAACAATTTTCTTAATTGATTCTTTCCAGCGAAGCAATGGATTATTCTTCAGCCGCCCATAGATATAGTGTATCTTCTCATGGGTCTGACCTGCTTCAATTCGTGCCACTTCCTGCCTGGCTATTGGTGAATCGGCCGTCACCCGCTCTGATATTTTGTTCATCAGTCCAACCCATATTGAATGGCTGACCCATGGCGACAGATCCTCTACAAGCCCGAATATATCATCAACATCGAGCATCGGTTCTATACTGACAGATGTTGCAAAGCCACGTTCTGCAGCGAGCTCAAGGGATTCTCTGCGCTGATCATAACCAGGGGCGCCCGGCTCCCAGAAAGCAAGAATCTCCTGGTCACGTGCTGTTATTGTAAAACGAAAAAGTATCTGCTGTTTCCACTTTATAAATTCGTCACAAATAGATGCAATGATCTCCGGGACAGGCTTCGATACAATCAGCAGCTGATTTCCTTTTGTCAGCAGACGGCACATAACAGAAAGACAACCATCCAGGTTTTCATGTACAATATCATGAGACGTCGGAAACATTACCTGACCGGGGAAAAGAGGATATTCCCTGGTGAGTTCTTTTTCTGCGATCCTGACTCTTGCCCAGTCGGCAGCAGAGGCTATAACATTCTCTTTTAGGGCTTTCGTTCGGGCATAACAGTAGCGACACTCGTAAGGACAGCCAATGCAGCAATTAATCTCCGCAACAGCCCATTCTTTTGTACCACGAATCACACTCATTTTTTCAGGACTCAAAGCCTTGCACTCAGCAAGGCCACATACTCAGTAATTCGCTGATACCTTTTCGGGCAAAGGCTTTCATCTCCTCAAACTGTTGGTCGTTTATCGGTACACCTTCTGCAGTTGCCTGGATTTCTATCCACCTTTGATGACTATCCATAACAAAATTACTGTCCGCATCTGCCCGAGAGTCTTCCGAGTAATCAAGATCAAGTAAGACGTGCCCGTTATTAATACCAACAGACACAGCTGCAAGCGGCAGAATCTCTGGCAGCGCTGCAAGCTTCCCCTCTTCCTTCATCCTGTGAACAGCATCTCTTACAGCCAGAGCAGCACCTGTTATCGCTGCCGTTCTGGTCCCGCCATCCGCATTCAAGACATCGCAATCAATACGCAGTGTATATGGTCCCAGCGCATTCAGGTCAACCATCATCCTCAAGCTGCGCCCGATCAGCCGCTGTATTTCCAGGCTTCTTGCTGCTCTGCCGCCCGTTTCCCGGCGATACCGGGAAGATGTCGCACAGGGCAGCATTCCGTACTCGGCAGTTATCCAGCCCTGACCTTTGCCTTCCAGAAAAGGAGGCACTCCCTCTTCGATACTCACCCCGCAGATCACCTGGGTGTTTCCGGTTTTTATTAGAAGTGAAGCCCCTGCCTGAGGCTGAATATCACGCTCAATAGAAAATGGCCTCAAGCCATCGGACGACCTGTTAAGACTGCGCATAAATTACAATTCCCGTTTGTCAATGACCCGGCTGCTCTTACCGTTGTATCGTTCAAGACTTCTCTCTTCTACCAGCTTGACATTGACACCGACACCAAGTTCTGCAGCCAGTCGCTTCTTGATGGTGTCCACCATGGTTCGCTGTTTTTTCATCTGATCAAAAAATATCGATTCGACCACTTCCACCAGGACCGTAACCTTGTCCTCGTTGTGTTCTCGCTCCACAACCAGATTATAATGGGGCTGTGTTCCTTCAATATCAAAAAGAACTGCCTCAATCTGGGTGGGAAAGACATTGACGCCCTTGATGATCAGCATATCGTCGGTTCGACCCATAATGCGCTGGATACGGTGAAGCGTCCTGCCACATGGACACGGTACGGTGATCATCCGGGTCAGATCGCGGGTTCTGTATCGTATCACCGGGAAGGCTTCTTTTGTCAGAGTGGTAATAACCAGCTCACCGACTTCACCAGGTAACACAGGCTCCAGTGTCTCGGGGTCAAGAACTTCCACCAGGAAATGATCTTCATTAACGTGAAGGCCATTACACTCCTGGCACTCTCCGGCAACACCAGGCCCCATAACTTCTGACAGTCCGTAATTATCAGTGGCGACGATGCCAAGGCGCTCACTTATTTCCTCTCTCATCTTCTCGGACCACGGCTCGGCACCGAAAAGACCGTACTTCAGAGAAAGTCCATTGGGATTTATTCCAAGATCCATCATTACATCGGCTATTTTCAGGGCGTAAGACGGGGTGCAGACAAGCGCCGAGGTCTTGAAGTCCTGCATTATCTGGATCTGTCGCCTGGTATTTCCGGCCGAAATCGGTATAACAGACGCTCCCAGTTTTTCAGCACCGTAATGCAACCCGAAACCACCGGTAAAAAGACCGTAGCCAAAGGCAATCTGGATGACGTCCTCCTTGCCAACACCTGCTGCGGTCAAAATGCGGGCCACCAGGTTTGACCAGGTGTCTATGTCCTTCCTGGTATAACCGACAACAGTCGCCATTCCAGTGGTTCCAGAGGATGAATGAATTCTGACAACATCTCTCAATGGCACGGCAAACATACCATAGGGATAATTATTGCGAAGATCCTGCTTGGTGGTAAACGGCAGTTTGCTGAGATCATCAAGCGAGGTGAAAGACTCAGCATCAATTTTCAGATCTGAATACTTGTTCCGGTAAAACGGTACATGGGTCATTACCCGATAGAGGGTCGACTGGAGCCGTTCCATCTGCAATTGTTCCAGATCCGCCCTGGCCATATTCTCGTTTTCATCCCAGACCATTTTTTTTACTTCTCCCTGTGACAAGCTCAATACTGCATAGCATCCAAATTACAGACTGTAGATCTGCTTACTCTCCAGGATGGTAAATCCATCTTCCTGAAGAGCGGTTATGGCCCGATCCATCTCATCAAATCGAAAGATCAGGACCGCATTCTCACCAGTCTTGTTGACAAAGGCATACATATATTCAACGTTCAGCTCCTGTTTTTCGATACATTTGAGAACCGTCGCCAGCCCACCTGTTCTGTCCGGAACTTCAACGGCAATAACCGTTGTCTTGCCAACGGTAAATCCGTTAGCTCTCAAAGCTTTCTCCGCTTCGGCAACCTGGTCAACGATCAGACGAAGGATACCGAAATCAGCCGTATCGGCAACGGAAAGGGCCCGAATATTGATATTGTTATCGGCAAGAATTGTGGTTATTTCGGCCAACCGTCCGGACTTGTTCTCCAGAAATACTGCGATTTGTTCTACGCGCATGTCCTCCTCCCTAACCTAAATTTTACGATTATCAATAACCCGTTGGGCCTTTCCTTCGCTTCTCTGAATGGAGCGGGGATTGACCAGCTTCACTTTACAGGTAACACCGAGTATATCTTTGATATCTCTGGTGAGTCGTTTCGTTAACTGCTCCAGTTTCTTAATCTCGTCAGAGAAAATTGAATCGCTCACCTCTACCTCAACGGACATAACATCTAACGATCCCTCACGCTCGACAATAATCTGGTAATGAGGCTCGACACCTTCAACCCCCATCAACACATGCTCAATCTGTGATGGGAAGACATTTACCCCCCTGATTATCAGCATATCGTCTGTACGGCCGGTCACTTTTCCCATTCGAACAAGCGTCCTGCCGCACCCACATGTTTCATAATGGAGGCTGGCAATATCCTTGGTTCGATAGCGGATCACAGGAAAGGCTTCTTTTGTCAGGGTGGTAAAAACCAGCTCGCCTTTTTCTCCAGGCGGCAACGCTTCTCCGCTGTCAGGATCAATAATCTCAGGCAGGAAATGGTCCTCAAAGATATGCATTCCCCCGGAACTCTTTAAACATTCCATGGCAACACCAGGCCCGATAACCTCAGAAAGACCATATATATCAATCGCCTTCAGGTTCAGCTTGCGCTCAACCTCTTCCCGCATATTTTCACTCCAGGGTTCGGCACCGAAAATTCCCACTCGCAGCGACAGGCTCTCAGGGGCAACTCCCAGACTCTCCATGGTCTCTGCCAGATTTAAAGCGTAAGATGGGGTCGACAGCAGAACCGTAGAACCAAAATCCTGCATGATGGTAATCTGTCGTTTGGTATTGCCGCCCGATACCGGAATGACGGTGGCTCCAAGTTTTTCGGCACCGTAGTGAGCCCCCAGCCCTCCGGTAAAGAGACCGTACCCATAGGCATTATGCACCATGTCCCCACGGGTTGCACCGCCGCATGACAGCGCCCGGGCCATCAAGCCCGCCCAGGTGCCGATATCTTTCTGGGTATAGCCGACAACGGTCGATTTTCCGGTTGTCCCGGATGAGGCATGTACCCGTACCACATCATTAAGCGGAACGGCAAACATGCCAAACGGATAATTATCCCGGAGATCATCTTTTATGGTGAACGGCAGTTTCTGCAAATCAGTCAAACTTTTAATGTCCTCGGGTCTGACTCCAGCAGCCTCCATCTTTTGCCGGTATGGTTCGACTGTTTTGTAGACCCGAGAAATCAGTTTCTGCAGCCGTATCAGCTGAACAGACTCCAGGCCGACTCGTGGCATCGTTTCTATTTCTTCTTCCCAATAGATCGTACTCATCCGCTCTTCTCCCTGGGTAATTCTATTTATTGCCAGCCTCTCTTCCGGCAGCAAAGGCTTTCATATTCTCTGCCCGGAAACGCTCAGGAACCCGCGCTTCAATTATCTTTTCAAAAACAGCTTCATCAACAGGCAGGTGTACCGACAGCGCACCAACCAGGGCAACGTTTGCCGTGCGAACCTCACCCGCTTCCTTGGCAATGGAAAAGGCGTCAACAGCGATGACCTGGATGTTTCTTTTAACCAGCTCATCCAGTACTTTCTCCGGGTATGTTGCCTTGCCAGTTGCCACCGATGGGGGCAGGATATGCTGGGTGTTGACGATAACAATGCTGCCCTGATGCAGGTATGGCAGATACCTGACAGCCTCCATCTCTTCAAAAGCCATCTGGATATCAGCACAGCCAGGGTCGATCAGGGGTGAATAAACTTTTGTCCCGTAACGTAGCTGAGCCGTTACAGAACCACCCCGCTGTGCCATTCCGTGAACTTCACTTTTTTTCACATCATATCCGGCCGAGAGCAGGCTGGCGGCGGTCAACTCACTGGCAAGCAGGATACCCTGGCCACCAACACCTGAAAAAAGGATATTCTTTAAATCACTCATTATTTTCCTTCCCCCCTGGTAATTGCATTAAATTTACACAGAGAGGCGCACTGCCCGCAATCATTGCACAGCACCTCATCTATCCTGGAATATCCCTTCTGGTTTTTTTTGTATCCTTTTGCTTCAGCTTCACCTTCTGCAAAGGGTGTCCAGCTGATTGCCGGGCATCCGAGTCTGATACAGGACGTACAGCCGACACAATTGTCGATATTGGTAAAATAGGAGACAGGCTTTCGCAGTTTCATCTCAGGCAGCAGCACACAAGGAGCAACAGAAATGATGACCGACATCTCATCGCGTTCCACCTCTTCCTTGATGACCTTTCGGCATTCCGGTACTTCATGAGGATTTACGACCCGTACATGCTTAACCCCAACAGCCCGGCACAGGGCTTCCAGATCGAGGGCCTGGGCGACTTCCCCCCGAATATTGTTACCAGAAGCAGGGTTGGGCTGCTGACCGGTCATTGCGGTTATGCGGTTATCAAGAATTATCAGGGTTGCCGCAGATTTGTTATAAACCGAGTTAATAAGGCCGGTTATACCTGAATGGACAAAGGTCGAATCACCGATTACTGAAACTACCTTGTCATGAGACCCTTCTCCGAGCGCTTTGACCATTCCATGGGCCATTGGTATCGACGCACCCATGCATACCGTTGAATCCATTGCATTAAGCGGCGGCAGGAACCCAAGCGTATAGCAGCCAATATCTCCGGATACAAAAAGCTTCATTCTGGAAAGGTTAAAAAAGATACCCCGATGAGGACAGCCTGCACACATATTCGGTGGTCTCATTGGCAGCTCAACCGGTTCAAAAAGGTCTTTTTTCATTCGGGCCGGATCAATGCTGTCGCGGACGATTGCGGTATTGAGTTCTCCTATGGCTGGGATATAATCTTTTCCGTGGCAGTCAATACCCCAGGCTTTTAGCCGTGTTTCTAAAAAGGGATCAAGCTCTTCCACCACGTACAACGACTCAACAGATGCGGCAAAGGCCCTGATCTTCTTTTCAGGTAGTGGCCAGCACATACCAAGTTTTAATACGGTAGCATCAGGAAAGGCCTCTTTCACATATAAATAGGAGACACCAGAGGTAATGAAACCGCGCTGTGTATCGCCATTCTCAACCACGTTCAGGTCACTGGTTTCAGCCAGATCAGCACAGCGTGCCATGCGCTCCTCGACAAACACTCTGCGCCTGCGAGCCATTGCCGGCAGCATCACGAATTTTTCCGGATGTTTTTCAATTTCAAGCGAATCGGCGGCCTTGAACCGCTCACCTTTCTCCACGACACCTTTCACATGGGCGATTCTGGTAGTGATTCTCACCAGTACCGGCGTATCGAGTTCTTCACTGAGGTCAAAGGCTATCTTCAAGAACTCCTTGGCTTCTGCCGGGTCAGACGGTTCCAGCATTGGTATTTTGGCTGCCAGTGCATAGTTCCTGTTGTCCTGTTCATTCTGAGAGGAGTGCATATCGGGATCATCTGCGGTGAGGATGACGAGCCCTCCACGCCCTCCGGTATATGAAGCGGTAAAGAGAGGATCTGCAGCAACATTCAAACCAACATGTTTCATCGTTGCTAATGCCCGTGCCCCGGCAAATGATGCCCCGATGGCCACTTCAAGCCCAACTTTTTCATTTGGGGCCCATTCGGTATAAACCCCGTCATAGGAAGCAAGGTTCTCCATAATTTCTGTTGAAGGTGTACCTGGGTATCCTGAAGCAACAGATACTCCGGCTTCATATGCGCCCAGGGCAATCGCCTCATTGCCGGACATCCAAAAGGTGTTCTCATTTAATTTAGCTGTCATATTCCCTGCTGTCATTTCTTTCCGCGGAAAAACCGCGGGTTGCAATATTTAGCCGTGTTGTGGCCGCTTTTAAGATAACAGATGACATTACTCCTAAATCAGCGTCTCAGGCAAGCATTTTTTCTGCCGCACCTCTCCCGGCTACGCGCATTTAGCAGATTGGTTCATAAAATCAGTATTCTGAACCATTTTCCATTAATTGTACAATGTTACCTGACAATTGAGTTTCAATCCGCGATCACTTGCCGTATAGTTATGAGTCGATACAGTATTGGTTTCATTTTCATGCTTTCACATTAAAGGAGGAACGTTATGTATATCGGCAGAATCATGCACACCAATCTTGTCACCATCACTCCTGATGCAAGTCTGGTGGAGGCAAGAGACCTTATTGAAAGAAAAAATATAGATCACCTTCTTGTGGTTAATGACCGCGGAAAACTGGTCGGGATCTTATCAGACCGCGACCTGAAACAATACTGGGCATCACCTGCAACATCATTGAGCAAAAATGAGCTCGGTTATCTCCTTGAGAAGATCCTGGTGAAAATGATCATGGTCAAAACCGTTGTTACCGTGACACCGGATACCACGATTGAGCGGGCAGCGTATATCATGCAGACCAACAATATCAACTCACTGCCGGTCATGGAGCAGGGTGAGTTAGTTGGCATCATCACCAGCACGGATGTAATGGGCGTCCTTCTTGAAGCTATTGGCATGAGCGAAGAGTCGGTGAGAATCAGCGTTCTGGTGGATGATCGCATTGGCAAGCTGGCCGAAGTCACAGCCGTTCTAAAGGATCATAGCATCAATATCCAGAGCCTTTTTGCCTGGCCGGTTCGCAAACATCCAGGAATTCACCAGCTGGTCCTCAGATTAGCTGGAGAGGACGGTCCCAAAGCTGTTGTTGCCCTTAACAAAAATAATTTCAAGGTGTTAACCCGGTATGTTAAAGATCTGACCCCTTATCTGCCTGAATCAGTCTGAGTATCCCGTTGCTGCTGAGGCCAAAATCGCTTTCGTGGAGCATGTATTTTGGTTCATCCGGATAACGCCTACCTGAAACAGGAATGCGCATAATGGATGTCCCCCGTTTGATGCCGCCGAGCAGCGGAGCTGGCGGGAGTTAAAATGAATAAAACGGGTTATGTCATCACAGATGAAAAATGCGAAACAACGATACCAGGTATTTTCGTGATAGGTGATTTACGACAAACATACGCCAACCAGATAGTTCTTGCTGCAGCAGACCGCTGTACGGCGGCTCTGGCCGCGGCCCATTTTATCGAAACCCGCAAATAAGGTTGAGAACTATCTTCATATCACTTCATTCATGTTGAATATTCGTACGCAGTTTAGCCAAGGCTTGGTTTGCTGCATTGATCAATGGACGATGCACCGTTGTCGCCGATACTTATTAGCTCCAGATCAACGGTAAGCTCCTCTCCTCTGCCCAGGATCACGGAATTTACGCTTTGTTTACCGTCGATAGAAGCCACACTGCTATTTGTGTGCAGATTGATTTGTCAGGATAGACACTTTTTACGGTTAAGGCAGTACTGATACCAGCTGGGCCTGGACTTCCACCGACGACACGGGTATCTGCTTTCATATTAGTATGCTCTCCTGTGAATTTCATTCATTCTATACAGATACAGGAATGAAATTCACTGATACATTGTCTCTGCTCATTGTCTGCTGAAAGGGTTATGATGTTATGATACGCTGCTCACTTTGAGTGCTTTCTTCTCCTTGTTTACATAACGGTAAAAAAGAGGGAACGCTACGAAGAACGCTACACATATAATGTATTCAACTCCCTTGATCTGGGTATAAAAATCAACCAGAGTGTGTATAGGTTTGATCATGCCACTGGCAACCAGATATTGCCGTGCCAATTCAGTCACCTGCCAATTGGCCTGGTAGAGGCCACCGATCAAAGCGGCAACTGCCCATACACCAAAGGTGATTCCTGTTCCAGCTATTACTATTCCAAACATCTTCATTTTTTTTCCAGTCATGTTTTTCTCCTTTGATGCCTTAGGTGAGACGTTCGAGGTAGCCTTTATTCCGTCTCGAATCGATAGGGGTCAATCACAAACAGGCAGTTAATATTGTCTCTATTAGAAACCGGTGATTGCAGTAAACCATCCTTTTATCATTTCGAGAGGTCCGAAATTTACCAGTCCGGCAAGCAAGCAGGCAAGTCCCCAGATTCCAATCAGTGCGCTCAACACAGCGCCAACCTTAAGGCCAAAACCCATTATTTCTTCAGTTACATCTACAGTGACATTTTCGTTTATGACGGTTTTGGATTTCATAATGTCCTCCTGGTCTGTGAATTGATTGGTGTGATCAGTTGCTCCTTGTTTGTCTTTGTAGTTGCAGGCCATGTGCCAGAAAAAAAATTATTGATTAACCTTCTGATAATATTATTTTAATATGTTTTTTGGGTTGATCATGAGAAGAGGAAAAGGTGGTAGCGCGATCATAAGTGTTGCATAAAGGAGGGAATGCTATGCAACACTTATACACTACTGTTGTATATTGTTGTGGATAGGGACCAAGGAGAACTATTTTCGGAATGGGGCTTCGTGCATGAAGAGCTTCCTCAAAACAATCACTGACACAGCAGCATTCTCAAGTACGGCATCCTGAAAATGCTATCTGTCAGCTTGTCTGAGTATGAACCGATAGGTGAGTTTTTGATCTTCTGTCCTTGAGACTTCAAACTCGCTGTTATAGCCGCGTAATAACTCTTTACAGATACGCTCGCGCATATGTGTTGCTGCATCCCGGCCAGAAGCGGACAATTTCCCTGGTTTTGGCCGTAAGATCATTTTTATGATTACTTCTGCTTCTGATTGTATGTCTGCTTCAATGTGCACTTTGCTGAATATGCAGGATCCAATATCACGACCAGGCTGGGGGATAACTTGTTCTGCCTGGAGGGCCATGGCGAGAAAAAGGTCTCTTCCGGGAATATTGACGGGGGGAAGCGGGAGTAGAGTATTTGACTCCAGGATTTGAGAAATTTCAGGGAACTGCAGTTCAAGCCAGGAAACCAGAAGTGTGATCGCATCTTTTACAGTGGCAGCAGGATTAGAGTACAATTGCTGCAGCGACCTAAGGCGGTTAACCGTAGCTGCAATCTTTTGCCCACTTTCCCAAAGATCCGTCACAACCTTATGGTTTTCACCTTCCTGTAGATCGAGGTTAGTTTCCTGATCTCGCAAAATTTGAGCGCAGTTGATGATGCCGTTGGCATGATTCATGATCTCATGACATCCTCGATACGGTGGTAGCTCACTCAACAGGGAGAGGCTCGTTACTCGGAGTTCCTCAAGTCCCAGTCCAATTTCACCGCTGTTTTCCATAGCATTATAGGAATCGATACACTCGAGAAATCGAAGCAAAGTACTCAGCGCCTCCATTTCCTGGTCAGAAAATGATTCGGGGTCATCACTGAGGATAGTTACTATACCGAATAGGCCGGAAGCAGAAGATATGGAGAAACAGATTCCCGCCTGTATTTCGCCGGAATAGAGAAAACTTTTTCTGATCCGTGAGAACGTCAGATCATCTGTTTCACGAAAGACAAGAACTCCCCGACTCTTTACTTCTTCACGCAGATAATCTGGTATATTTTTACTCTTTTCACCATCATTAAAAAAAGATAGTGATACCTGTTTGTAGCGTGGATGTTGCTGCAGCAGATGAGCAGCAAGTTTCCAGACCATTCCTCCCGTTTGATTCTGATTGCATGCAGTTGGATCAGAATCAGGTATTGTTTTGAGGATGTTTTTATAAAGAACACAGGCAGTGAGTTCGTTGCGAAACCTCTGGCCGAGGTCTGTTATTGCGAGAATTGAATCGATAGTCTTATGATCTGAACCTTTTTTACCAAGAGCTTCTCTGATATCACTGATCAGCTCAAAAAAAGGTCGGGTTACGTAAACATGCAGGAAAAGGAGCAACATTGTCAAAAACATCGTTGCCAGTGCGAGTAGGCCACGAAGAAGGTTTTGTACAGCCTGCCATTGCTGCTGGACGTATCTGTCGAAACCCTCATCAAATTTTGCGATCCTGTGGTTGATGTCACGCAACATTCGGTAAATTGCCAGATGTCTTTGCTCTTTATCAGATTCTGCTGAGAGTAACCGTACTCGGGCCATCAATTTCGTCATATCGTTACGACTGACCAACAATAATTTGAACTCTTCCGGGATTAAGGTCTGGGCAGCCAGATTTGAACCTTTTTCTCCTATCTTAGAGGCCTCACGTTCCATTTCCTCCATATTGATAATCTGATTGCTGAGAAGCTGTTCAATGATAAATTCACTGAACTCCCCAGAATGGGCCCTGATGATTCTGCTCTCTTCAAGGAGTCTGAAGTTATGAGCATGAATATACCATTCCCGGACGCCTAGGGTGAAAACGGCCAGCAGTATGAAGACTGCTGACAGCAGAGCAATTTGAATGAGTTTTTTCAAAGGCAGCCGCACAAAAATCCCTGGATTTTTATCGTCTTTTTTCATGATGTCAGCCATTGCTAAAGCGTGTAATGATGTGTGCAGGCTCTGTATTAGTTCTTACGCTCTTCATTGTCCTTCAGATTCCTTCCAGTCGTAGACAATCGGCAGCCGGTAGACTATAAATCGATAGGTAATAAAGTACAGTGCATAGAGGGTCATTGTCAGCCAGACCTCCTTCCAGCGTGGTATTTCTTGATACATTTGCCAGTTGAAACAGACAAGAGAGGTGTTCAGACGATTCCAGATTATTCCGATAACCGCTATAAAGGCAGCGACTCTGATCAAGCCGATCCAGCCGTCACGTGCCCCTTTGGCAAACATCATCATAGGTAAAACCACCCCGACACCTATTTCTAGAAGATAGTAGAGCCCCCAGCCGGTAAGGAGATATTCCCAATCTCTTCCATGAGCTATTGCCACCAGTTTTATGACCAGGTAGGTGAACATCGCATAGGATGCCCCTTTAGCCATGCCAAGGGTCATTTTGTCGAGGTTTTCCCTGAAGGCTTTACCGCAGCGCCAATGCATGTATTTATTAATCAGTGTTGAACTGACAATTACCATGGACAGCCCGGCAAAAACAGCAGAACAGAGAAAATGAATCCATTGAAACTCCGTGGATATCCAGAGAGGATGTATTTTGGTGGGAGCATAGGTAAAAAGAGCACCGAGCGCTCCCTGATGCAGGGTAGAAAGGATAATACCAGCTATAGTCAGTCCAAGGGTGATTCGCTTGATGTAATATTTCCAATTTGGTTTATGTAGCCACTCAAAGAGAGCCGGCAGTACTTCGGCAATCTGTACAGTGAGGTAGGTAGCGACATGCCAGGCGACAAGAAAAAGTACCGCTCCTGTACCGTAGGAGACGACCATGGGATACGGCAGCCGCCACGGCATACCGAGATCCACCTCCAGATAAACAACGGCAAAAAAATAACCGAGCAACCCGTTAAGTAGCGCCAATCGTTCGATAGGATGGAAATCTTCTCGACCGAAGAGTTTCACCGTGGTACCGAGGAGAAACCCGGATGCAGATAACGGTACCATGGCAAAAAGGCCAAAACCGAGAATAAGTCCCCAGGGATAATCGTTAGAGCCATGGGTTACTGAAGCGAGGCCGAATATGTAACGCTGGAGGAGCAGTGGGACGCCTACAATAAAAATTAGAAGCAGCATCCAGTTTACAGGGTTCCGCTGAAATTGTTGCCTGTATTGAGCAAAGGTGAGGCCAAGTAGTAGTCGCTCTTTCAAACCCCATCTGGTGCCGTCTTTTTTATTTGATCCAGTGACCGGTAAATGTTCATTTTGGGAAGCAAACATTTTCATTATCCCACCTCCTGCCCATTTGTACTTTTGTCTTTTGCGCGTCGTTCTTTGCGGGTTGCCAGCAGGTGGAAACCGGTAAAAAGCGCCGGCCAGATAGTGAGGACCATTGGCACGATGCCTAAAAAATTCTTTACATGATCAATTATTGGAACATCGGAAATTGAGGTGTCGAAGCCGACTTTTTCGAAGGGTACACTTGACAGGTACAGCCATGATGTCCCTCCGGCCTCATATTCACCATAGATATGGTCCTCATATTGGCCTTTGTTTTCCTCTATTCTCCTCCGACCGATCTTGATGATATCTTCACGTTTACCAAAAGTCAGAGCATCTTGAGGGCATGCTTCCACGCAGGCTGGAGGTCTCCCGTGTTTAAGCCTGGTGTCGTAACAGAAAATGCACTTCACAATACTGGGATCAAATGCACTTGAATATCTGAATGTCGGGATATAAAAAGGACAGGCAATCATACAGGTTCTGCAGCCGACACAGACATCCTTGTTATAGATGACGGCTCCCTCGGGTGTTTTCGTATAAGCCGCGACAAAACAAGAAGTGAGACAGGCGGGTTCCTGGCAGTGATTGCACTGAACCTTTCGAAAGAGCGGATGGTCAAGACCGGGGACATCATAACGGTTAACCACGGTTAAACTGTTTTCATCTGTACGTCTTTTATGACCATGCACTCCCTCGTCAAAAACGGACTGATCCGTAAATGGTTTGGCCGGCACCGGCATGTTCTGTTCAGCATTACAGGCGGCCTCGCAGCTCCTGCATCCGACGCAGCGAGTCAGATCGACCAGCACCCCCATGGAGTTCTGATATGTTTTTATCTGGTGCGCTTTGCTGGGTTTGGGGCGAAGCAGCAGGGCAGCTATTGAACCGGCTACGCCACTTTTGAGTAGTGATCTTCGAGTTATTTTATTTGACATTAGCCTCTCCTTTTACCATTCATTCTATTCTCTGATTTTAAAACGTTTCTCTCCAGCCGGAGTGAAGCCATGGCAGTCAAGGCAGCCGGTAGGGCCGCTCTCGGATTGATGACACCCCACACATTGCAGATGCAGAGCGCCTTTCAGGCTCGGTTTATCAATATGATAGACGTTATAGTTGCTATCACTGCTAAGCGTTGTTCCGGACTGTTTCTCTTCATGGCATCCGGAGCAGGACACGTCTTCGGCAGGTTCAGGGTTAGCATGACATCTGATACAGGAATCGTTGGCTGGACTATCACCGGTTGTGTGGTGATGACAGGCATTACAACCAAACATGTCTGTATGCATCGTATGATCAAATTCCACCTTCTCATAGAGTTCTTGAAGATAATCAATGGTCACGCTTTCAGGAGCATCATCGACATCCATGGCTGTAACCGTTAGTGCGGGACTCACCACCCACAGGGTGAATAAAAACATCATTGCAGTTCTTCCAATCCCTTTCATCCTTTTGTCTCCTCTGTTTCTTCTGCATCACTATTGAGTGTGCAGGAAATGTCCCCATCTTCCGGGATGTCTTGCCCACTTTTTTTATTTTCGTAACATTGCATTACAATATCAATTTCTTCCGCGTCGATGGTTTCGTTTATAAGAAGTATTTCAGCGAGTTCATGGATGAACCGATTATGATTCCGGAGCAGTTTCTCCGTCTCTGCGTAACAGAAATCAATGATCCTTCGAACCTCAAGATCGATTTCCCGGGCTGTTTCTTCGCTGTATCGTCCACTCGTTAGAGTGTTTCCAAGAAATCCTCCACGCTGGCGATGGTATACAGTGGATCCAATAACGCTGCTCATACCCCATTCACAGACAAGTCTGTCGGCAAAATCAGTAGCTGAAGCAATATCGTTAGCAGCCCCGGTTGAAAGATGGTTAAAAACTATTTTTTCCGCTATTCTCCCGCCAAGCAGAATTTTGATCCGGTTTAAAAGATAATCCAGGGAGTAGGTGTATCGTTCTCCAATAGGAACCTGCTGGGTAAGGCCTAGTGCCGAGCCTCTCGGAATTATGGTGATTTTATGCAGCTGATCTGATTCCGGCAAAAGCTTGGCGACTATGGCATGACCAGCCTCGTGGTAGGCAATTATTCTTCGCTCCTTTTCATTTATAGCCGCATTCTTCCGCTCCAGACCCATAACAATTTTGTCTTTCGCTTCTTCAAAATCGATCATTTCCACAAACCGTTTTTGATGCCGCGCGGCTGTCAGGGCAGCTTCATTGACGAGATTGCCAATGTCTGCGCCACTGAACCCCGGAATTCCCTGGGCTATAGCTGTCAAATTCACTGCCGGTGACATGGTGATTTGCCGGGTGTGAACTTCGAGAACCTTGATCCTGCCATGTAGATTCGGAAGAGAAATTGTTACTTGCCGATCAAGCCTGCCTGGACGCAACAAGGCCGGGTCGAGGACGTCTGGCCGGTTAGTCGCTCCGATGACGATAATCGTTTCGTTGCTTGAGAAACCATCCATTTCAACCAGCAGGGCGTTGAGGGTTTGTTCGCGTTCTTCGTGAGAGCCACTGCTGCCATTGCTTCTTTTGCTGCCTATTGCATCTATTTCATCTATGAAAATGATGCAGGGAGCGTTTTTTTTAGCTGTTTTAAACAGCTCTCTTACCCTTGAGGCGCCAACTCCGGCAAACATTTCCACGAAATCCGCACCGCCCATTGAATAAAATGGAACAGAAGCTTCTCCAGCGATAGCCCTGGCCAAAAGAGTCTTTCCTGTTCCCGGGGGACCTTGCAGCAACACACCCTTAGGGATGCGCCCGCCCAGGGAATTGTATTTTTCGTGGTTACGTAAAAAATCTACAATTTCAATAAGTTCGGCTCTGGCCTCGTCGATACCGGCGACATCTGCAAATGTTTTAGTTTCACCCGGAGTCAATGTAGCCTGAAACCGATTTTTCTTCCAAATCGGGTTCCCGCTCGACAGACGCTTTGAAAATACGAACCACAAGCCGAGCATTACCATGACGAGCACAACCATACGTATGATCCTCTCAAACAGGGTCGTAGGTTTTTCGGCGCTGATGATGACATCCGTTGAGAGTAACAGCGGCATGAGGGCTGGAATATCGGGGGAAAATGTTATGAAGTCCCTGTCATACGTGTCTTTGCCTCGAATTTCAGTTCCCAGGAGATGAACCGAAGCCACGTGGCCGCTCTTAAGATCGGAGAGGAAACCGCTATAAGTTCGCTCCGGAGGTGTCGTCTCCCGAAGCCAGGCGTTGTATCCGAGAATGCCAAGAAATGTCAGAAAAATCATCAGTAATCCAGCCTGAACCTTGTTTTTCATGAGAATTTCCTTTTCGATGACGTTTTAGTTTTCACATTGAAGGGACTATCTTCAGTAGATGAAATGAGTCCCGTCATCAGGTGATGAAAGACAGACAGACGGTCGGACCAAGAAGCTGTGTTGTGACGAAAACTGAATTCTTCCAGGTAGGTTTGCATGTACCGTATATCGATTGCTCCTCGATACATTGAAAGTAGCCAGTCTTTTGTCTCCTGAATCAGGATTTGTATCTGCATAAGTTGCTCTCTGCTTGCTTTTTTAAGGATATACTTTTCTGATAGACGGCTATCTGATATCCACTCCTGATCCCTGATTAGCAACGTTGAATTTTTAAAAACCAGATTGCTGATGGCGACCTCAATCGCATCGGGCGAGGGGGAAATAAGCACCGCAAATCGAACTCTGCCCTGATTTGCCTGGTGATGGTTAAGTTCAAGAGCGATAGCGATTTCCGGGGCAATGTGCTCAGGAAATTGAGACGCAGACAAGGAGCCATAGTCAAAGAGAACATTACCGCCGATAGGGCTTGATTCTGCCAATGCAGCACCATGCCTGATTTTCTGCAGCCATCGCCAGGCTGTCTGATAGCTGGCAAGGTTCATGAGACGCTGGACTTCTCGTGCGCTGAGTCCCTGGTCTCGAAAACAGAACTGCCAGGAAATTTGCATCCAGGCGACCAGATTCTTTTTAGTTCCGTGCATCAGGGTATGAGCTGTAATGGATGTCTGCTTCCGGCAATATCGACAGACTACTGTATAAGCAGGTGCCATCTCCCTCTGCTCCCTACCGCAGAAGGGGCATCTGAAACCCAACGGCCAACGCTTTTTGAACAGATATGATACGCAGGCCTGTTCATTGGCAAACAATGTATTGACTATCTGGTCTTGAAACCCGGTCATCCTTTCCACTCTCCTGATTACTGTTCGTACCTATCCAGTTCAGTAGCTAAGATGCATATGCAATGCCAAGTCGGATTGTGGCTGAATATTCTTTGCCTTAGTGCAAAAAAACCGGGTTCCAGGGAGGGATGGAAAGGATGATTAGCTTTGTGTATATTTAAAGCTCTCAAGCTTAAACGCCAGCTATACAAGCAAAAACTGGAAGTTATCAGTAGCTGGCAAGGATAGCGAGCGAGTGGAATATGTTATTTTGATGACAAGCTTTGGTGAACAATTGTGAGCACGAACTTGAGTGCGATCACCGTAAGAGAATGAGGAAATACAACACTTGTGTGGGATGTGTGGCAGATATGTGGCAACAGTTGTGTAGGATGAGATCAGCTGCCAAAAAGATCCATGTTTATATGGAGCTCATGCATTTTGCGATACAGGGTTGATCGATCAATTTTCAACATACGAGCAGCTTTGGCCTTGTTTCCGCCTGCTTTTTTTAATGATTCCACTATCTGCTCTTTTAGGCGCTGCTTCTCCTCAGTAAGTGAAGAATTATTAGCAAGAGCACTGTCTGCCTTCCTGTCCTCGACCATAAATGGTCGTGCCTGAGACTCTATTTTGTGGGATTGAAGCACGATCTCAGTCGGCAGATTTTCTGTAAAAATGGTTGTACCCTGGGAGAGCACGCAGGCTCGTTCTATGACATGCTCGAGTTCACGTACATTACCCGGCCAGCTGTATTGACAGAGAAGAGCCAATGCTTGTTCTGAAATTCCAGTGAATTTTTCCCCCAATTTTTCGGTAAAATGTCGGAGAAAATGATTGGCGAGCAGAACAATATCGCCTTCACGTTCTCGCAGCAGAGGTAGGTGAATATCAATAATTCGCAGGCGGAAGTAGAGATCTTCGCGAAAACTGCCTTGAATAACTTTTTCTTTGAGTGGGACATTGGTCGCAGCAATGACCCGGACATCGACCTGAATCGCTTTGTCACTGCCAACAGGATAAAATGTTTTTTCCTGTAAAAAGCGGAGCAACCGGAGTTGCACTGACACAGATATATTACCAATTTCATCGAGGAACAGGGTGCCCCCGTCTGCTTGGAGGATTCTTCCACCCCTGTTTTCATCGGCTCCGGTAAAAGATCCCTTCTTATGTCCGAACAGTTCGCTCTCAAGCAGATTTTCAGGTATTGCCGTGCAGTCAATCATGACAAGAGGCTGATCACGCCGTTTGCTTTCCTGATGAAGAGCATGTACTGCCAGTTCCTTCCCTGTGCCGCTGGCTCCAGTTATCAATATGGAAGTATCTACTTTGCCGATGTTCTCAATCATCATGTAGATATTCTGCATCACTGCGCTGGCGCCAATCATTTTGTGAAATTGTGTTCTTCCCTGTATGTGCGGCTTCATTTTCCAGCTCATATCTCTAAACACCAGTACAGCGCCTATGGTAGTACCCGCACCATCGTCCAGAGGAGAAATACAGATACTCAATAATTTACAGGGGCTTTCCAGGATACATTCCACCCGGTGGTCTTTTATCTCGATTCCGCTCTTCATGACCTTCGTGATGTTGTCGGTGATTTGACAGAGATCCCTGTTTGGGCACATATTTCCAAGCTTGCTGCCCTCCTGTAGATCAGAATGTGTTTTTTGAAAAAATTGAGTGGCGGCCAAATTCATTTGCAAAATATTATGGTCTCTATCAACGGAAATGATACTGTCAGAGACGCTTTTGAAGATAATTTCCAGAAGGTAGCGATACCGTTCCCTGGCTTGTTCAGCTTCCTGTTTTCCTTGCTCGAGGCGATACTGTGTAATAGCCAGGCGAGCCGCTTTGAGAAGGGTTTCTTTTTCAACCGGTTTGGGAATATAATCGAAAGCACCGAGACGCACAGCCTCCGATGCGGTATCGACATGAGGATAACCGGTTACGATTACAACCGGGCAGGTAATCCCCAACTCTCTGACTTTTTTTAGTAAATCTATGCCGGAATGACGTCCCAGGACAATATCTGTAACAATGAGATCGAAAATTGTGGATGATATTGCAGCAACCGCTTCGTCGAATGAACCGACAGCCAGCACCGTGTCATACCCGGCACGTTCCAGGAAAATTCTGAACGTATTTTGCAGGCTGGTTTCATCGTCAACGACCAGAATAGATGTAGAGGCAGTTTCTGAGTTTTGCATCTTGATTGGTCCACCATTGAGGTTATTACTCATTTCCACGACATTACACGTAATTATTCATATCTCTAAAAACTACGACGGCGCCGGTCAGCATTCCGCGGTCTCTGATAGGAGTGCTGGTATATTCTATCGGAAAACTTGTCCCATCTTTACACCAGAAAACATCATTTGATTTGTAATGAACCAGACCATCACGGTAGGCCATGTAGATGGGACAGCCCTCCTCGGCATGGGCACTGCCGTCTGGATGGGTGTGATGGATCAGTTCGTGATGGTTTTTCCCGAGCAGTTCATCTACCTGCCAACCGAGCATGAGAGAAGCTGCCCGGTTCATAAAAGTCACATTGCCGCGGTTATCAAGACCAAAAATACCTTCTCCGGCAGAGTCAAGGATCAGGCTTAACTTTTTTTGCAGTTCACGAATCTCTTCCTCCGCCTGGGTTCGCTCGGCAATCTCCCTGTTGAGTGCTCCGTTTACTGCCTGTAATTCGTAGACCCGTTTTTCAATTGCCTCTTCAAATTGGGTCTGAACTGTGTCAATGGTGTTCTTTTTAACGTTGATGTCTTCTGTCAAGCTGTCAAAGGTCTCTTCAATTTGTCGAAACAAACGCTGCGCGGTAAACCACACTGCCGCAAGCAAGAGTGCTATTAGAATACAGAGAATAACAAATTTGCTCTTCTCTGCATATCTGCCGAGGCTTTGCAACAGCGTTACCAGGCCAGTGAAGACTATAAATTCCACAAGTATCAGAGAACCAGCCATGAGCTGTTTTCTCTTTATGTTTTTCATCATGGTTTGACCGGCAGTTCAATTGTAACTTGAGTCCATTCACCTAATTTGCTTTGCACTTTCATCGTTCCTCCATGGTCTCTTATCAATCCATGGCTGATACTCAATCCGAGCCCGGTTCCTTCCCCTTTTGGTTTTGTGGAGAAGAACGGATCGAATATTTTCTCATGAATCTCAGCCGAAATACCAACACCGTGATCCGTAAACGTCAACCTGATAGAAGGTATCTTGTTTTGATTAAAAAGATCACCGAGAATATGCAACTGTTTATTTGGACATGGCTGCGGATATCGTTTATTCAGGGCATAGCGGGCGTTGCTGATCAGGTTCAGAAAAACTTGCTGCAATTGCTGTTCGTTGCAGAATAGAGGCGGCAGCGAATCTGCAATATTAATTGAGCAGATAATACCATCTTTTTCCAGGAGGTGGGCAACAAGCTGCAGGCTGCTTGAAACAATTTTTTTAATGTAGGCCGGTGTGAAGACTTCTTCCCTTCGGCGAGCAAAATCGAGTAGATTCGACACTATACTGGCGATTCGTTTGCCTTCACTGATTATGTTTTGGAGGTTATCTTGTGAATCCGGATCGTCTGGTTCATCAAGGATAATCTGAGCATAATTGATAATGCCGTTTATCGGGTTGTTGATTTCATGAGCAACTCCGGACGCCAATTCTCCAATTGCTGCCAGCTGAGCCGCACGCATAGTTTCGGCTCTGAGGACTTCCTCTTCGGTGAGGTTGCGAGCAATCAGCAGTGTTGCATTAGTTTTTCCGTCTGACCCCAGCAGAGGACTGATCGTTATCATATATCTCCCCTGCAAGCCTTGCAGTTCAGCCTCCAAAATTCGGGTTCTCTTGGAACCGATGAATGGTTCCAGAGGGCCTTGACTATTGTCACCATGAGCATGGTGGAGAATGTCACAAACGTTCCTGCCAATCACTTCGTGCCGCTTTTTTTTTGCAGTCGCACAGGTTGCCGGATTGGCATCAATAATTGTGTTGTCATTGGATACAAGCAGCACTGGATCCTGAATTGCGTTGAATATTTGTTCCCACTGAGCTGTCAGTTTATGGATTTGATTACCTGCTGCCAGGTTATCCGTTTCATCGATTCCAAGCATAACAAGGCCAACCGTACTTTTTTCTATGTCATGTCGAATAGATCCATGCCACATAATGTGTCGCTCTGTACCATCTTTGGCGAGCAACGATGCCCTAAAATTGATTTCAGCCTGGGTTATTTTGAGGATTTGGGTAAAATATTTCTGAAATTCTTTTCGTTTATGTGGATTGACCAGAACATCAACCCAATACTTGCCAAGAACATCATGTTCCTTATACCCCGTTAATTCTTCAGCTCTTTTATTAAAAGAAACAATCATGCCGCATGGGCTGATAGATACCAAGAGTGCCTGGATAGTATCGATTATCTCCTGATTGAAATCTCGTTCGACTTTTAATTTCAGTGCTGTTTCATGTGAAAATAGAGCCAGAGCAATATCGTCAATTACATGAGCAATAAATTCATTTTCCAGTTCAGGAAAACTGATTTCTTGCCTGCAATGCATGGTTACGAACCCATAGACTCGATGCTCATACCTTACCGGCCAGACCACGCAGTGACCTTCTAAAGACTCGACCTGGTCAAATGTTTCAGCATCGAGATACAAACGAAGTGGTTCGACAAAAGACTCGAGGTTACTGTCAAATCGTTCGCTAAGAATCCCTGCAAGATAAAGATGTGCAGAAGAGTTCTCAAAAGGAGCGGGTGGGGATGCTGCCAGAAGAACAAGCTGCTTCTGTTCCCTTTCAAATCCTCCGGCCCACACGTGAGTGCAGTCAAAGGCCTCATGTAGAATGTCGCAGCAATACTGAAAAATAAACGATTGGTTTTGTTCCTCGAGATCATTGAGGCTGTGCTCTCTGATCGCTGTCAGCAGGCTGTTGCGAAATCGAAAGAGCTTGAGCGTTTTTGTCTCCTCTTTTGACAATTTTCCCGCCATATACGTTCCTCTTGATGTTGTTTTGAACACTTCGGTCTACCGGATTGCCGTTTACTACTATCGTTTCATTCTTTGGAAAACCCACCTGTTCAGAAGAGTAGAGAAATAACAACCACACTGTACGTATGATTCTGGTAGAATTTGGGCGAAGGATACCGCGCTTGTCTGGCACAATAAGCAAGATGCATGCCGTGTATGCTATAACATACTACTTTATTGGAGGGAAAAGATGTATCTCTAACTTTTTACGGTAGTGGTGTACCACTTTATTGCCTCCAGTGAGAAGTGTGACATGGATCAGCGAATATTGAGAATTTTTTTCAGCTGATGCTGTAGAGTTGGATCTGAACCTAGGCATACCTGAAAAAGGGTTATATCATTTGTTTCATGCGGCGTGGAACTGGGGCATCAAATATCTAGGACTCCCAACAAATAACCCATGTCTTGTAGAACGTTTCCCGGAGATAAAGCAACCTCGGTACGTACCATCTAAAAAAAATTTCTGGAAGGTAGCCACTGGTATGACAAGGACTTCTAACACCATGGTTGACTTTTATAGTTATATCAAAGAAGTAGAGTATATCGTCTGTATTGCTTTTTTTGTGGTCTTTCCTCTTTTCTATCGTTATGCCAATGAGGACAGGAAAAGAATCACTACCAGAGGATAACAACAGGCTATGTTACAGCAGCAGAAAATGAACTCAGTGTTAACTCATCAACCTGATCTATAGAATCAATAATCAGATCTGAGATGTTTCGACAGTCTGTTAGGTACAACAACAACAAACATACCAGCATCTTTTGCTGCTGAAAGCCCTGACTCCGAATCTTCAAAAGCGACGCATTCCTGAGGCGCCAGACTGAGAAGGCTGGCTGTTTTCAGATAGATTTCCGGGTCAGGTTTTTTCCTGCTTACCAGATCTCCCCCGATAACCTGCTCAAAACTGCTGCGCATACCTACGGTTTCAAGAATTTTTTCAAGTTCAAGACAATCTGAAGAAGAGGCCACCGCCAGACGATAGTTCCCCACATACTTCCTGATTGTCGCTTCTACTCCATGAAGCAGCTTAATACCGGATATCATCTCCAGGTATATGATCTGTTTTTCACGGACAAGGCCTTCTATCTCGGTATCAAGAGTGTCTGACTCCATATAGTCCCGGGCGAGCTTTTCATTTGATGCTCCCACATAGGAGATGAATTCTTCAAACGGAAAGTGGCTGACACCATGGTTTACCAGGGTTTCTTTCCATGCCTCATAATGGATGATTTCTGAATCCACCAGGGTACCGTCCATATCGAAAATCAACGCTTTTATCATCACAACATTCCCCACACGTATCTCAAACCGACACTTACCCTGTCAGCAGGTGAACCCTATGCATTTTTTATTTCACCGCACCTGAGTAAATCTGTTTGGTTCATTTTGCTACTACTTCATTTTTCCCAGTGTCCGGAACAGATTTCTTAAAGAGTGGCATTTATTTGACATTATTGAAACCATTTTAACGTTTTCGACAACAGGGCAACTTATTATTATTGACATCTTTTTAACAAACCAATTATACGTTTGCTGTCAAGTAACCATTCTCGTATTACAATTAAGAGGAATATCATGTGGAAATCAGTTACAGCGGCTCCGGCAGATTCAATTCTCGGATTAACCGATGCATTTAGAAACGATACCAATCCCGACAAAATTAACCTCGGTGTTGGCGTTTATATGACCGATGAAGGGACTACCCCGATTTTAAATTGTGTTAAGGATGCGGAACGAATTTTACTCGGCTCAGAGAAGAGTAAAAGTTATCTGCCCATTCCCGGAGACCCCGTTTATGCTTCGTGTGTACAAAGACTCCTGTTTGGTCAGGACAGTGAAGTAATCAGTTCCGGCCGTGCCGCGACCGCCCATGCGCCTGGTGGAACGGGTGCCTTGAGGATCGGTGCAGAACTCATAAAAAAGTTCAAGCCGGAAGCGACAATCTGGATCAGTTCACCAACCTGGGCAAATCATAACGGTATATTCCAGGCCGCCGGTTTTCAGTTCAAGCACTACCCTTACTATGATGCAGCGACCAACGGGCTCAGGTTCGAGGAAATGATCGATACGCTGAACAAAATTCCTGCAGGAGATGTTGTTCTCCTGCATGCCTGCTGCCATAACCCGAGTGGTGTCGATCTCAATGCTTCCCAGTGGGTAGAGGTGGCAGCGATTGCCAAGAACAAAGGCTGGCTGCCCTTTCTCGACTTTGCCTATCAGGGATTTGGCACAAGTGTAGATAAAGACAGAGTTGCAGTAGAAGAATTTTCCGCCGCTGGGATTGACTTTTTTGTGGCCAGCTCCTTTTCTAAGAACCTTGGTCTCTATAACGAGCGAACAGGAGCTATTACCATCGTCAGCCCGACAGCAGAGGAGTCTGTCGTTGCCATGTCTCATCTGAAAACAACAGTCCGGGTCTGCTATTCCAATCCGCCCGCGCATGGTGGCCTGATCGTCAAGACAATTCTGTCTGAACCGGCCCTTGAAGAAATGTGGCTCTCTGAGCTTGCAGGAATGTCTGAGCGGATCAAAGCCATGCGGGCAGCGCTGGTCGACGGACTAGCTCAGCGCGGTATTGATCAGGATTTTTCCTCTATCAAAGCTCAAAACGGCATGTTCTCCTTCAGTGGGCTTAATGATGATATCGTTGCCTGGCTGCGCGAAAACAGGGCAATTTACGTTGTCGGTGGCGGCAGAATCAACGTGGCGGGACTAACGACAAACAATATCGATTACGTCTGTGACTCAATAGCAGAAGCACTCAGGTAGAAGAAGAGGGGTGGACAGACCCCTGCTGTTATCTATTAACTGTCTGTTGTAAAAGCTTGGCCCTTATTGACCTGATCCTGATTTACAGATCATTTTGTGGAAATAAATTGTTTTTACAAGGATTCAGAGGAATAGAGATGATTGAGACTGATATTGTTATAATCGGTGCTGGAACTGCCGGGCAAACGGCGGCCTACGACCTGGTTGCCGAGAGCTACCAGGTTACCGTTGTGGATAAGAGTTCCCAGCCTGGCGGTGTTTGCGCCCTGCATGGCTGCCAGGCAAAGAAGTGGTATTACGAGGTTACGGAGACGATTGCGCGCAGTCAGCACCTCCAGGGACTTGGCCTTACCACCCTCCCATCTGTAGACTGGTCAAAAATTCGCCAGCAAAAAAATCTTTTTACCTCCAGGATACCAGCAGACACCGTTGCCAATTTGAAGGGTAACGGTATCAATTATATCGAAGGTTCCGTTGTCTTTACCTCTGCTGATACGGTTCAGGTAAATGATTTGGAAATAAAGGCCCGCTATTTCATTATTGCTGCCGGTGCCAGGCCGATGTCACTGCCAATTAACGGTAATGAGCACCTTACAACCAGCAACGAGTTTCTCGACTTGAAAAAACTGCCCCAAAAAATCGCCTTTATTGGAGGGGGGTTTATATCTTTTGAATTTGCCCACTTTGCGGCCCGGCTGGGTTCCCGGCCGGGGGATATCCACATTTTTGAGGTTTTAGACAGGCCACTTGGTCCCTTTGATGGGGAGATGGTTGCCCAGCTCTGCGAAGCAAGCAAAGCGGCGGGGATTCAAATTCATACCAACTCGGATATCGAAGCCATAACTGCCCATTCCAACGGTTATGGTATACGCCTGTCATCCGGTGAGACATTTGACACGGACCTGGTGGTGCACGGTGCCGGTCGCATCCCCGATATCGACACACTCAACCTTGACCAGATCAAGGTCAGCTATAATCGTCGAGGAATAGAGGTCAACAGTCACATGGCAACCTCTGTAGCCACTATTTTCGCCGTTGGCGACTGCGCCGACACCGTTCAATTGGCACGTGTCGCAGACCGTGAAGCACGTACGGCGGCAGCTGCAATTATCGCCGGGGAGGAACATCAGCCGATGCCGCCTTCAATGGACTATAAGGCGGTACCGGCCGTTTTGTTTACCTATCCACAGTTAGCCATGGTTGGTGCAACCGAGGAGGCATTAGTTCGAGACAATATAAAGTACTGGAAAAGTTATGACAAGGAGTTGGGCTGGCCGACCTATAAACGTATCGGCCTGAAACATGCGGCCTATAAAATCCTTGTAAACGATGACAATCAAATCCTCGGTGCACATATACTTTCTGACAACGCCACCGGCCTGATTAACATTTTCAAACAGGCAATGCTTAGTGAGACCTCTGTGCCGGACCTGCATAGAGACCATATCATGTCCCCCTACCCGTCTCGGGAAAGTGACATTATCTATATGCTCGACAGCCTGCTTGACTAGACAAAGGCACGTAAAGGGGTCAGGTCCCGAAATACGACATTTCAGGGAAAATGTCGTATTTCGGTACCTGACTCCAACAAACTTTATCGGTCGCGGCTTTCAAAAACCAGTTTACCGCCAATATGACCGGCAATACCTACAGCTCCGACCATGACAAGTCCCACCAGAAGATAAATCCAGCGATTGGCAGAGGCTGCCACTCCTGGATCTGCAATACGCCAGACAACCATCGCTGTAAGTGTTATGAGAGCCACTATTGATGCACCTATTTTCAGACCGAAGATTTTGGTCCTGATTCCTTTATAGCGGTTCTGCCACTCCAGATATCCGGTGAGAATGACAACGGGCATTGACAGCAAGACAAATACAAAACTGAAAAATGCTGCAACTTCAAATCCTGCTAATCCGAAAAATGATCCAAGGAACAGGAAAATGAGTGCCATCGGCAATATCCCGTTTGGGGTATGGGTCATGATCGGGTGGAGATGAAATTTCATCACCAGCGCGGCGATACCTGACGGCTCATCGCTATCCTGGGGGGATTTTAGCGAAGCTGTCGAACCTGATGGCGTTTTCACAGCGTCCTGTGCCGCTTCGGCCTGTTCTTCTGCCAGCTCTACGAAATATTCTTTTCCTGCTCCACAGATCGGGCAGACATCCGGAGGCTCGTCACCTTCATGGATATAACCACATATCGTGCATTCCCATTTTTTCATAACCGTTTTCTCCTTATGACCTAACTCGGTTGGTAATTTGACACACTATATCCTATAACATTATGAGTTCGCAATAACTCAACCATTATTAAGCTCAGCATCTACCTGATCAATTTTGGCCTGGGCCTCCTCCCAATTATCAAGCCATCGCTCCAGCCGTCTTGAGCACTTATCATACTCTGCACTGGTCTGACTCCAGGCCTGCTGATCCTGGTACAATTCAGGATCGGCCATGCGTGCTTCCAGCTCATCCTTTTGTTCTTCCAGATCTTCGACCTTTTTCTCGGCCTCTGAAAGTTTTTCCAGCCAGGAACCGGCCCGGCGCAATCTCTCCTGCCTGCGCTGAGCTTCGTGGCGCCGCTTCTCTTTTTTATTGTCTCGTGAAGATTCTGTGACAGACTCCTCTTCCTGCAGACCATTCTTGTCTCTCTCAATTTCTCGAAGTGCACGTTGTTCCTGATTATAAAGATATTCAGCTACATTGCCTTCATACAAGGTGACTTCACCCCCCTTCACCTCGACAACTTTATTAACAAAGCAATCGAGAAAATAGCGATTGTGGGAGACGACGATGATCGTCCCGTCATATTGGCGCATGGCCTCCTGCAACACCTCCTGGGAGTTCATGTCCAGGTGATTGGTCGGTTCATCAAGCAGCATACAGTTAGCGGGCGTGGCGATCATTCGAGCAAGTGCGAGGCGACTTTTTTCACCGCCTGAGAGGACCGAAACCTTTTTTTCAACATCTTCCCCCCGAAACAGAAATGCGCCGAGGAGCGATCTCATCCTGGTTATGGTCATATCCTCGGCAGCATGTGAGAGCGTTTCAAGAACGTTATAATTCAGCGGCAGTTCCTGAGCCTGGTGCTGGCCAAAATAGGTTGGTTTCACTCCGGTACCAAAACGAAAGCTTCCCCCGTCCGGTTCAATCTGGGCGGCGATTATCCTCATTAACGTTGATTTCCCTGCACCATTTACTCCCACAACGGCAACTTTATCGCCCCGCTCAAGGTGAAGGTCTACACTGCTGAATACCTTTTTATCACCATATGATTTTGAAAGCCCTTCAACCATCAACACATCTCTCCCGGATTGGGGTGCCGGGGGAAAGGTAAATTGTATCTGGCGCTCATCTTCTGCAAGCTCTATCCGTTCGATTTTATTCAGCTGCTTCAGTTTACTCTGGGCTTGTCTGGCCTTTGTCGCTTTAGCCTTAAAGCGCTCAACGAAGCGCATTGTCTGACGAATATGAGCCTGTTGATTCTGATAGGCAGCCTTTTCTATATGCCGTCGTTCTTCTTTTTCGACGACGTATTTCGAATAATTACCCTTATAGCTCGTCAAATTTCCCAAACTGAGTTCCCAGGTCTGATCAGTGGTCCGGTCAAGAAAGGTCCGGTCATGAGAAATAATAACCAGTGCACCTTTATGAGATTGAAGGAAGCTTTCTACCCAGGTCAGGGATTCCAGGTCGAGATGATTGGTCGGTTCATCAAGTAACAGAAGAGATGGTGAGGCAAGAAGCATTTTAGCCAGCAGCAGGCGCATCACCCAGCCTCCGGAAAAGGTTGAAACGGGCGCCTGCAAATCTTCGGTACTGAATCCCAGCCCATGGAGAACCTTTTCAACCCTGCTCTTGATTGTATAGATGTCGCTGTTATCAAGGTGGTGCTGAATCTCTCCCTGGCGCTCCAGCAACTCCTTAAATTCATTACTTTCTGCTGCGGCAGTGCTGATCTGACCATTAAGCACATCAAGCTCCTGCTGCAATGCCAGTATCTCCCCAAAAGCACTTTCAGCTTCCTGATACAGTGTTCTATCCGATAGAAGCGCGCCTGATTCCTGCGGCAGGTAGGCAACCGAAAAATGTCTGGAACGGTGCACCACCCCGTCGTCAGCTGCGGTTTCTCCTGCCATAATCTTCATCAGCGTTGATTTCCCGGTACCATTTACTCCCACCAGACAGATCCGATCGCCAGGATAGATAACGGTTGATATATCTTTGAACAGATGCTTATTACCATAGCGGATATCGAGATGATTAACTGACAACATAGTGAACCTGTCCGCGCTCCATAGATTTATCCGTCTTAATCTCAAGCCTGCACTCAGGGAAGAGCTGCTTTAAGCGTTTGATATTTGCTCTCTTCAAACCGACAAAGGACGAGTAGTCGCGATCTGAAATATTCACACTGAGCGTCCCCTCACCTTTTATCTTGCAGAACTGTTCTCTTATTCTTCGAAACCAGTTTCTACTTAAAACCAGCTCTCCGAAAGCTTGATGATAAGGGCCGGCAATGATGCTTTGTTCCAATTCTGCTGAAGGCTGCAGCCCCATACGGATTACGGCAATGTCCTCTTTTAAAAAGAGCTGGCGTGCTCGTGAGGTAAGAGCAATTGCCCGGTTCATACTCAGCGGTCGGTACAATGACGAGTTGTATAATTGCTCAAGACCGGTGTTCTTAATAACCAGTGCCGGATATATCCGCACAAAATCAGGATCAAGATCAATGACATCATGAACAGTCTGGATAAAGAAGTTTGTCGTGTCACCCGGCAAACCGGGCATAAGCTGCACTCCAAGTGAGAAACCATTACTTTTTAACAGGGATGCAGCCAGCCTGACATCATTGGCGCCATGCCCCCGTTCTGAAATTTCCAACACCTTGTCGTTCATTGACTGGACACCCAGTTCGACCGTCCTTACCCGGTAATTTAACAGAAGCTTGCAGATTTCATCATTAATACAGTCCGGTCTTGTTGAGAGGCGGAGCGAGTCGATTTCCCCCCTGTCCAGATAAGGTCTGGCAGAATCGAGAAGTTGAATCTGCAATCCTTCGGGAAGACAGGTGAAAGAGCCACCGTAAAAGGCGAGTTGTATCCCCGTTCTGTTCTCAAAACGGCTGAGCCAGAGATCAATTGTATCTCGCAACATCTCACCATGTTCAGGACGCTCTCTGGTCTTAGCCCCGGTAATGGCTGTCTGGTCGCAGAACAGACAGCGATGGGGGCAGCCGCGATGCTCTATAAAGAACGGGATAATAGCAGCCATTATGGGTGTGAGGATTGGGTTTCCAGCTGATCAAGAGCTGCCGCCGCTGCTCGCTGTTCTGCCTCTTTTTTCGAATTTGCTGTTCCCGAACCCAATATTTTTTCCCGAAAGATGACGGAAACGGTGAACTGTTTTTTATGAGACGGCCCCTCTTCCCGATCAAGACTGTAGGCCGGAGCCTCGTTGAACTTGTCCTGCAATTCCTCCTGCAGCCTGCTCTTGGCATCTGCCAGGAGCAGGTCTTTTTTCTTGTTCTCAATCTCGGAGCCAAAAAGACGCTCAACCAGATCAGCCGTCACCTCATATCCGCTGTCTTCAAAAACAGCCCCGATAACCGCTTCGAAGGCACAGGAAAGAATTGATGATTTATTTCTACCGCTGGAGGCGTTCTCTCCTTTTCCCAGGCACAGGAACCTGCCAAGTTCAATGGATCGCGCCATTTCAGCCAGGTGAGACTCATTTACAAGCGCTGCCCTGATCCTGGTAAGCTCACCCTCGCGCATGGAGGGGTAGCGTTTACTCAGGGCGTGACCAATTACCAGGTCAAGTACCGCATCACCGACAAACTCGAGAATCTGATTATCTTTACCGCCCTGAGCCTGTTCAAAAGCATACGATGCGTGTATCAATGCTTTTTGCAGCAGACGCAGATCGGTAAAGCGATAACCCAGAAGCTGCTCCAGCTCAGTCAGATCTTCCTTGTTTTCATTTACCAGAATGTCTATGTTTAATCCCATTGACCATATTTCCTCTTGTCAAATGGTCCAACTATGGTATATAGAACGGTCTCATAGTTGAGCGTATGGCGGCGTAGCCAAGTGGCTAAGGCAGTGGTCTGCAAAACCATTATTCACCAGTTCGACTCTGGTCGCCGCCTCCATATAATGAAAAGGGATTTCCGATTACCGGAGAATCCCTTTTTGTATTTCTGCCAGTTTCGATCAACCAGCGGAACCTGTATAGCATACTTTGATTGAGGTCGCATCAACAAGTTTGTCTGCGCCTCATATCATTAACGGAGCTCTGCCCCCTATAGTTTTTTTCTATCTCCAACAATTGCCGAATTTTATACAGGGATCCCCCAGATCTCATTGGAATATTGCCTGATTGTCCTGTCGGTAGAAAATTTACCCATACGGGCAACATTTAATATCGCCATCCGGGTCCATCGTTCCACATCCAGATAAGCATCATTCACCTGCTCCTGGCAGTCGATATATGATTCAAAATCACGAATCAGCAGATACTGATCATGCGGACTCATCAAAGAGTCTACCAAAGGTTTGAACAGCTCAGCATCTCCCCTGCTGAAGCCGCCGTCTGCAATTGCGGAAATAACCCGGGCGACTTTAGGGTTCTCTGCACAGATCTGCTCAGGAGTCCTGCTGCTGTGGATTCGCTCGTATTCAGCTTCCTCAGCATTAAGTCCGAAAATAAAAATATTTTCTTTTCCGACTTCCTCCTGTATCTCTATATTTGCGCCATCGAGCGTTCCTATGGTCAATGCACCGTTGAGGGCAAATTTCATATTTCCGGTTCCCGAGGCTTCGGTTCCAGCGGTCGAAATCTGTTCCGACAGGTCGGCCGCAGGCATAATCAACTCTGCCTGACTGACATTGTAATTCGGAAGAAAAGCAACCCTCAACCTGTCTCCGATCCGCGGATCATGATTTACCACATCACCAATTGAATTGATCAGTTTTATGATCAACTTTGCACGCCAGTACGATGGTGCTGCTTTTCCTGCAAAAATTACCGTTCGGGGTGCAATCGTGCTCCCCGGTTCTTTGATCATTTTCTGGTAAAGGTAAATCATGTGAAGTGCATTGAGCAACTGGCGTTTATATTCATGTATTCGCTTTACCTGCACATCGAACATGGTCTCTGGGCTGACGACAATTCCAGTGGACAGATTGATATAATCTGCCAGGCGTTTCTTGTTGTTGTACTTTATCTGCATGAACTGTCTGCAGAACTCACTGTCCTTGACCAGCGGTTCAAGCTCACGCAGTCTGTCCAGGTCAACCTCCCAACCGGGACCGATTCTGCTGTTAATCAGGTCAGCCAGCTCACGATTTGCTTCGAGCAGCCAGCGACGTGGGGTAATGCCGTTCGTTTTGGAGTTGAATTTTCCCGGATAGAGTGCATCAAAATCACTGAATATCCGTTCCCTTAATAATTTAGTATGCAGTGCCGCAACACCATTAACTGAATGGCTGCCAATGATGGCCAGGTGTGCCATTCGAATCTTTTTCGGATGACCTTCTTCGATAATCGACATCTGGCGCAGCTTTTCATTATCACCGGGATACTTGCTGGACACCATATCGAGAAATCGCTGGTTTATTTCATAAATAATCTGCAGATGTCGAGGCAGCACCTTGCCCATCATCTCTACTGACCAGCGCTCCAGGGCCTCGGGCATCAATGTATGATTGGTATAGGCAAAGGTTTTAACACAGATGTCCCAGGCCCGTTCCCAGCCAAGCCCCTCAAGATCGAGCAGCATCCTCATCAATTCAGGAATGGCTATTGCCGGGTGCGTATCATTGAGTTGAACTGCTACCCGGTCATGGAATTTATCAAAGGTCTTATTCTTTTTCTTATAGCGCCGCATGATGTCCTGAAAGGTCGCTGCAACGAAAAAATATTGCTGCCTCAGGCGAAGTTCCTGACCCGCATAATTATGATCAGGCGGATAGAGAACCTTTGAGATAGTTTCAGAACTGACTTTCTGCTGGACGGCACCAATGTAATCACCCTCACCAAAATGGGTCAGGTCAAGTTCTCTGGAGGCTTTTGCGGTCCAGAGCCGCATGTTTATCACGTGATCATTCTTGTATCCCGGAACAAGCATATCACAGGGAAGAGCCATGACATCCTTGGTGTCAATCCATTTGGTTCTATAGCACCCCTTGTCATCCTGGTAGGTGCTTACCTTGCCGTAAAATTGCACCTTGAAAGTGGGCATACGACGCTCAAACCCCCAGGGGGAACCAAATTTCATCCAGTTGTCAGGGCTCTCTATCTGATATCCATTTATGAGTTGCTGGTAGAACAAACCATACTCATACATAATGCCATATCCGTAGGCCGGGATTTTCAAGGTTGCGATAGAATCCATGAAACAGGCAGCAAGTCTGCCGAGTCCACCGTTACCGAGCGCAGCGTCTTCCTCCTGCTCGCGGATTTCCTCCATCGTATAGCCAAGGCCCTCGACTGCATCCTTCACCTCATCGTACAGCCCAAGATTGGTGATTGAGTTTCCCAGAGATCGACCGATCAGAAATTCCAGGGAGAGGTAATACACCCGCTTCTTTTCTTTTGTGTAGAAGGTCTTCTGGGTTTTTATCCATTTTTCAACCATGACATCCCGCAGCGTATAGGCCAATGCCTTATACGTATCACTCGCACCTGAACGTTCTGGATCTCTTCCCTGAAAACTCATCAGGTGGTGAATGATGTTCTCCTGTAGAGATTTGACAGATGTTGAAAAATAGACACTGGCACCATCCTCCTTGACCAGGTCCTTCGATGGATCGGGAGCCACTTTACTCATAATTCAATCCTCCAGATGACTGATATTGATACACCATGGTGAGAGACATACAGAATACACTTCTTCCGATGCTCCACGCTCATTATATGCTGATATATTCCAGGTATGCTTTTTCTGTAGAGAAACAACAGACAAATTATGTCATTTCAAGATAGTACACTGATCATTTTGAATTTTTCAAATCCTTTTTCTCTGCTTCGACACCTCCATGAGACCGTTGCTCAAAACTATTACTGCAATGTGGTATACACAAACATTATTTCATGTCTATTGTATGGAAATGTCGACTTAATTTTAGACAAAAAACACTATAATCATCAAAGACAAACATTCCAGAGGAAGTAATGGCTACACAACAACCAACAGTTAACAAACAGACTTTCTATATTGCTCTATTTATCGTTTTTATTGTCGGCTTCATATCGGGTGTCGGTTTCACCGTTTTTAAAATGGACTCAACGCCCGGCGCGACGCAGGGAAATGTCACCCAGCAACAGGGAATTTCAGCTCAGGAAAATCAGGCAATTTTAAACCTTGAAGCGGAGGTAACCGCCAATCCTGAAAATTATAACGGCTGGACGCAGCTGGGCCACCTTTACTTTGATAGCGATCAGTATCAAAAAGCAATTGGTGCTTACACAAAATCTCTTGAACTCCATTCAGGAGACGCAAATCTCTGGACGGACCTGGGCGTCATGTACCGAAGAGCCGGGGATTCCACCAAAGCGATCGAGTCCTTTGACAAGGCCATCGCGATGAATACAAATCATCAGCCATCCCTCCTTAATAAAGGGATTGTTCTCTATTATGATTTTGGCAAAGTCGACGATGCCATTGCCACCTGGCAAACGGTTCTTGAGATCAACCCCAAGTCAATGATGGCAAATGGCACCCCTCTCAATGACTTCATTAACCAGATCAGAGAAGAACAGAAAAATAACAGCGGTAGCTGATTACCGTTTATTCACTTAAGGAGAAACGAATGAAACTTGAAACACTTGCTCTACACGGCGGACGGACTCTTGACCCGATCACCAATACCCACGCTGCCCCGATTTACAGAACAAGTGCATATATGTTTAGAGATACTGAACATGCTGCCAACCTGTTTGCCCTGAAGGAACTTGGCAATATCTACAGCCGAATCGGCAACCCTACCCAGGATTTACTTGAACAGCGTGTCGCCCAGATGGAAGGTGGCGCTGCGGCACTTGCACTTGCCTCAGGAACATCAGCCATTTTTTATACCATCATCAACATATGCGCACAGGGAGATGAAGTCGTCGCTGCCAATAATCTCTACGGTGGGACCTACACTCAATTTGACTCCATACTTCCCCAGCTGGGAATCAAAGTTCGGCTCGTTGATCCGACAGACCCGGAAAATTTCAGGAGAGCTATCAGCGAAAAAACACGGGCTGTTTTCTGTGAGACAATCGGCAACCCGGCCCTCAATGTTGCCGATCTTGAGGCAATTGCAACAATCGCACATGACAATAGTCTGCCATTAATTGTTGATTCAACATTTACACCCCCCTGCCTGCTTCGTCCAATCGACCATGGAGCCGATATCGTTATCCATTCACTGACAAAATGGATGGGCGGTCACGGTACCGGAATTGGCGGTATCGTTGTAGATGCAGCAACGTTCGACTGGACCGACCCTAAATTCACCCTTTACAACGAACCGGACGGATCTTATCACGGCCTCCGCTATGCACATGATCTCGGTGATTTAAACCCGGTCGCTTTTATCCTGCGGATGAGACTTGTACCGCTTCGCAACCTCGGAGCATGTATCTCTCCTGATAACAGCTGGATCTTTCTCCAGGGTATAGAGACGCTCACGCTTCGCATGGAACGTCACTGCGCTAATGGAAGCGTGATTGCAGACTTTCTAAACAACCATGCGTGTGTGGACTGGGTCTATTATCCCGGACTCCATGGCTCTCCCGGAAGCGATCAGGCTGCGAAATACCTGAAAAATGGCTTTGGCGGTATGGTAACGTTTGGCATCAAAGGCGGATTGGCTGCCGGTCAGAAATTCATTGACGGTTTGAAACTTCTATCACACGTCGCAAACGTTGGTGATGCCAAATCTCTGGCGATTCATCCGGCCTCGACAACTCATTCCCAGCTCTCTGCGGAGCAGCTCCGGGAGGCAGGTATCCAGGATTCAATGGTACGACTCTCCATTGGCATTGAACATATCGATGATATCAAGGGTGATATTGACCAGGCGCTCAAGCAAGCTGCCCAGTAAGGATAAAATATTGAAGGTATGAATCAGACTGCTGCTTATATCGGTTCTGCTGGATTGGTAGAAAAAAAATACTTCACCTTTGCAGAGCCACCGCATGAATTGATCCTTGAGAACGGGGCCAGTCTGGGCCCCGTTACCACTGCTTACGAAACCTGGGGCGAACTCTCAGAGCAGCGGGATAATGCAGTGCTGGTGACCCATGCCTTTTCAGGGGATTCACATGCGGCCGGGTACTATCCCGGAGAGCCTCCCGAGGCCAAACCCGGGTGGTGGGACAGTATGATCGGGCCCGGCAAGGGGCTTGATACCGACAAATATTTTGTTATCTGTGCAAATATTCTTGGCGGCTGCATGGGCTCCACCGGGCCTTCAAGCATCAATCCAGCAACGGAAAAACCGTACGGCCTGACATTTCCGATGATGACCATCGGAGACATGATCGAAACCCAGAAAAAACTGCTTGATCACCTGAAAATATCATCCCTTCATTCCGTCATCGGTGGATCAGTGGGCGGGATGCAGGTTCTTGAGTGGTGTGTACGTTATCCGGAGATGATTCGATCTGCAATTCCAATCGCAACCACCATGCGCCATTCAGCATTGGCCATCGCCTTTAACGAAGTAGCCCGCCAGGCAATTATGGCTGACCCGCGCTGGAACCGCGGCGATTACTACGGTAAGGAACCACCCGATCTGGGACTGGCAATCGCCCGCATGATTGGACATGTCACCTATCTCTCAGATGAGGCCATGCGCCGCAAATTTGGCCGCCGTTTGCAGAATAAAGAGGACTTTTCCTATGGGTTTGATGTTGATTTTCAGGTGGAAAGTTACCTTCACTATCAAGGTTCCCAGTTTGTGAAACGATTTGATGCCAACTCGCTGCTCTACATAACAAAGGCATCAGACTATTATGATCTTGTTGATCGGGACACCGCTTGCTATTCGCTGCAGACCATCGCCAGCCCCCGGACAAAGTTTCTGGTAATCAGCTATTCATCAGACTGGCTTTACCCGACCTATCAGGCAAAAGAACTGGTACAGGCCCTCAAACGTGCCGGACAAAATGTCAGTTTCTGTGAAATTGAGGCCGACTGCGGCCATGATGCCTTTCTGCTCCCGGATGAGCGTCTCGGAACATTAGTTGGAGGTTTCCTCGATGGTACCCCTCGAGACTGATGATATGCGGTTTGACCTGCGCGTCATTTCATCCCGGATCGAACCAAACAGTCGTGTACTCGACCTTGGCTGCGGGAATGGAGATCTGCTCGCCTGGCTCGAGACCAACAAACAGGTTTCAGGTACGGGGATTGAGCAGGACAAGGAAAAAGCCGCACACTGCATCAGCAGAGGATTAAGTGTTCTCCAGGGGGATATGATAGAGGAAGTTGATGATTACCCGGACAAAAGTTTTGACTACGTCATCCTCAGTCAAACGCTCCAGCAGGTTTATGAGCCGGCACGACTGCTCTACTCGCTGTCCCGAATCGGCAAACGTTTCATTGTCAGTTTTCCCAATTTCAGCCACTACGTCATCAGGCTGCAGTTATTGCTCAAAGGAGCGGCACCCAAAAGTGATGAATTGCCGTACAGCTGGTATGACAGCCCAAATATCCGGGTCATTACCCTGAAGGATTTTAGGAAATTTTCCAGTGACGTTGGCTATCAGATTGTCGAAGAAATTGCCATCATAACTGATTATAAAAGTAATGAGGGCCGAATCATTCACCGGTTCTCCAACTGGCGGGCAACCTATGGAATATTCATCATTGAAAAACAGACAACTCCGTGACAACACCATGAACAACAAAACCTCTCCCGATGATAAAGAAGCAATAAACCTCATTGCCAAAGCTTGTGACCACCATGAGATCAGCCTGGCCGGCAGACACCATCTGATTCCCGGTGTCGTGAAGAAACTGATGCAGTCCTGGTCAACAAAGGAGTGTTACGAACATATCAGCCCCATAGCCATTCCATCTCCCCACGCTATCATCGACATCTTAAAACAGGCGAGAAGAATATTATTTCCAGGCTACTTTACCTCGGCCAAACTTCACGCCTCAAACCTCGAATATTTCATCGGCAAGGAAACGACGGAACTCTATGATAAACTCACGGACCAAGTGACCATGGCCATTCGCCACTATTGCAGGCGGAATGACCAGCCCTGTACGAACTGCGAAAAACGCAGCAGTGAAATGGCATATCGCTTCATGGAAAAGTTACCTGAAATTGCCTCGGTGCTGGCCCAGGATATCAGAGCGACACTGGAAGGAGATCCAGCCAGCAAAAGTCCAGACGAGGTTATTTTCAGTTATCCGGGACTGCATGCCATTACCGTCTACCGGCTGGCCCACGAGCTGTACCGGCTCGAGGTCCCGACAATACCCCGAATCATGACGGAATGGGCCCATGGCGAGACCGGCATAGATATCAACCCGGGTGCAAGGATCGGCCCGGGCCTTTTCATCGATCATGGGACAGGAGTGGTTATCGGTGAAACAACTGTTATCGGCAGAAATGTTCGCCTCTACCAGGGGGTGACCCTTGGGGCCCTCAGCCTACCTCGTGATGCCGGTGCCAGTCTGCGGAACAAGAAACGTCACCCAACCATTGAGGATAATGTGATAATTTACGCGAACACTACGATTCTCGGGGGAGATACAATCATTGGCGCGAACTCCACCATCGGCGGTAATATCTGGCTTACCGAGAGCATAAGTACCGGCACCAAAGTGCTGCTCAAAAAGCCCGAACTAATCTACTACAATTCTAATCTGGTCTAAGTCAGGAGGATATTATGACACTACAACTCACAAACACTTATGGATGCACCTCGGTGCCGAGCTTATTCTTACTCCTGCTGCTGAGGGTATAAAAGGCGCTATTGCCAAAGCTGAGCAACTCACTGCCAGCACCCAGAACAGTTTCATGCCAGATCAATTTTCCAACCCGGCAAACCCCGAAGTCCACCGCACGTCCACAGCTGAGGAAATTTGGCATGATACCAAGGGCAATGTGGTTTTTTTTGTTGCTGGCGTGGGCACAGGAGGAACCTTAACCGGCGTGGCAGAGGTGATAAAGGGCAGAAACAGCAATATAAAAGTTGTCGCTGTCGAACCGGCGGACTCTCCCGTTCTTTCCGGAGGAAAACCAGGACCCCACAAAATCCAGGGAATTGGCGCAGGTTTTATTCCAGAGGTTCTCAACACAGAGATGATCGATGAAATAATTCAGGTAACCAATGACGATGCAATTGAAACAGCCCGACTCCTGGCTCGAAAAGAGGGCATTCTTTGCGGCATATCATCCGGGGCGGCTTTACAGGTAGCCCAAAGGGAGGAGAACAGAGGTAAATCAATCGTGTTTGTATTACCTGACACCGGTGAACGGTACCTGAGCACAGATCTGCTTGAGAGTGCTCACAAGGAGTCCTGAAACCACTGTGATCAGGCAACAATTGACAGGGTCAATAAAGAAGCAACCGTTGAATAGATAATCGCCATTCCGATCGATTCTGCCCTGACCTTGTATTGCATTGCCAGAACAAACGGCATGGCCCCGCAGGGACCGGCAGCTACAAGCAGGGCCGGATCACGCCACACAGGTTCAAACTCAACAATACCGGTAAATAAGAACCAGGCCACCAGCGGATGGACAATAATTTTCAACCCGGTCACCATAGCTGCCGTCAAGTCGAGTGATAAAAAACGGGCCTTGGCGAGAATAATCCCCAACGAAAAAAGGGCGGCAGGAGCTGCTGCTGCTCCTGCAAAGCTTGTGAAGGTTACGATGCCATCGTGCAATCTAACGCCTGAGACATTAACCAGAAGCCCCAAAGCAATTGACACGAGCACCGGGTTGCGTAGGAAAGAACGAACAACCCTCCAGGTGGATTCTGAACGATGCGAGGCGAATTCCAGCCCCATTATGGTCCCCCCGAAAATAACGGTTGTATCAATGACAATAATAGCGGTTATCGGCGCTGTCGACTGCTCACCATAGAGAATGGTCGCTATCGGCAATACAAAGAACACATGGTTGACAAAACATGAAGCCATGCCCAGCAGAATAGCCTCTCCCGGAACACACTTAAACAGGAGCCGTGCGATCACCGCACCTCCTGTAAACAGGATAACCTCAGAGACGAAATAGAAAGCCAGGAGACGAACGTTTACATTCCCCAGGTCGGCGCGGGAGAGAAGAAGGAAGAGCAGTGCCGGGACCGATACAAAAAACACAAACCGATTGATGGCATGGGCAGCGCCACTGTCAAACAAGCCTCCCCTGGAAAAAATAATGCCGACCAGCATGATTGCAAAAACCGGAAAAATAGGATTTAGAAAGGCGCTGATCATGGTATTTACTGGTATAGAAATTGCGCATTCGTATTAAAATATGTGATCACCCAAAAAGAACTCAATGACCGCCTCATTTATTTTTCATGCTTTGTTGTGTGTAACCTGCCTAAGATACGTAATAGAGCCAGAATAAAAAGGGCTCCGAAAAAACCGAAAAGGCTTATTTTTTTGAATCCCATGCTCAAACCTATTCCGCAGAGGCCCAGCATGATAGCTACCAGTAGTATCCCGAAAAGAATCGTCGGGATTAACATCCTGTTTTTCACCTAAACCTCCTTTACAATCAAGTAGTCCTGTCCCGGTGCACGAGGTCATGCACTATAACATGACTGGTAATCAGATAAATCAATTAATGCAGTCACAAAAGGTAACCAGAAACAGGGACCCTGAATTTATAGTATTTCTCATCTAAGCAGATGGTCATAAAGTGTAATGACCGTCCTCTCAGATACTCAACGGTTATCGAAAAATTTGGTTTTTTTTGCTGATTCCTTCCATTCATCTCAAATAACTGCTATTTTTATAATTGATAATCAATAAATAGTTCTAAAAGCTGAGCTGTATTTCTTAAACTATGACTAAAATTCCGGGGAAGCTGACGATCAGTGCAGCCTTTGCCTTTTAATTCCCTCACCATGGAGGACGTTTCATGAATGTAACAAAGATCGTATTTGCCTGTCTGATTTTCTGCTCTTTACTGGTTACCCTTTCGGCTCAGGCAGAGCCGGTAAAATCTCTCTGGAACGGTACTGAAGTATACCTGGTCAGAAAAGCGGATAACTTCGTTATCCTTTATGACAGATCGGCCTCAATGAAAGATATATACAGTAATAGTGTAATGACCGAACTGGCCGCTGAACGTAAAATTCTCGTAGAGAAAAATGCTACACTTCCCGATATGAACTGGATGGCCGGTATCTACTCATTCACTCCGGGTTCCGGCTTTGAAAATCTGACCACCTTCTACCCGATGCAGCAGTACAACAAGAAGACATTCAGCCTGACAATTGCCAAAATGCCGCGCGAGCCAAAAGGGGCCACTCTTCTACAGCAGGGTTTGTCTGAACTTGACAAGGTCCTTGCTGGAGTGAGTGGCAGAACTGTTATTTTCCTGTTCACTGATGGCCAGTACACCCCTGTCGGCTCCATGAAATCGCCATCTGCTCTGACCAGGGAGTTAGCTTCCACTTACGATACCTGTTTTGTCGTCATAAATACTGGTGCAGATAAGAAAAATTTAAAGGAGATCACGGCAATTTCATCTGTAAATGAGTGCTCATACATGGTGCCGTTTGAAAAGCTGCTGGGCAACCCGGAGTGGATGACCAGTGCTCTTTTCTCTGTGGTTGAGAAAAAACCCGGAATGAATGAAGAAGTGATTGTGGCCTACGAATGGCAGAACATTCTTTTTGATTTTGACAAATCAGACGTCAAGAAGGAATACTTTGACGTTCTCAACAAGGTTGGTTCCTTTATGAAGGAACATCCCAAGGCACAAATCATACTCGCAGGACATACCGATAACGTCGGTACCTGGGACTACAACATGAAACTTTCCCACCGTCGGGCGGCAAGCGTCCGTACCTACCTTGTTGAGAAAGAAGACATCGATGCCAATCGCATCACCTTAAGCGGATTTGGTTTTGAAGATCCTGTTGCCACAAACAAAACAGCGCAGGGAAGGTCCCAGAACCGAAGGGTACAGGGCGTTATTACCGGAATTGAATAAATACCGACGATAACGCCTGCAGCTGTTACATGCTGCGGGCGTTATCTCAATCGTGATCAGCAGAAAGCTGACAAGCGCACCTCTTCTACAACTCCCCTTCGAAAATAACGCTCATATTTCTTTTATCTTGTTGATATTTGGCCCTGATGGTAATGATACTCATATCATTTGAATCACCTTTCGATGCTATGGGTGAAAACTATAACAAGTTCAGGGATAGTCAATATGGACACACGCCAGCTGAGAATCTTTACCGCAGTTTATAAAACGAGGAGCTTCACCAAAGCAGCTGAAGAACTGTTTACCAGCCAGCCTACGATCAGTGAACATATGCGTAACCTTGAAGATCACCTTGGCTGTAAACTTTTTGATCGGTTGGGTCGATCCATCATGCCGACACCACAGGCTGAATTACTCTACCCAAAAGCAGCCGAGATTCTCGACGAAATTGATAAAATCAGTAAAATGCTGGCCTCAGTCTCAAATGTGGTCTCCGGTGAGCTCCTTATCGGTGCCAGTACAATACCCGGAGCGTACATTCTCCCTCAATATGCCTCAGCTTTTAAAAAGCGATATCCGGGAGTGTCATTCCAGATAACCATCAATGATTCGGCTCAAATTATCAAGAAGATTAGTAACAACCAGCTTTATATGGGGTTTGTCGGGGCACGCATTCCATCAAAGAAAGTTGAATATGCTCCGTTTGGAGAAGATGAGTTGGTACTTGCAGTGCATCGCAGTTCAAACCTCCCTGACGAAATTACATGGGCAGATCTTTCCAAACTCAACTTCCTGCTCAGGGAGGAAGGCTCCGGCACCAGAAAAAACATTGAGTTTTTTCTCTCTCAGCATAACATCGACACAAGTGAACTCAGAGTAAGCGCAATCCTCGGTTCGAGTACTGCCATAAAGGAAGCAATAAAATCTGATCTCGGTGTCTCAATCATTTCCCGGCTGGCAATACGGGATGAACTCAAGCAAGGTGCAGTAAGGGAAATCAGGGTAAACGGGCTTCGGATGAAGCGTAATTTTTATATTGCCACACCAGTGAAACGAACAATCCCGAATCACTACCTGGCCTTTGTCGATTCTCTGGATTAACTCAGACGGCTCAGTTTCCTGGATACTCCAGATACGGAGTATCTTCACATTTAATCACAGGCAGAGACTCGTTCAGAGTTTATCATCCCTGCGCCACCCGGTATACCTCTGCTATGGTCGTGATTCCGTTAAGAACCTTCTCGGCACCATCCTGAACCAAGGTCTTCATACCCTGGGCCCTGACATACTGCTTGAGTTCGCTGGAATCAGAGGTTTTTAGAATCATGCTTTTCACCGCGTCATCAACGACCAGAAACTCATGAATACCACACCGTCCCTGATAGCCGGTCTGATGACACTCGTCGCACCCCTTTCCTCGAAATATTTCCCTTTCTCCAAGTGTTTCAGGAGTCAAACCGATACGCTCAAGTTCAACCGGATCCGGTTGATATGGTTCTTTGCAGGAAGGGCAGATAATCCTTATAAGCCGCTGGGCAAGGATTGCATTAACCGATGAGGCGATAAGAAATGATTTCACGCCCATATCCCGCAGACGGGTAATGGTGCTTGCAGCATCATTGGTGTGCACGGTTGAGAAGACCAGATGTCCGGTCAGAGCGGATTGTATGGCAATCTCCGCAGTTTCAAAATCACGAATCTCACCAATCAGGATAACATCTGGATCCTGTCTGACAATCGAGCGTAATCCTGAGGCAAAGGTCAAATCAATTTTCGGGTTTACCTGGACCTGGCCAATACCTGGAATCCGGTATTCTATGGGATCCTCAACGGTAATTATATTGATATCCACATTGTTAATTGCCGTCAGTGCTGCATAAAGCGTAGTGGTTTTACCCGATCCGGTCGGACCGGTAACGAGGATAATACCATTGGGCGCCTTGATCATCTCTGAGAAGATCTTCAGCCGGTCTGCAGACATCCCCAGGTCGGTCAGTGACATTCGTACCGTCGATTTATCGAGAAGACGCATCACCACCCGCTCGCCAAATGCGGTTGGCAGCGTCGACACCCTGATATCAATATCTTTATTACCGACCTTGATCTCAATTCTTCCATCCTGAGGCAGCCGTTTTTCTGCGATGTTCATTTTGGCCATCAGCTTTATTCTTGATGTTAAAGCTGACTGGACATGTTTTGGAGGTGCAAACATGTCGTACAGTATACCGTCCAGCCGCTGCCTGATTTTCAGCAGGTTTTGATACGGCTCAATATGAATATCTGAAACATTACTACGAACCGCCTGGGACAACATCAGGTTAACCAGCCGAATAACCGGAGAGTGACTGGTATCATCAAGGAGATCTCCCACTTCTTCAATTTTTGAAAAAAGTACATCCGGATCATCCTCGTCTATGTCCTGCATAACATCTTCAGCACTGTCCTGAGACATATCGTAGGCAGCATTAATGGAGCGAATAATCTCACTATGAGAACATAACAGGGAGGGACATCCCGGCATTTCAAGTAACTGGCAGATATCATCATAGGCCTGAAACAGGCACGGATCGGACATGGCGATGTATCGCTCTTGTGCAGTGATTATCGGCACCAGTACATTTTTCTTGAGAAATGAGATTGGAATTATTTTCGTGAAATCTGTAGCAATTTCAAGGGGAAGGGCGGTGACGATATCCATCCTGAATTGCTCAGAAAACGCTTGTAAAAGATCCTGTTCTTTAATCCTTTTCTGCTTGACGAGAATTCCCCCAACTCTCTCACCACTCTTTTCCTGTATTGTCAGGGCTGCCTGCAAATCTTCCTCCGTCAGATTTGTCTTGCGCAGCAGTATCGATCCTATCCTGTCAATCACTCCTCATGCCCTCCACCATCTCTCATACGATCTCAACTGGTCCTCTGCGGTACGAGGGTACTGCGGCCAGTTCTGTTAATTGGTACCAAAAGCAAAAACAGGGTCTTCAAAATTACCTGTCAACCTGTAGGGAATTGTTGAACTTTTATATTTTCTATAAAGCAAGGCAACAGCCCTGGCGACCTGTCTGTCTTTTTCAATATACTCCTGCCTGGGGCTTAGTGTGCCGCTGAGTGCTAAAACGGATGCCCGCCATAGTTTCCTGAGTCTGACCGAACCGGTAAAATCTCCATCATAAAATGGGCCTGTTGCCGTTCCATCTACAACCTCAACCAGTCCATTTCTCAATTGAGCAAACGTTTTGACCTCTGTAAAAACAACCTGCTTACTCTGAAGAATCGGCCGTTTAAGCTCCATCTGGAAATCTTTCACCCGAACAGTGCCCGAGAATTCCCCACTGGCTAAATCGCTGCTGTTGCCAATATAACGCCCCGACAACTCCACTATCCCGTCAACTCCCCGGCTCAGATCCTGTTCTATAAAACCGACATCTTTAAGATTAATCCCGGAAATGACAAGTGCAGGCAGTTCCACCCGGTTACTTTCGGGGTGCAGCACGACCCCTGTTGTCATTGTGCCGCCAAGAAGTTCAAGGCTCATGTCAAACCGGGTCATTACATTTTTCAGGTCTGGGGTAATCAGTACGCTGGTAAACGGCAGTTGGGACTGGTTACCCGTGTGAACGATCTCCACCTCTTCAATCAGTACACTGAAAGGATAGATATATGAAATTGTGCCGATTTCACAGGTGTAGCCTGAAAGTTTCTCTTCAACCTTTTGTTCAACCTGGGTCAACAGTGTCTCTTTGGGAAATCGTACAACCAGGAGTACTGCTATCAAAACGACAGCGTAGGTGAGATAAAGAAATGTCAGTGATAATTTTTTCAGCATCGTGGATACTCAAATTCTAAGTCAGACCGTACCATTTTACTGGAATATCAAACCTGAAAACAGCATAAAGCATCAGAAAATGACATTTTATGCTACGCGTTAATCGCAATAATTACAACTGAAAACAAAGAGAAATAGCTTTGGATGCTAAATTGTCCTATAATCATTACCGACACTTGTTGCTGAACTGAATACCAGAAGATACCCCATCCAATATAAGCCAGTTAAGACCATTTTTATGTATACAGATTATTTTGGATTCAATGAAAATCCATTTTCAATTGCCCCCAATCCGCGCTATCTCTATATGAGCACAATGCACCAGGAAGCCCTGGCTCACCTGGTGTATGGCACGACATCCAAGGGCTGTATTGTACTGTTGACCGGGGAGATTGGAACTGGAAAAACAACCATCTCGCGTTACTTCCTGGAAAAACTGCCCCGCCGTACTGATATTGCTGTCATTATTAACCCGAAACTTACCGGATATGAATTACTGGCATCGGTGTGTGACGAGTTTCAGATCAAGGTTACGATACCAGAGCCATCCTCAAAAAATTACATCGACAGTCTTAACGATTTTCTTCTGAAAGCTTATTCAGCCAACCGCCAGACGGTACTTGTTATTGATGAAGCCCAGAATCTTGACCTTGATGTTCTTGAAATGTTGAGACTTTTAACCAACCTTGAGACAGATCAACAAAAATTACTGAAAATTGTTCTGCTCGGTCAATCAGAGCTTCGAACAATACTTGCACGACCGGACCTGGAACAGATCAATCAACGTATCACCAGCAGATATCACCTCAAAGGCCTTATGCGAGCCGACGTCGAGGCATATATTGCACACCGGATTATGGTTGCGGGCGGCGGACGAAGCACGTTTTTCACCCGCAGGGCACTTAATGAAATCTATAAAGCAAGTCGGGGAATCCCTCGTCTGATTAACAGTCTCTGCGACCACGCACTTCTTGGAGCATATTCCCAAAACAAGGAGCAGGTGGATAAAAATATCGCCCAGAAAGCTGCTGCTGAAATTTCCGGGGACCAGGCTCTGGCCCCTGCTCAAAAACTCCGTTTTCGGCTCATCTTAACCACTGGTATCATGCTGATCTTAGTGTTTCTGGGACTCTGGTTCGGTTCATCGTTCCTGCTGGATGCCTGGAACGGACTGGACAAAGAGTCGCAGTTGGAGAAACTTTCAGAACTGGGTAAACCGGTGGATTCCCCAAAAATTATTGATCCTGAAAAGATGTCTGGGATGGAGCTGCAGTCCCAACCGGAGATGCCGCCAGCTATGGTTGAATCGACCGATCAGGCAGAGATCAGCCTGGAACAAGAACCTGGTGAGCTGCCAGAACCAGCTGCTTTTCAAAATAATGAGGCAGAAAAAGACAATCTAAGCGGGAGGACAAACATTATGATCAGCCCGATAGAGATAAATGAATAGAAAACCTGAGCGAATGTAACTACAACCTGTCATGTCTTATATTCTTGACGCATTAAAAAAATCTTCGGAAGAACGCCGAAGACTGCAGGCGGAAGATGAGCAGCGGAATCCTCTTCCGCTTAATTCTCCGGTTAAGCAAGAGGCTCCGGGACAATATCGGTGGCTGATCGTTTTACTGCTGGTTTCTGTTCTTGTTTTCTCAGCTGTCGGCTTGTGGTACCTTTCGAATGCTTACAAGAGCGATAGTAATGTCTCGCATCCGGACGCAACACTCCCCTCGGATCGGCAACAGACCCCGGAGCTAAAGGCAACAGATGGACCGAAATCTGTCAGTCCAGAGACTGGCGCACCAATCACCACAGAACCGACGGTTGTTGTTCCCGAAAGAAAAGATAGCACAGCAGGAAAAAGCCTGGAAAAACCGTTTAACGTCAACCCCGAAGCAAAACTCCCACTCATGGAGGAGCTGCCTCTTGCAATCCAGGCTCAACTGCCGGAGATGAAATTCAGCGGTCATGTCTTCTCGCCAAACCCCGAGCTGAGAATGATTATGATAAATACTTCTGTTGTTCGTGAGGGTGATCTGATTGATGCTGAGCTCAGAGTTATGGAAATCACCAGAGACGGTCTGACCATGAGTCACAAGGGTACAGATTTCAAGGTGGTACTGTTCTAACAGCCGGAGTAGCTGTTCGCAAATAAACTGATAACATATTAAAATATCGATAAAAATTGTCCACTTGTGATTATTTAGTTTTTATGTAATAGTCCCCTTGAGTATCAAACACTCGTGAGAAAATGATGAAAGAAGCACATTCTATAAATTTTGTCCCGTCAGGAAATGAAAATGAATAAAAGAAATTACCCTGCTTTTACTGTTCTCGTGTCCATGCTCTTCCTTACTACCATCTCAGTGGCCCACGCAGATGAAGGGCTGGGGCTCGGGGTTAAGGCAGGGACACTTGGCGGCGGCATTGAGTTGAGCGCTTCTATTATAGACAACATCAGAATAAGAGGCGGGTTCAATTATTTTACCTACTCTTTTGACTCGACCATTTCCGATATTAAGTATGATTTTGAAACTGATTTCAACTCCTTGTCAGTGGTTCTTGACTGGCATCCATTTGGAAACAGTTTTTATCTCAGCGGCGGCGCTTACTTCAATAATAACAGCATCTCGGTTGAAGGAAGGGTCGATGAAAATATCATCCCATCACAACTTTCTCAGCTTGCTTCCATCAGTAACCTGGCCTCAATCAGCGGCGATGTCGAGTTTCAACCTGTTGCGCCCTATGCAGGACTGGGCTGGAGAAGCAACAATTCGGAACCGGGCTGGGGAGTCGCCTTGGACCTCGGTGTACTTTTCCAGGGAGCCCCGGATGTTACCAACCTCCGGATCAATGCTCCGGTCGATGTGAACAGCATTGCAGATGTACGCAGTTATCTTGCGGAGCAGGAAGAAGAGATAGAGGATGATCTCAGTGCCTTTCAATTTTACCCGGTTGCCTCTCTGATGCTGACCTATAATTTCTGAAAGAGAAACTATCAGCATCATTTCAATCACATTAATCCCAATACCTATCTCCAGCCCCTGAGGATGATGCTCTAACCTCATATCATCATGCACAGGGCAAGTTCAGGCAGCTATAAATCAAACATTTCAACGGTCTTTTCTGTCAGATGCTCTGCAATGGGCAGAGCTGATGTGGCAGCAGGTGACGGCGCGTTACAGACATGCAGGGAACGGGGCGAGTGAGCGAACAGAAAATCATGCACTAAAGAACCGTCCCTTAAAACTGCCTGCGCCCGAATACCTGCCGGATAAGGTTTTAGATCGGAGCGAACGAGCTGAGGGCAATACTTTTTCACCCGCTCGAGGTAACCAGGTTTATACAACGAGTCTTTCATCTCGTAAAATCCGGATGACAAATTTTCTTTTAACAGCCTCCAGAATCCTGGGAAACGTATCATTTCAGTGAGATCTGCCATATCCAGGTTTATCCGCCCATATCCCTCCCGTTTCAGGCCAAGGACCGCATTTGGCCCAACGGTGACAGATCCGTCAATCATCCGGGTGAGGTGAACACCCAAAAAGGGTAACTCCGGATCGGGTATCGGGTACACGAGATGGGAGACAATATGATTATGTTTTTCCGCCAGTTTATAATACTCACCCCGAAAAGGAATAATGGAAAAATCAATATCAATGTCCAGCATCCTCGCCAGCCGATCGGCCATCAGGCCGCCGCAGACCACAAGGTGCTCTGTTTCAATCGCGCCAGAACCGGTCTCTATGGTAATAAAATCATCTGATTCCTTCAGGGAAAATACCTGACAGTCCAACCGGGCCTCTCCGCCGATATTCTCAAACTGCTGGGCCATTTTGACAGCAATAAGGGGGAAATCTGTAATACCGGTTGCCGGAACAAAAAGAGCACCGGTTCCCCGGATATTGGGTTCACGTTTCCTGAGTTCTTCAGGACTGATCCGCTCGGTTTCTATGCTGTTCTCCCGGCACCGTTTTTCAAGGCTCAGCATGCCCTCGAGTTCATGCTCATCGGTCGCAACCAGCATCTTTCCGCAGCGCTCAAACGGCACCGAGAATTCACGGCAGAACTCAATCGTTGCTACGGCGCCTCGTCTGCAGAAATCGGCTTTCAGGCTTCCCGGTTGATAATAGACCCCGGCGTGAATAACACCCGAGTTATGCCCGGTTTGATGGCCGGCATAGCGGTTTTCCTTCTCGACAAGCAGAATGGAAGCAGTCGGCATTCGCTGCTTTAGACGCCATGCCGTGGCAATACCGACTATGCCTCCACCGACAACCACCAGGTTATATCGCTTCATGATAAGAACCTTTTTATTAAATTTTGATACACACTAAACATCCTGGTGCACTACTGCTGTATTATCTGCAGGGATTTATTGGACAACACCTTTGGGGGAGTGAAATAGAAAGAGGAAGGGAAAAATGTGCTGATGGCTCAGAAACAGGACATCTGAAGAACCAGGAATCTTTGAAAAATTCAGAGGTTGATCTTTGCCATGCCCTTTTTACCCGTCTATATTCACCTTAAGAATTGAACAGAGCAACCCGTAGGTGAAGCCCCAGATGAAATAGTCTTCAAGCGGATAAACCGGATAGAATCGTGACGGCAGCGCTTCCTCCGTGACATGACGGTTTTTATCAGTAAATTTATCGACATCAAGCCATAGGTAACTATCGATCTCGGAGGTTTCGACAATAACCGCTGGACGTCTGACCAAGGTAAAGATGAATGGCTGAACCTGGATCGGTGCCTCCACATTTCTTCCGGCCAAAGCTACCGGTAATTGACGACTCAGCAGAGAACCGTCAAGGGAAATAGCGGTTTCCTCGCGAGTCTCCCTCAGGCAGGTCTCAAATATCGAACCGTCATCCAGGTCACGTTTTCCGCCGGGAAAGGCGAAATGACCTGACCAGGGGTCGCGGCGCGTTTTCTTCCTTCTCAACAACAATATTGAGTCCACAGGATGGGAACACCTTATTATTGAAACTGCAGCTTCCGGTCGATTTGCACCAGAGACATGGTTAAACCCTGTTGGAATCGCTCTCATGTCCTATTTTTCAGACTCATTTCATTCGATATTAATAAAAATATAGCACTTTATACCCACTGAAGTTCGTTCACTATAAATACTTTTGTAATTCAACACAACGTTAACGCTCTTTTCAGGCACTTTACGGTAAATCGGTACCGGGTGGTATAGTTAATGTGCTTTTGTGATCAGTTCATTCATGTTATATTTTCTGTTTTCGACATTAATAATCAGTATCAACTTGGAGGCCTCATGCTGCCAAACGAATATTCAGAATTCCACCAGGCGATCAAACGAAAGATTCCTCTTAAAAGAATCATTACAGACCCGCTCAAGAAAGTAGCCATTGGTGCTGATGCCAGTTTCTACAGACTTGTACCTCAGGTGATTGTGGATGTTGAGAATGAAAAAGAAGTTCGGATTGTCCTGCAGGAGGCACGTAAACGAAACCTTTCGGTCACCTTCCGTGCAGCCGGGACCAGTCTTTCCGGGCAGTCCATCACAGACAGTATTCTCGTGCGCATGGGCAGGGGTTGGGACAGCTGGCGAGTCTATGATGACGCCCAGTTGATCCAGGTCCAGCCAGGCCTCATTGGCGGTAATGTTAATAAGCAGCTTGCGGTCTTTGACCGAAAAATTGGCCCTGATCCTGCGTCCATCGACAGTGCCAAGATTGGCGGCATTCTAGCCAACAACGCCAGCGGCATGTGTTGTGGTGTTGAAGAGAACAGCTATCAGACCCTCGACTCAATTCGGCTGATCCTGGTTGATGGAACAGTGGTAGATACCGGGGACAGTAAAAGTATTGAAGACTTCAAAACAAGTCATGCCGACCTGCTTGAGCGGATATCAGCTCTGCGCAGCCGAATCCTTGCTGACGAACAACTCACCGAACGAATTAAGTACAAATTCAAAATCAAGAACACCACCGGTTACAGTCTTAACGCCCTGCTGGACTATGAAGATCCGATCGATATCATGGCACACCTGATGGTCGGCTCGGAAGGAACCCTGGCATTCATTGCCGACGCTGTATATCGGACGGTCGCAGAGCATCGTCACAAAGCCAGCGCACTCATTTTATTCAAGAACATGGAAGACGCATGCCGGGCGATTCCTCTGCTGCGCCAGCAGCCGGTTGCGGCGGCGGAGCTAATGGACCGGGCCAGCCTGGCTTCTGTTGAAGATGAACCGGGTATGCCGGATTTCTTGAAAGATCTTGATAAAACCGTTACCGCCCTGCTCGTTGAAACCAGGGCTGAAAATGCTGAAATGCTTCCTGGTCAGGTAAAACAGGTTACCGAATGCCTCTCAGATTTCGATACGGTCATGGATATAGCCTTCACCGATATTTCTGAAGAGTATCAGGCACTGTGGAAGATCAGGAAAGGTCTGTTTCCTGCGGTTGGTGCAGTCAGGGAAATAGGAACTACCGTCATCATTGAAGATGTCGCCTTCCCGACCGAACACCTTGCCAGTGCGGCACTTGAACTCCAGACACTTTTTGAAAAATACCGCTACCATGAAGCCATCATTTTTGGACATGCATTTGAAGGAAACCTGCATTTTGTCTTTACCCAGGACTTCTCCATCCAATCTGAGGTAACACGTTATCGTGATTTCATGGAAGATGTTGTTGAGATGGTGGTCACCACTTATGACGGTTCTTTAAAAGCGGAGCACGGAACCGGTCGAAACATGGCCCCATTTGTAGAAAAAGAGTGGGGAACTGCAGCTTTTGGGCTGATGAAAGACATCAAGGCTATTTTTGATCCCAAATACCTGCTCAACCCCGGCGTAATCATCAACGATGATGCAGAAGCACATGTAAAAAACCTCAAAGCCCTGCCTGCGACCCATGAAATTGCTGACAAATGTATCGAATGTGGTTTCTGTGAACCGGTATGCCCTTCAAGGAACCTGAGTTTTACCCCCCGTCAGCGTATAGCGGGTCGCAGAGAGATCAGTCGCAGACTTGCCGAAGAGGGAGACAGTAAAGCGTTGAAACGTTTCGCCAAACGATACCAATATCCAGGAGTTGACACCTGTGCGGCCGATGGTTTGTGCGCAACCCGCTGCCCGGTCGGCATAGATACCGGAAAAATGGTCAAAGCGCTGCGGGAAGAAGCTCATGGCCCACTGGCTGATAAAATCGCCGCTGGTGTTGGTAAAAATTTCAGTCCGGTTGCAAAATCAATCAGCTTTACCCTCAACAGTGTTGATGTTGTCCACAAATACAGTGGTACGCAATTCATGGAACAGGCCTCGGCACTGGCCCGAAAGATATCATTTGACACCATCCCCCTGTGGAATCGTGAAATGCCATCGGGGTGTAAAAAGATTGAACCCAAACCGATTGATCTTGCAAACCCACTTAAGGTGGTCTTTTTCCCAAGCTGCGCCAGTCGCTGCATGAGCGGACCAGCACGGGCTGAAGAGGAACGGGACGATTTGCCAACCAAAACAGCATCCCTGCTGAAAAAATCCGGCTATGAAATAATTTACCCGGAAAACCTTGACGGACTCTGCTGCGGGCAGGCATTCGAAAGTAAAGGATTTATGGCAGAAGCTGACCGGAAATCCAGGGAACTCTCGGATAGATTGCTCCAGGTATCAGAGAATGGCTCTATCCCGATACTGTGCGACACAAGTCCATGCCTTCAGCGAATGAAGACGACGGTCGACGAGAGACTGGAGCTCTATGAACCGATTGAATTTGTGCTGAGCTTCCTGATGGATAAGCTCTCCTTCGCCCAGAAGGATATAAAAATTGCCGTACACCCAACCTGCAGTACCAGAAAAATGGGCCTTGAATTAAAACTTCTGGAGCTGGCTAAAGCGTGTGCAACAGGCGTGGTCTGGCCGGAAGAAATCTATTGCTGTGGGTTTGCCGGAGATCGTGGATTCAATGTTCCTGAGCTCAATGAGTCCGCCCTGAACAGGCTGGATGATCATGTCTGCGACTGTGACGCCGGATACTCAACCAGCAAGACCTGTGAAGTCGGTCTTTCTCTGCACGGGGGAATACCTTACCGGTCGATCCTGTATCTTGTGGACGAGGTAACAACAGCACCATAGCGATGGTTTCACTGCTGTCCCAAGCCTGGCTCAGATGACGGTCAGGAGCGGTGGAACTAAACGATCACACAGCAGTTTCGTCCGCTATTTTTGGCGTGATAGAGTGACTGATCAGCACGTTGTATAAAGGTGCTGGTCTCTTCACTTGCCTGATAGCAGCTCACCCCAAAACTGCAGGTGATCTCCTGACCTATGCTGAAGTCGTTTTTCTCAATCAGATCACGGAGTTTCTCAGCGAATTTGCCGGCATTTTTCAAACCAACACCTGGTGTCAGCAGTGCAAATTCTTCCCCGCCCCATCGGGCCAGAAAGTCGCTTTGTCTGATATTATCCTGAACGAGGGCAGAAATTTCCTGCAAAACCTTGTCCCCCGCCAGATGACCGTGTTCATCGTTAACCACTTTGAAGTGATCGATATCAAACATCAGAACAGATAACGGCGTCCGATGACGGGTGGAACGTGCAGCCTCCTTGGCGAGCTGCATGTTGAAAAACCGCCTGTTGAATATCGTGGTCAGGACATCGGTCTGACTCTGTTTTTCAAGGGCCCGGTTCAACTCTTCGAGCTTAGCCAGATGTTCCTGCTGGGTGTTCCTGTAGCGGTTGAAAATATCCTGCAGTCCTCGGGAAAAATAATAGGCAACGATCAAGGCAATGATTACGGCGGCGACAAAGATAATACAGAGAATAATGATATCATTTCTGACTTTTTCACTCAGTTCACCTTTTTTAACGCTAATTATCTGGTCAAGCCGATCGAGGTAAACACCCCGGGCCAGGACCCAGTTCCAGACGGGGTAGTGTTTGAAATAGGATAATTTTCGCCCTGGTTCGGTGTCATTTGGCTTTTTATACCAGTAAACCACATTGGCCTCACCTGACTCTCGTATCCCCTTTAGAAATTCTTTTCGAAACTGTTTTCCTTTGGCATCTTTATAGTCATCGGATAATTGTTTTCCAACAAGATCCGGGCGATTACTGTTTACCATCATCGTTGCAAAATCATTTCCACCATTGATATCGTGCAGATCATAAATAAAATAATAATCGATAAGATCTTTCTTCAGGCTCGCCGTTAGAATACTGGTAATGGTGGATTTGGCCAGGTGCTCCAGATTATCCAAATACTCACCGGTGCCGATGACCCATCCCAACGGCTCAAACAATCCGACATAGGATACTTTCTGGTAGAGTTTTCCAGAGTCATCTCCAGGTTTTGTCCAGTCATATCGATAAAACCCGCCACCCTCTTCCTGGCTGACCCTTATGATTTCCTTAACAGTATCCGGTCCGCCCCCAGCTCCATTGGTAAAAAAATTTGTTCCCTCTATCTGAGCATCTGTAGGATACAATATGACCTTACCTTCACGGGTAAGAATAAAAAAATAACCCTGTTCCTCTGTGAAGCGGATCGGTCGAATGGCCGCACGGATGACACTTGCGACATTTTCAGACGACAAATCTTCATGCATGGTCTCATAGATATTTTCAGCAATGGCCAGTGCCTCCTCCACCCTCTGCTTCAGCCGCTGCTGTAAAACCTCTTCCATCTCAAGGCGTCGATTTTCGATACGACTGACAAGATCAGCCACATCTTTTTTAAGCTCTTCTTCCTGCTGGGCAATAAACTCCTGTTCTATCTTCACCAGGTCTTTATTCAGTGTATCGATTTTCTTTGCAATAAAGAGCGCCCCCGTCGAGAATGTCATTACCCCAACGATGATGATCGCATACAGAAAGCTGACCTTAGCTATATTTTTCTCGCTGACAATAGGCATATCGTCTGTGAGGCCCCCCCGAAAGATTTATACGCCATTAGTAACAGACTAACAGATAGGAACAAAAAGTAAAAGAAGATCAATCAGATCAGTGATTAAGTATCGCAGCAGACATCATCTCTGAAGGATTATGTTTTGTCTGAAGCGCCTTCGGCAAATCTCCTGACAATCGCCAGAATTTCATCGCCATACTTTTCACATTTACTTTTCCCAACCCCATGTATCTCAAGAAGGGTATCAAGAGATTCCGGTCGGTGAGCTGCCAGTTCAACCAGGGTCCTGTCGTGAAATATCACAAACGGCGGAACGCCTGCACGATCAGCGATTTCCTTTCTCATCGCCCGCAGCAACTCAAAAAGCTCTTTATCGTATTGAGGCTCGTCAATCCCTCTTGTTTTTCGTTTCAGCTCCGGCGTATTCCTGACCCGTGGCCGGGCCATCTGAAATTGTTTTTCTCCTCTGAGTAACGGGGGTGCGGCGTCCGTCAGCTTCAGTACAGAATAATTTCCAACATCCTGACTCAGATAGCCCTGATGTACAAGGTGTCTCAATATCCCACCCCAATACTCCTGGCTCTCGGTTTCACCAATCCCGTAGGTAGAGAGTGTGTCATGCTTCAGGGAGAGAACTCGTTCTTTCCGTGATCCCCGCAACACGTCAATGACATGGCCTGCCCCAAAGCGCTGCCCGACACGATAAACACAGGAGAGTGCTTTACGGCTGTCCTCAGTGACATCAATCATCTCAGGAGGGTTGAGACAAATGTCGCAATTGCCACAATCTTCGTCCAGATTCTCACCAAAATAGCCAAGCAGTACCCGGCGCCGGCAGCCGAGAGACTCGGCAAAGCCGACCATCGCATTGAGTTTGTGAAGCTCGATACGTTTGTGTTCCGGATTTCTGGTTTTTTCAATAAGTCCACGGGCAACCTGAATATCGCCATATCCGAAAAGCAGCAGGGCCTCGGCGGGTAAACTGTCTCTTCCTGCCCGGCCGGTTTCCTGATAGTAACTCTCTATATTTTTCGGAATGTCATAATGGACCACATATCGAATATTGGACTTATCAATACCCATGCCAAAAGCAACGGTGGCAACGATAATCTGTACTTCATCCCGTAAAAAATCATCCTGCACCTTTTTTCGAATACCGGAAGACAATCCTGCATGATAAGGTGCTGCCGAAATTCCTGCTTCGACCAGCTGCTCACTGACTTTCTCCACACGTTTCCGGCTCAAACAGTAAACAATTCCAGACTCACTGCCTTTCTCAGATAAAAAACGGGTAAGCTGCTTCATCGGCTTCTGTTTATCCAAAACCGTGTAGCGTATATTGGGTCGGTCAAATCCGGTTACATAGTGTTTGGCGGTGTTCAGCTGAAGCCGTTCGAGAATATCTTTGCGGGTATGCGGCTCGGCAGTCGCCGTCAGGGCAATGAGGGGGATATCCTTGAAATATCGACGTAAGCCTCCAAGTTTTCGATATTCAGGGCGAAAATCATGTCCCCACTGTGATATACAATGGGCCTCATCGATTGCAAAAAGGGCAATTGGAATATCGCTTAAGCGGGCTAAGAACTCATCACTCATGAGCCGTTCAGGTGCTATGTAGAGCAGATCCAGTTCACCATTATGCAACATTGCAAGCACCTGCCTGGCTTCCGGCGCTTTCAGAGAAGAATTGTAAAATGCTGCTCGGACGCCGCAGGCAGTAAGGGCGTCAACCTGATCTTTCATTAAAGAGATCAGAGGTGAGATAACAATGGCCACACCGGAACGGTGCAGGGCCGGAACCTGATAACAAAGCGATTTTCCGCCGCCGGTGGGCATCAGCACAAATGAATCATTTCCGTCAATCAGGTTTTCAATTATCTGCTGCTGATGTTCCCTGAAGGTTTCATAACCAAATATCTGTTTCAGGGTTTCAAAAAGGGTACCAACCACGTCTGTCACTCACCTGTCAAAAAAACAATTAATAAAGAATTCGATCACGTGCACAAAAGAGCATACATTCATGCACTATTCAAGTCAGATATATGAGATAAATCTGCAACCACTTGGCCCCTGATTTTCTTCCAGACAATAGCTGCATACTCAATAAAGCCATTGGCATAGTCTAAGAGATAGGGGCAGATTCAAGTATGAGGCTGCTGATAATTATTTTCTTTTCTATAGAGGAATAACGTCTGCATGTCATCTCCTGGTTTTAGCTCTTTCTCACTTCGTGAAAAAGGTATATCCCTAGTATTTTACTTTCAAACTTAGAATCTCTCATTGATATACCTACGGTGAGTCGTTAGGTTGTCAGGAAGGCTATCTTTCGGAGATAGCCTTCTGGCAGCATGCAAAGGTTGCTCCTGTCAGAAATAGGCCAATGACGTAAGTAATATGTAACCTCGTGATAAACATAATGACATGATGAAACATATGCAGGTCGTCCAGGTAGCTGCAGGTCTCTACTGGGTAAGTATTCCAGAGGTTGATTTTTTTATGCAATGCGGCTGTATGCAGGATTCCGTTAAATATCTTATCCAACGCGGCTGCATTGAGCAGACGGAGCAGGATGGACTCACCTACGAAACGGGGCCAAACGCGGTTCTGCTTTCAGACACGACGCTTCAGGGCGGTCACTTTTCCAACCTGGCAGAATTTCCTGTTGCCCATATGTACTTTCACCAAGGCCAGGGATTACCAGGCCATCCAAATTATTGCAGCCGCAAACCTCTTCTGGTTGGCAGCTCAGAACAAATCACAGCGCAGCTCCATTATATTCACCGGGGAAAATACGGTTTGACTTCGAAAGAAGAGCTGCTCGCGACTGGCATGAGTAGCGAGGACGCTGCCTTTCACTGGAACGTGAAGATGGAATTTGCCGCGGGAGAAATCAAGCAAAAAGAGGAGCTGCTTGACACCATTGTTCTGGCAGACCAGGAAACCCAAATACGGGATGGAATTAGCATCAGACGAGAGGCAATCAACCGCTTTACTATCCGATTCCGGGAAGATTCCGCCCAGGTAGACCTGAGTATTCCATCGGCAGGCCGTTATCCGGCACCCTACCCGCTTGGTTTCCATGATGTCACCCGTGAGTATTTTGCCATAGTCCATTCTGGACAAGGTGACGGCTGGGACATCAATCGTCCTGCAATGGCATCCATTTTAGTCTATCAGGGTAAAATCTATCTTATCGATGCCGGCCCAAATGTTGCCTATAGCCTGATTGCTTTAGGCATCGGTGTTAATGAAATAGAAGGCGTTTTTAACACTCATTGTCATGATGACCATTTTGCCGGTCTCTCAGCCCTGATGTATCGTGATCTTCGGGTCAAATACTACGCAACACCATTCGTGCGTGCGTCTGTTGTGAAAAAATTTGCCGCTCTTCTTTCGCGACCCCAAGAGGATTTTTATGCTCTTTTTGATGTGCAGGACATTAATGAAAACAGCTGGAACAACCTCAATGGCCTGGAAGTCAGGCCGGTGCTCTCACCACATCCTGTCGAAACCACGACCTTTCATTTCCGAACACACCATAAAGGCACAGATTATACCTACGCGCATCTGGCAGACATCGTTTCCAAAGAAAGGCTTCTTTCCATATCAAACAAACTCTCTTTAACCCACGGTGGTCGCATCGATGCCATAAACGATCAATATTTTAGTTCCGTACATATAAAAAAGATAGATATAGGAGCAAGTGAAATTCACGGAATCGCAGATGATTTTCAAGATGACAAGTCAGAACGCCTCATCCTTGCCCACACAAAAACTCCATTAACGAACCTCCAAAAAGAAATTGGTTCCAGCGCCCCATTCGGAACGACCGATACACTCGTAGTAAGCAACACTGATTATTATTCGGAAGCGGCCTATTCATTGCTGGCCGATAATCTCACGGGTATACCTGAAAAAAGCCTCCGAGAGCTTCACACCAATGCTATTATCACCCTCTCCCCGGGGACAATTATCCTAAAACGAGGTGTTCCGAGCGATCATCTCTACCTGGTTGTGACTGGTAGTGTCGAGAGCATAAACCATGTTTCCGGGGCGTCCCACCTCTTCTCTTCTGGCTCACTGATAGGAGAGCTGTATCAATCAGATAGAAACGCTATGAGTGCGACGTATCGAACAATAAATTTCGTTCACGCGCTCAAAATTCCCAAGCGTACCTATTATCGACTGCTGGAAGGAAGCGATATCGGCAAGAAATTGGCAAAACTCTCTGAACGCCGAGAATTCATGGGCAATTCATGGCTCTTTAGCGATGCCTTGTCGCTCAAGATGCAGCTGCATATCGCCGAACATTTACAACCATTTTCTCTCCCCAAACCGGATTCCGTTGTGGATATGACAGCTGTTGATGTCCTCTTTATTGTCACCAGCGGAACGGTTGAGCGAACTTACCAGGGCAAGGTGATCGAAACACTCGGATCCTATGATTTTTTTGGTGAGGCTTCCTGTCTCTTCTCAGAAGAGATTCAGTCTAAGTACAGGGTCGCTTCCCCGGTTAAGGGATATACTATAGAGGCCAAACATATCAAAGACATCCCGGTGGTCCGCTGGAAATTGTTGGAAACCCACCTGAAAAGAGTCCTGTCCTTCAACGAATCCGAAATCTTATCAGGTATATACGTTAAAAAAATCAAAGAAACGGCGAACGGTACCAAAGAAACTAAAGTTGCCCTGCGTCTGAAAAATCTGATCAGCGCCAATCAATATTTTGCAGAGATAGAATCTTTGGAAGACTTATTTCCACGCATGCTGGAACTTGCAAAGAATATAACTGAAGCAGAAGCGGCCTCCTTGCTGCTCTACAATCCCCTGCAAAATATTCTTGAGTTCAGTTCAATCGCTGATGAAGTCCTGGATCTGGAACATTTAGATTCGCTCAGAAAATCAATAAAAGTCAAGCTCGGTGAAGGTATTTCTGGCTGGGTTGCCAAGGAGAGGAAGCCGCTCATCGTCAATGATGTTCAAAACGATCCCAGGTTTTTAAAAATTGCCGACAAAAAAAGCGGTATTACCACCCGAAATCTCATCTGTGTGCCGCTCATCTATGATGATGACCTTCTGGGTGTGCTCAATGTGCTCAATTCGAAAACAAAAAAACTTTTTGATGAAGAAGACCAGGAGATACTTCTCAGCTATGCCTATCTGGCTTCAGTTGCGATCATACGATCCAGACTTATTCAAACTCGTCTGAGCCAGCAGCGGCTTGAGATACAAATGGCTACAGCTGCTAAAATTCAATCAATGTTCTGGCCTCAAATACCCGAGCTTGGATATGGCAGCCACGTGTGGGCCACATCTCGGCCAGCCTCTTTTGTGGGCGGGGATCTCTATGATTTTTTGCCACTGGGAGACGGCAGCTGGGTCATGTATGTGGCCGATGTTGCGGACAAAGGGTTACCGGCCGCAATGGTCATGGTGGCCTTGTGGTCGAAGATTCGCTCTGAAGTTTCACTGCATAGCAATATCGAAGAGCTTCTCGAGGCGGTCAACGATTCAATGCATGATTTGTTGTCCAATGAAGGATTTTTCGCCACCATCATACTCGGCAGATATTGGCCTGAAGACGGCACGCTGAATCTCGTGCGCGGAGGACATCTGAACCCTTTGTGGATTAACAGCGGCAGAATCAAGAAAATACCAAAACTCATCGGTGTCTCACTGGGAATTACCAGACAGGTACATTATAGAAAAGAACAGATTCATGTTTCCCCTGGAGAATCTATTCTCTTCATATCAGACGGTGTCACTGAGGCGGAAAATGGTCGACACCAATTGTTTGGAGAAAAACGTCTGCTTGAACATATTCAAAGTGTGTCAGGCCCGCCGTGGAGTAATGGAATCCTCCATATAGTCAAAGACTGGCAGGGTAAAGCAGCACAAAGCGATGATCTGACCCTGCTTGAAATCTGGAGGGACGAGGTCTGACAGTTTATATTTAAAGGCGCCTTCGGTGAACGAGACGTTTTTCACATTGTTTCTTCAAACTACTGCAGCAGTAAACTTCTCAGCCGATTTTTTCCTGCACCTTCAACGGAGATGATTCACAGGTAGATCCGTTCAAACATTTAAAGCCAGCTCAGCGATTGCCAAAGACACTGTGAAGTGGAAACTGGCCATGACCTGGCCAAGCACGCTTACACCATTTGCTTCATCTGTTCAGAAATTTGCTCAGAATGTCAGTGATATGACTGGTGGCAAATTCATCATCAAGGTTGATGGTAAAGAAAAGCATAAAGCAGCTCTGGGAATCCTGGATATGGTACAAGGCGGTCAGTATGAAATGGGCCATAGGGCCTCCTACTACTGGAAAGGAAAAGATATCACCACCGTCTTTTCACCACGGCTCCTTTTGGGATGACGGTTGCTGAACAAAATGCCTGGTTCTACTATGGCGGCGGCATGGATCTCATGCAGAAAAACTATGAAAAATTCAAAGTTCTCTCATTTCCGGGAGGTAATACCGGTGTCCAGATGGGCGGCTGGTTCAGAAAAGAAATCAAATCTTTAGATGATCTTAAAGGTCTTAAGATGCGTATTCCCGGTCTTGCCGGTGAAGTGTTTGCAAAACTCGGTGTTAATGTCACCAATATCCCTGCAGGCGAGCTTTACACCTCTCTCGATCGTGGTACCATCGATGCTCTAGAGTGGGTAGGTCCTGGTATGGACATTAAAATGGGATTTCATAAAATCGCTCCATATCACTATACCGGATGGCATGAGCCAGCAACCGAGCTTCAATATCTGGTGAATAAGCGTGCCTATGATAAATTATCACCCGAATGCCAGGCGATTCTCAAGACTGCAATGCAGGCTGCAACAGCTGATATGTATATGGACAACTTTGACGCCAGCGCCAAGGCCTGGGCACAGATGAAAACCGACTTTCCCAACATCAAGGTGAAAACGTTTCCCGAGCCGGTTCTCAAGGCTATGAAAAAGGCCACGGATGATGTCATGAGTGCCTATGCTAAAGACAATGCCTAGTTTAGGGCGGTGTATGAGTCCCAGAAAGCCTATATGGCTGAGGCTCGTGAATGGACAAAGATCTCTGAATACGACTATATCCAAACATCGGAGATGGTAGAATAAAAAGTTTAGAGAAGGTTATTTGTTGTTACACAGGCCGCCTGCTCAACCGAGCAGGCGGTTTTTCAATTTGATGTGTGACGAAATTTTGAGTATAGAAAGAGCGTGAAAATTGGTTTTCACGGGATTTGGAGTACATTGAGGAACTTTGAAGGAAGAACAACAGGGGAAAATGCTAACAAAAATAGAGGCCGTATTTGATTCAGTCATCAATATTGTGGGGAAAATAACATCCGTTCTACTGCTCCTCATGATTTTTAACGTCTTTTTCGATGTTATCATGCGCTATTTCTTTAGGAACAGTTCCGTGGGCATGCAGGAGCTGGAATGGCATTTTTTCTCAATCATCATTCTTTTTGGTATTTCCGTTGCTTTAAAGGATGAGGGTCATGTACGTGTTGATTTTCTTTATGAAAAATACAGTGTGCGCAAGAAGGCGTTATTAAATATTCTGGGTACCTTTTTCTTCCTCATGCCACTTGCGCTGCTTATTTCCACAGGTTCCATTCACTACGTTATGGATTCATACAGTATAAATGAAATATCCGAGAATCCGGGAGGATTAACGCATCGCTGGATCATCAAATCGATGATTCCCGTTTCCTTCACCTTTCTGATTTTCACTGCAATGGGCTATATTGTCAAAAACATTAATATTTATAGAGGTGCAAAATGATTGGAATAGTCATGTTTTTTGCAGCTCTGTGCATGCTGGCCATTGGTTACCCGGTGGCGTTCACCTTCGGGTCAGTATCCATGTTATTCGGTGCTGGAGCGGCTCTTATTGAAATGATGCCAGGTGCTTCACTTGGCGGTATCTTTGAAGAATTTTTCCTGATGTTCTCGATGATGCCCTTTCGCATCTATTCCATCATGAACAACACCATACTTATGGCAATACCCCTGTTTATCTATATGGGTATCATCCTTCAGAAATCAGATCTTGCTGAACGTCTGTTAGAGGCCATGGGAGCCCTTTTTGGTAAAATACGGGGCGGTGTTGCTGTGAGTACGGTACTTGTGGGTACGCTTCTTGCCGCATCAACCGGCGTTGTTGGTGCTTCGGTTGTTGCCATGGGCGTTATTTCCCTGCCGGTGATGCTGAAATACGGCTATTCTAAAAGACTGGCCACAGGAACCATCTGCGGTGCCGGAACGCTTGGTCAGATTATTCCACCGTCAATAGTGCTGATTATTCTAGGCGATGTTTTTCAGGAGCCAGTTGGTGATCTTTTTAAAGCCGCAGTATTGCCGGGTCTTATTCTGGTCGGCCTCTATATTGTCTATATTCTTGTTTTGGCCTTTATTAATGTTGACGTAGCTCCACCAGTTAAACATGATGACTCTTTGACTCATGGGGCGAACATCAGAAAAGCGCTTATTGCTATCATTCCTCCACTCACTCTGATTGTCCTGGTGTTGGGTTCGATTTTTCAGGGAATTGCCACCCCGACTGAGTCTGCCTCTGTTGGTGCTGTGGGCTCCATGGTACTAGCGGCAATGTACAAGAAACTTAACCTAAAGATAATCATGGGTTCACTGCAGGAAACCGTGAAGATAACCGCTATGGTTTTTGCTATTTTAATTGGTGCTACAGCTTTCTCCATGGTCTTTGTGTATAGCGGTGCTGATTATATTGTTGAAGAATTTCTCACCAATCTTCCTGGAGAAAAGTGGGCCTTTTTAATTCTTTCCATGTTATCCATCATGGTGCTTGGGTTCTTTATCGATTTTATTGAAATATCCTATATTGTGGTGCCTATTCTACTACCAATAGCTGATGCAATTGGTATTAACCCACTCTGGTTTGCCATTCTCATCGCCATGAATTTGCAGACCTCATTTCTGACTCCGCCGTTTGGTTTTTCTCTCTTTTATCTCAAAGGAGTGGCACCGCCAGAGATAAAAACTACCGATATTTACCGGGGCGTAATACCGTTTATTGCGATACAGGTGACGGTGCTGATATCAATCGTCATCTTCCCAGGTTTTTATGGCTTCTGATACTGTGTTTATAGTACTCAGCTGTTGATCGAGGATGTGGATATCAACAAAAGGGTTTTAAGGGAAATCCAACGGGGTTTAACTGGGAAGGGGTGCAGTTGATAATTATCCTTCGATTGCCTATGTCTTTGGAGCCTTGATGCTCGTTACCGGAGGATCAATTTGTCACAATCACTACCGGTATTCTCGTTGAGAAACAAAACTGTCAATTGATTGTTGCTGGCTGGATCTCCTGATGAGCCTGAAGTGGCTTCTAAAACAACCCATTGGTACTCAACGATACAATAGAGAAGAGCGGTCTTCGCCGGTGCTGGCATCAACCGCTCTTCTTTAGTGTTCAGGAAACAGTGCTGTCAACTGTTACGTATGGTGCCCGCCAGGCTGCGGTCTCCAAGCACTTTTTCCACACTCGCTGCTACCTTCTGGATATCAGGTGCTTCCACCGCTTTTTTGTAGATCGTACGGGCCCAATCCTGGGAATCGAATCTCCGTGCGACACTCTCTGCAAGTGAACTGAGATCCTTGGCTTTGGAAAGGCTTTCCTCTGCTCTGGTATGAAGTTTTTTCAACATTTCCTTATTGCTGCTCTGATGCTCAACCATATTGAAAAGATATTCATACTGGTAGCTGTCAGCACACTGATCTGCGACCTTTCCATATAACTCACCGGCCCAATTTTCATCGCCGAGACTGGTAAGAACTTTACCTGCCAGGGTCAACAGGTAAGCCCGATCATCGCAGTCAGCCTGAGACTTTTGAAACAGATCCCTTACCCACCCGTTGTCACCAAGCACCTCGTGTACTGTTGTGGCCAACTTAATGTAATCGGAGGTAGTATCGCAGTTATCCTCCATCTTCTTCAAATAGTTCCTGACCGCTGTCTCATCCTTCAGATTATTCATTGTTGCTAAAGCGATAGTTCGTTTCCTGACAAACTCGTCTGTTGATTCGAACTGCTCACCATAAATGCGGCTGACCCATTCCTTGTCTTTGAGATCACCGGCAATTAAATCTGCGAGATTCATGTAGTCTTCAAAGTAATTGGAGCGCTTCTCCGCATTGGCAAAAAGCTTGCGAACATACGGTTGATCACCGGTTGCCTGCATCACTTCATGACCGAGATTCCACAGGGTGGCCCCGGTCAGAGCTTCCTGTTCGCGTTTGATATAGTCGTCATAAAGCTTTGAGTACTGTACCCGTTTCTCCTTCTGCAAAGCGATATCATCCAGCCACTGTTGATCGGTGGCGTACTTCAGGACCGCATCGGCCATGGATTGGAACTCTGCGTTGGTCTTGACCGAATTTTCGGCCTGGTGCAGAACCTCAACGGCACCGTCGAGGTCGCCAATTTCATCAGCCAGCTTTTCTGCAACTTTCACAAGCCCGGGCGTTTCCGGCCCGGTCTCTGCTGCTTTAAGATAGATCTGGCCAGCATACTCTTTATTGCCGGTATCTTTGAGGACAGAATTGCCCAGATTCATGATTTCCTTGTAGGAGGTGAAGTACCCACCGGCTTTTTTATAGGTTTCCAGAACCAGTTCCTTGTCTTCAAGTGACTCCTGGATCATCGCCGCAAGTTTTACCAGGTCTTCCCCACTGTCGAGCATATCTTTGGCTTTATTGAAAAGCCTGGAACCATTTTCTTTGTCGCCCGTTGCGGCCACCGCCTCTTTGGCCAGACTGCCCATTTCAAGACCGGAGTCGATTTGCTCCTCAGCTGACTGGAAAAGGGTGCTGCCAAGATCGCTGTCTGGAAACAGCTCACCAGCGCTTGCTGCAAGTGAGGCGAAATCCGCACCGCTCTTACAGGATCCAGCCGCCTGGGTCAAAACCTCTTTGGCCTGATCCGGGTCATCGAAATCGTTGATCAGCCCCCTGGCCAGCTCAGCAAAATCAGCAGGAGTCGAACATTGTTCCTTGGCCTTGGCACTTACATCCTTTGCCAGTTCCTTGTCGCCGAGTGTGTCGTTAATCTTTTGGGCTAAACCAAGAAACTCTGCAGCTTTGGTTGCCTTCTCGGCGGCAGCCAGGAACATCTCCCTGGCACTCTCCTTGTTATTGCTTTCCGCTGCAGTCACTGCCAGGTCGATCAACTCACCGGCATTACTGCTGGCTCCTTTTGCCTGTTCAAAATACTCGGCTGCCTTGTCCTCGTCTCCGAGGATTACGCGTGCACCGCTGGAAAGCGCCATAAAATCCTGGGCAGTCGCTGCCCAATCCGCACCTTCTTCGTAGAGTTCAACGGCCCAATCCTTGTCACCAAGTTCATTGAAGGCCTCCAGTGCAACTGCAACATAGTCAGGGGTTTCCTGGCAGTCATCATACTTTTCTTCCAGTTCTTCGCGTGTTGCCATAACAGTATCTCCTCAATTTTTTTGTTAAGAATCTGTAACCATGATAGATGCGGGCTATCTCTTTTTGGGGTTTTCCAATCTGTTTTATCAGTCCTCATCTTAAATGGCGATCATTTTATCTTTTCTATCTATATGTACGATCAGCATTTTCGTCCACTATGAGTATAAAAGGAGAAGTTCGGGGAGATTCAGGATTACGGTCAACCCCGCTGTGTCAAGCTGGGTTATCCATTACCACGGACTAGAATTATTAAAGATTCCAGCCACTTTTAGAATTTAACGCTCACAAACCGCATGTTTACTCCCGGCTGCTTTCCTTGTGCGATACTTGCTGTGATAGTGCCTTCATAAATTCTAGCGGCAGAGGAAAAACGATTGTGGTCGACGTTTGGTTCGTCGATATGTCACTGAGGGTCTGTAAATATCGCAAATGCAGCGCCTGACTGTTTTGCGATATGATATTTGCCGCAGAGAGCAGCTTCTCTGAAGCCTGATATTCACCTTCAGCATGGATGACCTTTGCCCGCCGCTCTCTCTCAGCCTCAGCTTGCCTGGCAATTGCCCTGATCATCGAGTCATTCAGGTCGATATGCTTTATCTCAACATTGATCACCTTTATACCCCAGGCGTCAGCCCGCATGTCTATGATCTCCTGGATATTTTTATTGAGCTTTTCTCGATCAGATAACATTTCGTCGAGTTCATGCTGCCCCAGCACTGAACGCAGCGTCGTTTGGGCGAGCTGGTTTATGGCATTATTGTAATCCTCCACTTGAATGATAGCCTTTTCCGGATCAACTACCCTGAAATAAAGCACTGCATTTACCCTGACAGTGACGTTGTCTCGAGAAATCACGTCCTGGGGAGGAACATCCATGGTGATAACCCTTAAATCTACACGGAATGCACGTTGAATTCCGGGCACCACAATACGCAGCCCTGGTTGTTTAACCCCCTGAAGACGTCCGAGAAACAAGACAACCAGCCGTTCAAATTCTGTTACTATTTTCAGAGAAAGTACTAAAAAACCAAACAGCAATAGTATTGGAGCAAAATAGATGATTATCTCTTGATTGATCATGTCAGAAGCCCTCCTTCAGCGGTTCTACAATTAAATTAAGCCCGGCGATGGAGAGGATTTTGACCTTATCTCCTTTTTTAATGCTCAGGCTGCTCTGTGCGTTCCAGGATTCACCGTTCAACCAGATCATGCCGGCACCTATAAAATCAGTTCTGGCTTCTCCGACCATGCCGATCATTGCTTCAACTCCCGTATGAGGCCGTTTCTTTCTCATCATTGAAACGCGTCCAACCAGCATGAACACCAGGATGACCGATACAGCCGCCATGCCAATGATCACTGGCAGCGAGATCCTTAATGTCTGTTCATCAACCAGAATCAGCGATCCGACAGTGAAGGCAATTATGCCACCTATACCGAGTGTACCGAAGCTGGGAAGAAAGGCCTCTCCGATTAGAAAACCGGCTCCGAGTATCATTAAAGCCAGCCCGCTGTAATTTACCGGTAATAATTGAAAAGCATAGAGCGCCAGCATCAGGGAAATCCCCCCGGCCACTCCAGGCAGGAGGAAACCGGGATTTGCCAGCTCATAAATCAGCCCATAGAAACCGAGGAGTAGAAGTAAATAGGCAATGGTGGGATCACTGATAACACCGAGCAGTTTGTAGCGCCAACTTTGCTCGAAAGATTCAATCCGAACGTTTCCAGTTTCGAGCTGTATCGTTTCACCTTCTATTCTTATTTCCCAGCCGTCAAGCTGTTTCAGCAGATCATCCCAGTTTTCCGCTACAATATTGATGACGTTCAGTTCAAGCGCTTCATGGGCGGTCAGGCTTACCGCCTCCCGAACTGCTTCAACAGCCCAGTCACCGTTGCGGCCATGCCTGTCAGCGAGTGCCCTGATATAGGCGCTTGCATCATTGATGATTTTACGTTCAAGTACAGTCTTGCCAGAAGATTTTCCGCCTTCATCAGAACCCTCATTTTTGCCCTCGACCCCACCCAAACCGCCAATCTGTATGGGTGTGGCAGCGCCAAGATTGGTTGCCGTGGCCATGGCAGCAATATGACTGGCATAGAGTATGTAGGTGCCTGCGCTTGCCGCACGGGCGCCGTCCGGTGATACATACGTGGCGACCGGAATCTTCGAGGTGAGAATGTTCTGGATAATGTCCCGCATCGAGGCATCAAGTCCTCCAGGAGTATCCATCTGGATTAAAATCAAATGTGCCTGATGCTCCCGGGCTCTCTTAAAACCCTTATCAATATAGTCTCCAACTGCCGGATTGATGGTTCCGTTGATATGAAGAGTCAGAACAAGGTTGCTGTCTTCAGCAGCAAACGCCCATTGGAGTGAAGACAATACAAAAAAGGTGCCGAGAACCAGCAGCAGGATAGATATATATTTTACCTTGACGTTTTCAGGCGAACTGAACATCGGTCCTCCCTGCCGTTCGTGAGACTGTTTATATGGGCAGGATCTGAACGGCATGCTTCCCTGTCTTAACTATAAGCATATTCAAATCAGCTGTCAGATTCTCTTTCTCGTCGATATGGTTAGTATCGGCATGCAGTCTTGGCATAAGTCCAGATATATCTTAGATACAATTTCAGATCGTCCATCACGTAAAGAAAAAGAATAAAATTCCCCCGGTCAATCAACTCTTCACGGCGAGCTGAAATCTCAAACCATGCTTATTATAATTGGTATAAGGAGACCGCTTTTACCACCCATCTTCAGCCAGGAGGACGCCCCATGAGTTCAAACAAAATAGTCGTAGCCATAGATGGTTCGGAACATTCCTATTTGATAGTGGACAAAGCCATGGAGCATGCGAAGTTATTCAGTGTATCCATTCTCCTCGTCTTTTGTCACAGAAGATTCCCCACCATTATGGGCCATCCCTACAGAGACGAAGAAATTTCTAACATTATAAGTGAATCAGAAAAGGTAATTAAGCCATTTTTGCAGCATATCAGAAATGCCGGAATAGCGGTTGAGGAACGAATAATGGAAGAGCCGGCAGGAGCGGCAATTACTGATATTGCCAGGATTGAAAAATGTGAACTTATTGTCATGGGTTCAAGAGGGCTAACGAACCTGGCAGGACTTATCATCGGCAGTGTCACCAATCGGGTGTTGCACACCGCACCTTGTTCAGTCCTGGTCGTACGATAAACAACCTGGGTCCACCTGGTATAAGAGGAGATATCATTTATTACGGTAAAAGCACCATAGGCCCCGGATCCTTTTGCATGCATTCGGCGTTCAGGAATCACCTCGCGATCGAAGTGAGCCAGTTTCTCAAGAAACCAGACATCCTGCATTAACAGCGGGCCCCGTGGTTTTGCAGTTAATACATCCTGATTGTCGGATACGGGTGCCGGCATTGTTCTTCAACTTGTTGATGGGATTTTTCACTGTAGTTCTCCTTATTATACTCTGCTTTTTATGAATATTGATAATCAAAATCTAGTAAGCATGACTGTTTACAGATAATGATTATCCAAAATTTCCCAAAAAAAATCCTACTTCCCCTGGCATTCAGGACATAACCCATAAAAATCGAGGCGATGCGTCATGATCTTAAAGCCTGTTTCCTCCATCATCTTGCCAGTGATTTTATCCAGGTCAAGATGTGACGGGTCGGTAATCGTTGCACATACCGTGCAGATAACATGAGGATGGGGATACGGTCTATTGCCATCGTAGCGGTTACCCAGGTCACTAAATTCCAACTCAAGTACTTCCCCCTCCTTCTTAAGAAGGTTTATGGTTTTGTAAACGGTCGCCCGGCTCATTGTAGGGTAATGGGCTTGAAGTGCTTCATAAATCTTCTCTGCAGAGGGATGGTCATGGCTATGAGCGAGAACTCTCAAAACAGCAAATCGCTGTGGCGTGATACGAAGCTCATTTTCCTTGAAACGCTTGATCATCTGTTCCAGGCGTTCTTCCGGAGCATTGTTGTTTGAGGTAGTTTTCATAGAGTTTCAATATATATTCTTTATGGATAATCATTATTAACAAACAAAGGTGGATTGTCAACAAAATGCTAAAGGATTTACCCCTGACCAGGCTTGAAAAATATCTCCTGACACTTACCATTACTAGAATGTATCCATGCTGATATTCAGTGCAGTTCGAAAACTGCAAACGGTAAAAATTCAGAATGTTTCAATCAGTATTCCTGCTGATTGGCATCCTATGATTTCGGACGTTTACCCAAACAATACAAACGAATGATGGAAAAATTACCAGCGAAACCCAGAAGAAACATCAAACAGGTAAAGGAACGGTGCATTTGATGAGTTACAGACAGAATCACTTCGCGGGTATCCTGGGACCTGCAGAAGATAAATATAGCAATGAGGTATCCTTTTCTGACTCCTTGTTTACCATTACGGGAAGAACGACCTCATAAAGAGTCGCTGATATTAGAAAGGTGAGGTTTGATTATTAGTGTGAACAAATGTCGATAATCTGGAAGGGAAATTTCTTTATTCTGAGATCCTTACAATAGAGCTTCAGCACCTCCTTTATTGAACCGAACGCTAACTCTGTCCAAGGGATCTCTGCGGGGGGAAAAAGCTTAACCTCAAGGCTTTCTATACCCGGTTGGAATTTGTTTTCAACGAGCTGAGAGCGAAAGATGAAATACACCTGGTTGATATGGGGCAGATTAACAATGACATAGGGGCGTAGATCGGCAATTACTGCACATGCTTCCTCTGCTGTTTCACGGATTGCACATTCGGAGATCGTTTCACCGTTTTCCAGATACCCTGCAGGCAGGGTCCATTTGCCCCTGGCTGGTTCAATGGCTCTGCGGCATAATAGGATACTACCATCCCATTCCGGGATGGCGCCAATAACCATTTTAGGATTCGTGTAAAAAATTGTCTGGCATAAACTGCACACAAATCTTGGTCTTTCATCACCCTCAGTTATTTTTAATGTTACCTTGCCAGCACATTCTGGGCAGTAGTTCATGGTGATAACCTTTCCAAGAGATATCAGCTATCGTTCCCAGGTGATATGGCGCCCATTGAATACCGGGCAAACTCTGGTGTTCGCCAATAATTCTCAGGTTTTTACTGATAGGTTCCGGAGCCACATAAGGGTTCACAGTCGGGGGCTCCTGCCGGGGAAGTGCATGTTCAATCCTGAAGGTTTGTATGTGCTTCCAGGTTTCGGCCTCTCTGCCAAACCAATCTGCACATTGGTTTCGAACTTGTTGCTCAAGATTATCCTGGGCCATATTTTCTTCACCCAAAACCACAGCTGCAATGAGCGTTTTACCAGACGGAGAATATTCAGGGGCAACAAGACTCGGAAAGGCAATGTTGTTTATTGGCCCGCGCCCTTCGCCGTTGAGCAAAAGAAAGGGCTCTTTGAACGGCGGCAGCCAGTCGGCACTGTAATAGAAGCAGCTCTCGCCGATGGTTGGCTGAGCGGACAGATCAGGGAGAAAATCTGGTAATACATTCTGCGATGTGGCAAGCACCACAGTCCGGCCATAATACTTACTGCCATCTTCTAGCGTTACACTGGCCTCGTCAACCCCAGCAACCGCACTGTCAAACTTGATTAAGTCTCTGGGAAAACTGCCTGCGATCTGCCGGGGAATGCCCTCCATGCCATGTGACGGCAAGGCTGCATCACCTTGAGCGAAGACCCTGAATATATACTTGAGAACACGGTCAGAAGCTGTAATACCGGGATCAAGGCAGGCGCCTGCAAAAAACGGCATGAAGAACCGTTCAATAAACCCGGGGGAAAATCCCCAGTCATGTAAAAATTCCATTGCCGGTTGTTCCTCTTGGCTGAAGAGTTCCTCAAGTGTGCATCGACAAACGTCATTGGCGAGTTTCAGCATTAGAAAACGGTCTTTCAAACCACCTATTGGAGAAAAAAGCGTCGAAAAAAAGTGTTTTGGATGACGACGCGGGTCTGCAACTACGTGGAATTTTTCATTGTAGCGTACTGCTACTCCGGCAGGAAATTTCCTCAAGTTCAGTTTTTCGTAATCGAGCACCCTCGATGCCTCAGGGTACCCTGTCTGGAGAACCTGGAATCCATGGTCCACCTGGAAGCCGTCGATAACATCTGTCTTGATTCTCCCCCCCGCCCTGTCGCTGGATTCCAGAACAATAAATGATTTATTTTTCTGGTGAAGAACCGCGGCGCAGTTCAACCCTGCTATTCCCGCCCCTACGATTACGACATCGTATGTCATACAATTTTCCCTCAATCGACAGTTACTTTATCTACTACTATTTCCTGGCGAAATCTGTTGTAAGTCCGGTGGAGGGTGGAGTAAGCCGTCTACCCATTCAGCAGGCCAGCCTTTAATACCATTAACCGCACCAAGAAGTGCACCCAGCACTGCTCCCCTCCCGGCATTGTCGCCCCCGCACATGGTGTTGGCAATTATTCCATTTTCAGGTGCCATTTCATACTTAAGCGCAAGAAAAATTGTTGCTGGAACAGCATAATCGACATAGCAGGCTGAGGAAAAATGTTTTGTCACTACGGTCGTGTCTGGATAGTCGGTCAATTTTCCGTAGAGTTCTATATCCAGATCAATCCCTGATTCCGGCGCTGCAGCCTTGATCGAATCTTTCATAGAGTTTCCCTTGAGGAGATCGAGAAGGATGGAAGCGATAAATGTTCCCCATGAGCGCATAGACCGGCCACCATGGGTCAGAGCCAGATGCTCCAGCGACAATTTCCTGGCGTAATCTGCTTGTCCACTGCAGGCAATGGTAAGCGGCAGCATCAGGCTGTATCCGCCGATATGGTTCTCATCCTGCCGCCCGCACGCTGTTAGTTCGCTCTTATTTGCATAAGCGGTAAAAAAATGCCTGAGATATTCCTCTAGATAGGTATCCTTATGACTGTCTGGGCTGGTGAGAAAGCCCACCATCCGCTCCAGCCAAGAGTCAGGCGCATAGCTGCCTTCCTGTTCTAAAAGATTAAGAAGTTCTCTGGCTAGTTTTACATTGAGCGTATTTTCACCGGCCTCAAGGAACTGGTGATAATGAATATTCTTTTTGCCCCAATACTGCCTCTGGTCATGAAGAATATCAGCCACGCCACGCAGAACAGGAAATGAGGAACGCCAGAGTATGGAATCCGGGTGTGGATTTCGGGGTTTAACATACCCGTTAATTTTACCATAATCCCTCTGCAGTGCATCGGTGTCATAATACCAATGAACGGGCATTGCCAGGGCATCGCCGATGAACAGACCCAAAAGTGCACCACGAATTCTGTCCGCTGATGAAATAGATAGCGTTATCACATTTTTATAGTATTCCCGCAGGACGGTAAGAGAAAAGCCCCCTGCTGATAATCCTCTCAACAGGGGGCTGTATCAATTCTCCGAACTGTGCGTATTACCAGCTATCGCCCAAAACCTGACTCAGGTCCTGGCAACTGCTCTGTTCTTCCTCGGTGAGATCCTCTTTTCTTTTAATGTTCTTTATATCTTCGATACGACAGGCATACTCTTTTCCCTCTTTGTCGCTAACCCACACCATATGTTTGAATTCATTTGAAATTACTTCACCTTTCATAAAATCCTCCATTTATTGAATTTCATTATTGTCTTCGCTTCATTGTTTAGAGCAGAAAAACTATTGGTTACAATTTTATGACCTCAAAGATTTTCTCTCCCGCAAGATACGGTTGCTTAGTGACTTATCCATTTTAGGCATAATCATTTAAACAACTAGAAGACCATTATCATTCAAGCACGCTGTCTGATGTTATCTTCATCTGTGTTACTTGCATGATCTAAACAGTAATACCTGAGTTCGCATTTGCAATAGATATAAAACAATAGATTAATGATAGTAATAACTATCATTAATCTGTTGTTAGATGATTTTCACCATTCTACGCGGACCACATGAGGCCAAGCGGAGACGGTATATCGATCTCCGTGAAAATTGTCAGGCTTATTGGCCTGGCTTTAGAACCTGAAATGTCTATCTGAACTGGAAGAAATAAATGAAGCATGTTCATCGATCGATGCATAACATTGAGGATAGCCAATAATATTCGGGTACTCAGGGCGAGGATAGCGAGATGGAATAACTGCATGCACGAACATAAGATCTATTGCCGGGGAAAGGCTTTGTTTACTTCTGATCTTCTGCACCAGGCAGGGACCAGTATTGTTGCCTGAAAATTAAAATAACAACAATGATATGATACGACTTGGTCTATGCTGCATATTCAGCCAGGTGCCGATCCGGTTTCGTCAGACCACCGCCACTGCGCTGCAGAAACGCTCAAGAGAAGAGCAAATCAATAGGCTCTCTTCTCTCTGCCTGGCCAACCTCACCAGCCTGGCTGAAGCGCTCGAATGGGTGATAGCCAATGATATAGGCGCCTTTCGCGTGCTCTCTCCCCTCTTTCCAAGGATTACCCACCCGGATGTGGCATACACACTTGAAGAACTGCCTAATTTCGAATCAATTAAACTCCAGTGTGAAAAAATACGGACGCTCAGACAACAAAATGACATCCGGCTCAGTCTTCATCCCGACCAATTCAATGTACTGTCATCCCCTCATTCCGAGGTAGTTCAAAACACCATCAGAGAACTTGAATACCAGGGAATGCTGGCAGAAAAAATTGGCGCCGAGGTTATTAATATCCATGGTGGTGGTGTTTACGGTGATAAACCCGGGGCGATCATGAGGCTCAAGGAAAACTTCGAACGGCTCTCCAGACGGGTACAATCACGGCTCAGCTTTGAAAATGACGACCGCTCATACACACCAGCTGACTTGTTGCCGATCTGCACTGATCTCGGAATCCCAATGGTTTATGATGTGCACCACCATCGCTGCCTCGCCGATAATCTGTCGCTTCAGGAGGCAACCTTGGGCTCTATCGAGACCTGGAAGGCCTTGGGGCGAGAACCATATTTCCATATCTCATCACCTCGGGACAGTTACGATTCACGCACCCCTCGCCCCCATGCTGATTTTATATCTGCTGATGATTTTCCTCGGGAATGGCTTGATTTTAATATAACTGTCGACGTTGAGGCAAAAGCAAAAGAACTGGCAGTATTGAAACTCAAGAAAGACCTAGAAGCAATCATGCCTCAGCCAATGAGCTGATTGTAAGCCATCCATGAATAATACTTTTAACGCTTACCCGCGTCTCTGCACGGTACAAATTCCGAGATACGCGTCAACTGTCACCAGATCACCACTTTGGATATACTCGGTTGCATCAACCACACCGGTGATACAGGGAATACCATACTCTCTGGCGATAATTGCACCGTGTATCAGCATTCCACCCCGCCTTTCGACAATACCTGCAGCCAGAGGGGCAAAAAAGGTCATTGTTGGATCAATTGAGTCGATGACGAGGATTTCACCTTTTTTAAAGTCTTTTAACTCCGCAGCTGAAACAATCACTCTTGCTGACCCCTTTGCCAACCCCCTGCTGGCCGGTTGACCGAGCAGCTGTCTCGCTTTAACCCTTTTCTCGGCTGGCTTAGAACTTATTCCGGTAGCGGAATTCTGGCTTATTGCAATGGCTTTGCCACGCTCAAGCATCAAACAGAGATCCTCAATAGAAGTTTCGTCGCTGACGGCAAAAGAATGTTCCCGGAGCCGTCTTCGGGCGTGAGTCGTTGCGCGCTCGAGTTCCTGGGCTATCCTGCCAATATGGATATTATCATCATCACGTATACGGTAACTGGCCCGGGCCATTTCGAGCAGTTCTTCGGGATCGACCGGTAGCTGTTCTTTTCCTTTGCTGATAAATAGAGCTTCGAGCTCTCCGGTCTCATGCCGCGGCCTGCCGTCTGGAAATGTATCGAGGTCAGCATATTGAAGAATTACTTTCAAAATAATTTCATCCGTTACTGTTTTTTCTCCAGCTGCCAGACCAGCCATGGAAAAGCTGTTTTTTAGCTGCGAAAGTTGTTGCTGAAATTCCTCGTTTGTAATGTTCTCAGGCTGGGCATCCTCGAGCGAACGACGCACTGATTGGTCATTGCGCGCCAGAGTCGCACACCAGTATAAAATTTTATTTCGAGCGGTGCTGAGCATGTCTTGGCCTGTCAGAAGCGAAACAAACTCGAAAGGGTCGTCAGGTTCGACAACATCATTGTATAATTCACCAAACAATCGAACCCCGTGGGCGAATGGAATAAAATCGCTCCAGTAAATACTCACCCATCGGTCATTGATAGCAAATCTTCGTCTCAGTTCATCAGCAAGTTCACTATCCGATAATTGCCCCAGATCCTTGTTTGCCAGTTCAACAGATTCTCTGTCCATCTCCGGCAAAAGTTTTTCTGTGATGCTTTTCCATAGCAACAAAAGGTTATCGTAGCTGCGATTGAGACTCAGATACCACGAGCGTTTATCGGTCGAATCATCGCCGCCCTCAGTGGTAACTGGCCGGGACTGAAGTATATTAACTTTGTCGCCTGTCAGGGTCCACTCCACATCCTGGCTGACACCAAAATAGTCTTCGAGCTTGAGACCAAGAGCGGCAATCTCAAGCACCTGTGGCTGGCTGAGAGGAGGCAACGATCGCAGACCCTCAGCAACGTCCAGGCGCTGAACGCCAGCCCGGGGCGATCGAACAAAATTAAAATCACGATTTACCGGAGAATTATGCTTTACAATGTGCCCAGTTTTACGATCAAGAATCCAACGATCCGGCTCGACTACACCATCAACCAGACCCTGATTAAGGCCATACACTGCTTCTATGATCAGCTGGGATGCATCCAGCGGGTTTTTACTGAACAAAACACCAGAGGTATCCCCTTCAACAAACGGCTGGAGAACGACTGCCATTTTGCTGCGTGCGACTTCCAACCCCAGTTCCTGCCGATAGAGAATTGCCCTGTCAGACCAGAGAGACGCCCATACTTTCTTGATTTTTTTAACCAGTTCATCTATCCCGGTGACGTTGAGATATGATTCGTGCAGTCCTGCAAAAGAACGGGAATGGCTATCTTCCTCAGGGGCGGACGAGCGAACAACGAGTGGCGTTTCACCATACTGACTATCAACCTGTCTTTTTATCTCCTGGTAGAGTGCTTCAGGAAATATTCCGCCAAGAAACAGATTCTGGATTCTCAGAGAGATATCCCAAATCTCTTCCCAGCGCATCTCCTTGATATCTTTACGATGCAGTTCCAGATTTATCTTCTCCCGCAAATGATTCTG
>RCNC010000005.1_pt1 | contig 100509 bp, 88 predicted proteins | sample 2041301 | NCBI WGS metagenome assembly RCNC01 (sample SAMN09708231, study PRJNA481090) | Marine sediment metagenome, whole genome shotgun sequencing project. | biome: marine sediment; feature: ocean; material: sediment; isolation source: Sewage treatment plant 13A marine sediment (STP13A) ...
ACATGTTGATTATTCATTAAATGTTCTTTTTGTTACTTTTATAATAAATGCCGGGATTTTTTACCCCGGTTGGGATGCTGTGAAGTTACCGTTTGAAGGTGACTGGACGATAGCCTGACAGGAAATTAGAGAGATAGGAATAATATAGATTGGATGGGATTTAAAATAATGAGACCTTGGATGTGGCAAGCTTTACGACCAAACTCAGCGGCGGCGTTTAGCCATCCGCCGGAGTGCCTGGTTAGACTATTCTTTTATAGATGAAGGTGGCTTTACCTGTTCCATTAAATCATTATTCCACTTGCCATCAACTTTAACATGAGAAATTGCCCCAAGCATAACGGCCTCAATGAGATTATGGGACATATAAACATAGGTACCTGGTTGACGAAAAGTGTACATAAAAGCACCTGCTGAACCAGCCGCTATGATCCAACTTTCAAGACCTTCTGCCGGAGGATTGGCAAGTTTTCCTCGCTCCCAAACATAATCACCATGTCCACCTATTAAATGTGGATCCGATTGACGATTTGCTAGAGAGTGTATAAAAAGTACAGTTTCTCCAACTTTCGCGTACATAGCGTTTTCTCCTGTCAGCGCGCCGATAGTACCGCCAAAAGGAACATGTGTAGGAATTAAACCTCTCATCACTTGTAAATCATCTGAAAAAGAGTCGACTGAATTTAGATAACGTTTGTATATTCCATCTTTGTCTTTCGGTAAATAGTAATCCTGAGCACCAATATAGTAGGCTCTGTCATATTTAAGACGTTTCCCGTTTTTGTCTTTGATTCCGTCTCTTGGCAGAATCATTATGGCTCCATTCATCCCATGAACAACATGCCAGGGGATCATGTCTCCACCAGGAGCACAATGGTAAACAAAAGTACCAACTTTTACTGCTTTCCAGCGCAAAACAACTTCTTCTCCGGGATCAATAACTGTCAGCTCTCCTCCGCCCAAAGCACCCGTTGCCGCGTGAAAATCAATGTTATGAGGCAGTTCGCTTGTTTTAGGGTTCACCAATGTTAATTCAATATAGTCGTTCTCATGGGCTACTATTATGGGGCCAGGAACACTCCCATTGAATGTAAACGCCCATATGAAAACACCGGATTCAACTTCAATTTCTTTTTCTTCAATGACCATCTTAATTTGAATCACTCTTGGCTCACCTGTAGCTACTTGCTCGTGTAGAGGTAAAAAAGGAGGGGCAACTAATTCTTGGGTGACTCTCTCCAAACCGTCAATTTTTGCTTGTGTGCCAATTTCATAACCTTCAAGCCCACCTTCGTAATTGGCAAGTACAGGATTGCTAAAAAGGATAACTGTTAGGAATAAGAGAAAATATTTTTCTGTTTTTAATCCACAAATTAAATTGGTTGGAAAAAAAATAGACGTTCGCCTTTTGTCTACATTGACTAAGGGCATTAGATTCCTCCTATCATTTATATTTGAACCATTCTTTGCGAGGGAACGATGCCAAGAGCGCACAAACAGGAGGGCTAGGTATCGGTCTCTTATCCTAGACAAGAGGGGGAATGGTGACGTTGATTGTATCTTGTGATGTCTCAGCCAGATATCATTCAATCGGTGGAATTGCTAACTGATCAACAACACAACAAATAATTGTAAACCAGACTTCCTTGGCATTGTAGTAACTAGTATATATAAAACCTCACAGTTGCTACTACATAGTAGTAAGTCTCTTTCTTAAACAAATCAAAACATATATTTTGTTAGGCGTTCGGCTTAATTAGAAATTGAGCAAGAGAAGGTACCCCTCGGCAACGAGATTCGAGGTGATTTTGAACTTCGACCAAATGAACAAAACATAATTCCCAAGCCTTTTCATCATGATTTCAGCTTGGCAGGTGCATGCAAATTTGTCAATAATTTCCGAAAGTACGAATAATTGCGAAGGACAGGTGTTATCTGCACGGCCTTTAGGGCCTGATTAATGCCAGGCCCCCTTCCCTTTTAGTATTCATTTTTTTTCTGCAGGGCTGATATCATGCTTCTCAGCTCATCTGCTGCCTGCTGATATCGAGCTTACGATCATTGATTCTTACTTTTTTAAGGAACTGAAAGGTATCTGCCGGCATGCTGTAGGGCAGGTCTACCGTGCTGTGATCTTCATTTATGGTGATCCTGCCGATAAACTTGCTGCTGATATCAGCTTCATTGGCAATAGCTCCGACGATATTGCCTGGTTTTACGCCATGCAGCTTGCCAATCTCTATCCGATAGCGTTCCATCCCTTTGTCGGGTGCGCCACTCGTCCGCTTTTTGGACCCGTTTTTCTTCTCACGCTTTCGGGGTGACCGTTCCTTTGCAGACTGCATCCGGTTTTGCCGGAGATTTTCCTGTTTCTCCTCGAGAAAGAGCGGGGTTTCCCCCTGCACCATGTGAGCCAGGGCGGCGGTCAGCAGATCGTCGTCCACATCATTGGTCTTGCGATAGTCTGCGATAAGTTTCAGCTGGAAATCCAGATCAGCCTCAAGCAGGGTATCGGTAATACGGCGCTTAAAGGCTTCAGCCCGTTTAATGTTGACAGCCTTCACTGTTGGCAGAGCCATCTCGGTTATTTTCTGGCGGGTGACCTTTTCGATCCCGTAAAGCGCTTTTTTCTCCCGTGGATGAACAAAGAGAATCGCCTCGCCGCTTCTTCCCGCCCTGCCCGTACGCCCTATCCGGTGGATATAAGCTTCGGTGTCAAAAGGGATGTCGAAATTTACTACATGGCTGATGCGCTCAACATCCAAGCCCCGGGCGGCGACATCGGTTGCAACCAGAATATCGATTTTCCTTGATTTCAACTGATCGACGGTACGCTGCCTCTGATTCTGGGGAATGTCCCCATTCAGCGGCGCACAGCTATGCCCCAGCGCGCTGAGCTGCTCGGCCAGTTCGACCGACTGGATTTTCGTCCGGACAAAAACCAGCATTCCATCAACTTTATCGACCTCGAGCAGACGTCTGAGCGCTTCAAGTTTGCGGCCATATCCGTCGGTCACCAGATAGCGCTGGTTAATTGAGTGCGCCGTCGCCGTGCGCCCCTTGATGGTGATTTCCATGGGATCCTGCAGATATTTTCGCGCTATCCGGCGGATTGAGACCGGCATCGTCGCAGAGAATAAGGCGATCTGCCGTTGTTCAGGAATCCCTTCCAGCAGCCATTCCACGTCCTCGAGAAAACCCATGTTGAGCATCTCGTCGGCCTCATCAAGAACAAAGTTACTGATGGTCTCAAGTTTCAGGGTTCCTCTGCGCACATGATCCATCACCCGGCCAGGTGTGCCGACAATGATCTGCGCACCTTTGCTGAGCTGCTTGAGCTGGATCGCGTAATCCTGGCCTCCGAAAATCGGCAGGACATTGAGTTTTTTCAGGTACTGTCCATAATTCTTAAACGATTCAGCGACCTGTATGGCAAGTTCCCGCGTGGGAGCCAGCACCAGCACCTGAGGTTTTGAGGATTTGAGGTCAATACGAGAGAGCAGGGGTAACGCAAAGGCGGCGGTCTTACCGGTACCCGTCTGGGCCTGTCCGACAACATCCCTTCCCGCCAGAACCGGAGGTATGATTTCAACCTGTATTTGGGTCGGAGTTTCATACCCCTGGGCTGTCAGTGCTTTGAGCAGTGCTTCGCTGAGGCCAAGGTCGGAAAAAAGCGATGGTTCTGAGTTTTCAGAAAACATAAAAAATCCTATAGGTTATTCCCACTGAAGAAACACTTGTACATAATCTGCCATGGAAAACAATTTCAGCCTGACAAGTTGTAATGTCACTCTGTCGATACTGAAGAAAATGTGTCTGGCCAGTTATGCGAAATGTACCCATACATTTATGTTCTGGTCTGACACTCACCTGCGACGTAATAAGAAAACAATGCGGAAGGATCATCAAAGAGGGGAACCTGTATTCAGGGAAATGGAAACAGGATTCACTGCAAGAGAGATCTTGACGGCAGGAGAACTTTATCGGTCGCTCACAAGAAGGGAAGCTATTTAACAGGCTTCATCAGGATATGCAACAGATTTTACTATTTAAATGTTCTGAGAAACAAGCAGCCCGGTCCTCATCAAGTCTTGCAGAGAGATTATCTGACTAATATTTCATTAGTTATCATGATATTGCCAGTCCAAACCTCCCCATATTCAAGGGAAGACTGATCTTTAAATGTTTCCTGTACATCTTCCGGTGGTTTACAGGAAGAATCTTAATCGTGTGTATTTGGCTTCCTAAGCCCCTTAACAATTATTAACGGGCCGTCTACTCTAACTTAATGATGCCCTTTTCTTGACAGAACACCTAACAACATTATTGTGTTTTTAAAGTATCACATTGTGATACTTTGTTTCTCCTCCGAAGTCCCCCAACTCACGTTTATCGGATAACGACTTCAATTACTCGCACGTTAATACATGAAATGAGAGAGGTAAGTCATGAATCAAAGAGTAAAAGGTCTATCGCTACTTGCAAGTCTTATTTTTTTATCATCGCTGGTTCTAATTCCTATTAGTGCACTCGCTGGAAAAAAAATGATAGGAGAAACTGGCATAAGTAACGATATTTTAGGAGGTGAGCCAACCGCCTATTGCACTGTAAAATCTGAGCCAAATCCAGATTTATTCGGCCATTGGGTTGGGAAAACTAAGAGCTTTAGCAGTGCTGTCTGGTTTGGTAAAAAAAATGATAAATATGCATTTTATTATGGGTTTTACCGTTTTAAGAATGGCAAGTTAAATGCTAAGTGGCGACCCAATATTGTGGACGGTAACAGAATCCAAAACCCAGAAGGAGTTATGAAATTTTGGGTTGAAGCTGGTGTTTTATACTCTCAGTATAAAATAGAGCCTGTTACAACGTATAAGAAATATGTGGAGTAGTACGATGAAAGTAAAACATCTTATTGTCCTACCACTCTTGATTATGATTTTGCTTTTTACAACTCTGTTTGGTTGCGCACATAATGACAATTACGGTCTATCGGTTAAAAAATGGGTTGGAACAAGAGAACCTTATTTTATTAAAGGATGGGGGGAGCCAGATAAATTTTATACCAAGGGTCAGTCCAAATTTCTTGCTTACAACGAGAACGGAGGTGCGCCTGAAGGTTGTACAACTACGTTTGAAATAGTTGGGGAGTTTGTCGAATCATTTGATTATGAGGGTGACGGTTGTGTCGGTGACTTTTATACTCATACCAGAAGACGGTAATTAATAACATGACCTCCGAGTTCATACCCGCACTTGTGAAAGCTTATTCCTGCAAATATTCGGATGGGAGTTCAAGACAATTTCTGTCAGAATTGACAAAGCCTCGTATTCAGGAGCAGCATGAAAAATCTACGAGGCCCTTGGCAGCCCCTTCCGGATCTTCTCAATTTTATGCATGAGTTCTTCCCGTGTAATAATGCCTTTGCATACCAGCAGATCGAGTAACGCCTGGTTGATTATGATTTCCATATCTAGAGCTTCACGGAAAGAAACTACTTCATTAGGGTTTAATTGAGTTGCCATCTTTTCACACCTAATTCCATAAAAGTTTAAGGTGTTTGCGACTAGATTTTAATGTGTGAAATCAGTACACCCTTACTTAGAAATACCAGTATGAAATAACTTGTTAAGGGGTTGTTTTTTTATAAATGTCATAAAAATAGTATACCTACAATTTACTACTAAAGTTTTAATAAAGACCGTTTACGCCAAAATAGATAACCGGCAACTGCCATAACTAAAGCCATTATTAATCCTTGTTCGCCTGACATGTAGCGAGTAAGATTTGAAGTCTCTGTAGTGATGTTCATGAAAAAATTTTGGAGGTGAATGTTCAGCGCTGCGTGGAATATAACAGCCGTCCACAAGCTTCCAGACTGAATACGCAACCAAGCCAATATAAAACTAATCCCTACACCTCCAATCATAGTAAACAGCAGTAATGGCCAGACAGATGCTTCAAGTCTTGGGGCTATTAGTATAAATAAGACGGGGATGTGGTATGTCACCCAAATAACACCACTAATGAAAGAGGTTTTAGTGTAGCTGAAGTGTTTGTATAGTTCTGGTACCAAAAAACCACGCCAGCCTATTTCTTCACCCAAAGAACCAAAGCTAACAAACAGACCAATGGTGCTGTTAACCAATATGAGTGCCAACATTATGATGTACGGTGATGCGATGTCTAAACCAAATTTATTTGAAAAACCGTTTTGTGCCTCTAGTATAAAATCTGTATTGTAAAAACCACCGAAGCCTAATAACCAGATAAGTCCGAATCCAATTGATGTGAGTATAAAGGGAAGTAAATAGCTTACTAGCTGGTATTTTGTTTTGCCCCAACCCCAACCAAGCCCACGTATGTTACGGTCATATACAAGTTTGGTTATTATCGCTGCCGCCGCTGGAGAAAATTGCACGAGAAGTAAGCCCCCAGGGATGTTGCTTTTGTCTCCACTGAAAGCAAGTAAGTAACTTAAGCCAGCAAATACAGTTACAAGCGCGAGAAAAGTATATAAAGATTTGTTAACTGCAAAAGATTTTTTCATATCCTAAGTATATATTTTTGGGAAACAAAAAACACCCTCTCGGGTGATTCTTGTGAGAACTGTTCGTTTGATCCGCAAGCTGGACGCGTTCAGAACTTTAGACTGGTTTAGTATAGAAAAAGAATTAAATAAATTTAACCTAATGTAAATATTAATGGAAAAATGACGAGTAAAACTAAATCCGTAGTAAAGTGAGCAATCATTGCTGATTCAAGCCCTTTTTTCCAATATAGCCAACCAAAAATAAGACCTGCAATTCCGTTTAGTAATACTGGCGCCCAAGCAAAATTGATGCCAGGCTCCCTCCGCCGATGCAAAAGAAGATGTTTAAAGACGAAGCAGTTCCCACGTTTTCAATAGTGGGTGCCGCGTTTTAAACCGCCACTGGCGAGCAGAAATGCGCATTAAAAATTTCTGCCTTCACAACCTACCCAACCCCCACCGTCATAACAACATTTGGAAGGTGCAAATCCGGAAAGTCAGAACCTTCTTTCCAGTTTTCCGGAAATCAGCTTCAAGCTCTTCATCCCATATCTCCCTATTGCCTGTAATAACAAGCAATAATTTCAGCCTCTCACGGGTACAAAAATTGCACTTATGTAGTCTTACAGCCGATGATCTCATCAAGGAGCACTCACTCTGAACTAGAGCGAAGTACTTCCTGTCTGTGCATGGGGAAACATGCGGATTATGGGTAAGTGAGGAACCGAACAAGGGGAGAAGATGGACTCAATTTCAATTCGTCAGCTGGCACTGGCTATGTGCAATAAGAGCTTTGCAGAACTGGTCATGTACCAGATCAGTACAACATCCTTCTCTGACCTGAAAAACACCATTCATAGAGCGAAAACCTACCTGCACCCTGACATTCAGTTTGAACTCAATGATATTATTAAGAATACCTGCGAAGTAACCAAAGACTGTCGATTCTGGGGTAAGGACTGCGGCATGGTCTTGAGATATTTCACCACGATGGTCGAAAAACATCTGGCTGATCACTTTATCGATGCGTCTGAAAAAGATCTCATAGAAATTTTCCACGTTATCGTCATGCATTACGCCTACCGTGCTAGAAAAAACCCTCGCATGATCAATTTCCTACGCGAAACAAGCGGGCAATTCATAAGCAGTCAAAACTACTCAACACAATACCCCAACCAGGCATAAGCTGGTCATGTACAACCTCACGAACCTGTTTCGCAACTACCAGCTGTGCTGACTTTTTTGTTTGAGGTAGGCTATGATATCGTCGCTCTCGTACATGTAGGTAGTACTATCCACTAAAAACGGTACCATGGTAGAACTTGAGAAAATAATGAGATCTATATATTCAGAAATATTAAGAATAAACTACTGATCAAACGCTTCACACTGACTCGCTGGAGCTCGCCGGTGAGCTTACCGTTGACATTGCCAATTCCAAGATTTCAATTCCGCACTTTGCTTTTTGGTTAATCTCCTTCCTGTACATCTCTGATAAGAGTATTCTGTCTTCAATCATAAGGTGAAATCAAAACCTCAGTGAGATATTTGTCAGATTGAGTCTCAAGTTACACTTTTAAATTAATAAAATATGGCCACTCAATAGCCTTAATTCCGTCTTGTGTGAAATCAACACCAAAAGAATACTTGTTTGAGAACTCAAATTTCACATCGTCATAACACCCGGTAGAACCAGAATAGTCTTGAATCAATTCGTAGAGACTCCGTTTAGAATAGGGCCACCTATTTCCTTCAGTTTTATTCTGAACAACTCCGCATCCGATCTCCGCTTCTATCTTAACCACTCTTCTATAGGCTCCGTTTATGCTATAACTTCGAAAATGCGCATCAGCACGTTTTATACTCTTCCTCTTGGTTTTCATCACTTCAACTAAATACTCATGTTTTTGATCATACATTTTTCCATTCTTTTTATAATATGACTTTGTCAATTTTACCCTTTGAACCAAGTACTCCCTCCTACATGATAGAGCCTTCGCCATATTGAAGAATAACATAAACAAATTTTCGTTTTCTTTATTGAACCTAGTCACTCCAGCTTTAGTCATTTTATCTTTTAAATCGACTCCAGATTTTTTGGCGAGAACTTGCATTTCTTTAAAATACGTACTTGAATAAACAGCCTTTTTGTTTTTCAAAGGCCAGTCCAAAGATATTTGACTTTCAAAACCATTACGTATTGATAGTGGTTTTATTATTACACCATTGGCAAAGGCTGTTCCTATCATGATACAAAAAAAAGATAGGTAAAAAATCAAACAGACTCGCCATAGATATTTATAATTAAACAGGAATTCTTTCAGAGAAGTCATATATGTCTTTGAAATATGGAATTGGTGGAAGTAAAACACCCAGCGTACTTATAAACACTGCGGTCCAAACGTTCCGGGGCAAAAAGGGAATTTCTCATATACTTATATCTACATCTTGAGATCAGCATGTAATTCAGTCTAAATATCGCTGATTGATTATAACACCCGAGACCACACCGGCTAAGCTCCCTGCGAAACTCATTAAATATGCGGTCATAATTCCAAATGAATCGCCGAGCTTCCAGCCAAGCAAACCACCCAATGTGATACTGAATATATTAGATCATGTTTTTCTAAGAACAATAACTACCTGTACATTCTTCAGACATACTGCCATAATCTAGAGAAGGTTATTTACTTAAAACGATGACGATATAGAAGTCATTTTAGTTACACAAACACTAACTGTCACCATCTTATAGTACTGCTTATTGATAGATTGATGAGTCACCCAGATAGGAGGAGCTTATAGCAAGATGTCTACTAAACTGAAGCAAATACTATTACTTTGGACTGTCATAGTTGTGGGGGTAGGATCTCTTATTATGTTCGGTGCGTCCAAAAACGATGAGCAAACTACAAAAGAGGCTATGGCCACAATGATCTATGGAAAGGCCAAGAGTGAAAAGGAAAGCTTAAAAGCTGATCCAACTCCACCTGTAGTTCAAGAGTCACCATAAAAGATTATTTCTTGTTCAGCAATGTGGGGCGGTAGGAGTCGAATCCTCAGTCTGCCTATGAACACTGGGGTTAACGCGTTCCCGGGAAAAAATGGGAAATTGTCTCAATTTCCTAAGTACTAATTAACACCAGTATTTCCAACATGCTGATTCACAGTTAGAAGCAGAAGGAGCGGAATTCCTGGTTCTAGGACATCTGTTAATGAATCTTATAACAGCATTTAAGGCGTATGTGAACTTTCCAGGATATGATTTGATTGCAGTCAACGCAGAGAACAATTCGTCGGCAAGAGTTCAAGTTAAGAGCAGATATCAAACAAATTGGGATGGTTTTATAATAAAGAATTTTAATTGTGATTTCGTGGTTCTTGTAACTTTAAACCGAGGATATTCTAAACAAAAGAAGAATGGAGATAAAGGGATAAAAGACCCAGATTTCTACGTGATGCCAGTATCATATGTAGAAAAAGTTAGAGACCCAAATAATGAATGGGGAAAGATCGTTAAAAAGAATTTAATTGAACTTGACCAGTATAAAGACAGGTGGAATCTTATCAGTGATTTTATGTCAGTATGAAAGGTTGTATTTGTGAATAATATTTTAAATCCCAGACAATTCGGACTCCCCTCAAGAACCATCCTTGAAAAGATCAATCAAAAGACCATTGCCCTGGTGATTAACCGAAAAAGCAGAATCATCATGGCCGATGGACGCAAGATGGATATAGGGTTTGAACTCGTTTGTGAAAACGGCACTATCGCATTTCATGGAGAGCGATCAAACGAGATCAAGCTCTTTGTTCATGGCGACAAAGCCAGTGAGGCAGGATTCAAGACAATCCATATTAATAGCGAACATCCTGATTACGGTGCTTTCTTACCAGCACCCGGTCCGGGATTGGCTTCAATGATTTAAAAACAATAGAACTACATCAATTTCTTGAAGCAATTGCAAAAGGCTGCAACGTCGCCCCCGACATGGACGAGGCGTGCAAGATTGCCCGTGTTTGCGAGGTCGTAATCGAATCATCCAACAGTCGAATTTGGGTCAAAAACCCTGAAAATTTTACTGATTCAATTTGATACATTAGAGGATATTAGAAATCATGAGTGTCAAAATTGCCATAAACCCGATTACATGGACCAATGACGATGTTACTGAGTTAGGTGGAGATACACCCGTTGAAGTTTGTCTTTCTGAAACAAGCCTAGCAGGTTACATGGGCATTGAACTCGGAGGGAAATTCCCACGTAATAGTGATGAACTGCGTCATCTTCTTGAGCCCTATGATCTCCAGTTGGTGTCTGGCTGGTGGGACGGCCGAATTTTGGAGCAGGATGTCAAAGCGGAATTCAATGCCGTTCGAGATCATTTGAAATTGCTTCAGGATCTGGGGGCCAAGCATGTGGTGTACGCAGATACCTCCAACGGGCGGCACGATGGAATTTGGCAGCCAATCTCTCAACGACCGATTCTTGCTGAAAATCAATGGAAAAAATACGGGCGCAAATTAACAGAACTTGCCGAGCGTATGTCCGATTTCGGTGTTGGCATGGCGTTCCATCATCACATGGGTACCATTGTCGAAACTGATGATGACGTAGATCATCTTATGGATGTAACAGGGGCTGCGGTTGGGTTGTTGTTTGACAGCGGTCACAGCGCATTTAGTGGTGGTGATCCAGTTAAATTGGCGGAACGTCATGCTGCGAGAATTGTGCATGTACACTGCAAGGATACCCGACTCGAAAAACTTCGTATAGCTCGCAAGAACGATATGAGTTTCATGGACGCAGTGCTTGACGGATTGTTCACGGTTCCTGGCGACGGCGGTCTGGATTTTCTACCTATTTTAAAGATATTACAGAATATAGGATACGAGGGTTGGCTGGTCGTTGAAGCTGAGCAAGACCCCAAGAAAGCAGACCCGATGACCTATGCCTCCATGGGGTACACTAATCTTCTGGCACTGGCTCAGGCAGCTTCTTTTAAAATCGAAACGCGTGTAGACTAACTCTAATGACAGCTACAGAGACGCCTTTGACTAAGATTATATGGCCGATGGACGTAAGATTCTTGAGAAAGCACAGAAGATCAAAGACGCCTTACCTGGCACAGTAGTTGTTCTCAAAACGACTGCACCTGTATGCAGCAAGACGAAAGCTTTCCTTGAAGAGGCTGGTATTCAGGTGTTGTCTGCCTGCGTGATTCTAATACTTCAAATTTACCGACGGTAGCGACATGCTGATATGTCCACCGTCAGTAAGATTTGAACTTAATTTTCACTCTCAACTGAAAGATTTACAGGAACAATCTTCAGCCTATAAAAAAAGGCAGAGCCATTTCTGACCCTGCCCATTTCAACTAATTAACAATTAGCCTACGGCTACTAATCCACCGGAGTAGTAGCTAACTGTTTTCTAACAATATTATATTTTATGATACCTACAGTTTCTAGAAGGCTAAGATAATCCCTCTGTTTCGGCTGCGAATAAACCACTGGAAATTCAATAGTCCCGATTGACTCAATTTTCACAGTACCGTCAAACGTTAGAACGGTATTCCCATCAGTATCTTGAAGAATTCCATTTTCTGGGATATTGGCTAAGATATATGTAATGTTATCAGCCTTTCTTCCGGCCTTACTCATGATCGTTTTATAATGATCGGTTTTTTGCCATTCAGCAAAAGTCAGCAGCTGTTCTTCATAGGTCTCAAAAGACTCTAACGATTCACCTTCATACTGCTCCCAATTTGCGACAGGGTGACGCTCATTATAGTCTTCCAGAAATTCTTTCGCATCGGAAGGTATTTGATAACAACCTGCGAGTGAAAGGGCACTTAGGAGTACACAAAGCTTGCAAATAAATGATCGACCCATGTTCTCTCCTATTGCTCGGGAAGAATCGTTTGTTATAGATGTGTTCAGGTAATTACCAAGAATTTGTTCCTGCCTTTTTGTATTTCCCACTCTTTTTGTCTTTTCTCCTCACTTCTACCTTATTCTCTCCTATTACAATCCAACGCTCACAAACCTTTTCACCATTAGTCACTTCTTTCCAAACACGGCAAAATTCATCACCAACAATTTCCCAGGTCCCATCAATCTTGCCTTTTTTTCCTTTGGTGGTTACCCATTGACCTTTACCCGTACCATCAGGAAGTAATACTAAATCACCTTCATAGCCCTCTCCTTCACCCCCAAGTTTTAAGGTTATCCCCGATTCTAACAGCTGCTTTAGTTCAGTACCCGTCATTTGCTTTTCTGACGCTGCGGCCATGATGGCACCAGAGGTAAAAAGAACAATCATTAATAATCCAGTGATTGCAAATAATTTTTTATTCTTAGCCAAGTGTTTAAAGTTCACTGTTCTCCTCCATTGTTGAGATGGTATTGTCAGGAAATCCTAACAATGATAATGAGGAAAAGAGTACTACAATGTAGTGTTTTGTCAATGGGCATAAATATCCTTTTAAAATCAGTGCTGATGTTTTGTAGTTTTATTGCCCGATCCAAAAAGTCAGTGATGGAAGTATTTACGTAGGTAATCAATATAGTGAAGAGAGGTGTTAATCGGCAATCATTCAGGAAATCCAATAGCAACTTTACATTCATCCTGATAACGCACTGATTGGTGGTAGACTTTTAAGATTAAGGTGTTTCTTTTACACCTCCTGATTGAGTAACTCGATAGACAGAGTCAGAAATGACTCTGCCTTTTTCTTTTTCCACATCCCAGATTGTTCCTGTAAATCTCTTCCTGAGTTTTACTAAACAAGTGTTGATAAATTTACTGACGGTAGTGACATAGCGACGTAGCAACGGTAATTCTCACCACCTCGGTACCGACGTAACTGTCGGCACGTCAGCAATGACGGCAATTTTTGCATAAACAAAAATACTACGCTTGCCTATGAATGAGAACCTTCATGACGGGCACACCCCCGCCTCTTTGAGAAATAGGAACGCCCGCCCCTTTCTCAAAGAGTAGATGTATATCTGAGATCATCAGACTCAGTTCAAGTGGACAAAAAGTGCCAAAAGAAGACCGGAAATGCCGCCTGGTGGTTAGCTATAGGTTAGCTGAAAGCAAAAACGGGTTAAGCCAAAATGACCTAACCCGTTGAATTTACTGGAACACCAGAGAGGATTTGAACCTCCGACCTACGGATTCGTAGTCCGTTGCTCTATCCAGCTGAGCTACTGGTGCATGGAGGCGTCTTTATACTCCAGTTTGAGATTTAACTCAAGCCTGTTTTTGGGGGGGTTCCTCTTTTTCAGCCTTGTGAAAAGTGATCTCATGCTCTGAGGGTTTAAGGCTTGGATCTGCCGTTACAACGACTCTGGTCTGGTATTTTTCTTCGAGTTCAATAAGTTCGTAACGCTTGTTGTTGAGCAGGTATTCGGCGACATCGAGCGGAAAACGGCAACTTATCTGAGTAACCTGCCTGCGGCTGGCACCGGTGTGGATTCTTCTGAAATAGAAGAGCGCCTGGGTTTCAACAGACCTTACAGTTCCCCGACCGCGACAGTGTTCGCAGACCTTATAGTTTCCAGACTCAATGGGGGAACCCATTTTTTGCCGGGAAATCTGCATCAGCCCAAAACGGGAAATCCGGCTGATATCTACCTTTGCCTTATCGCGTTTCATGGCTGTCTTAACCTGCCGTTCTACTTCACGGACATGCTTGCTGTTGCGCATATCAATGAAATCAACAACAACCAGACCGCCCAGATCACGAAGTCTCAGTTGCCGTGCGAGCTCTTTAGCAGCCTCCATGTTGGCCTGGAAAATTGTCTCTTCGAAGTTTTTCCCTTTTGACGTTGAACCTGAGTTCACATCGATTGCCACCAGCGCCTCAGTTGGATCGATGACAATAGAACCACCCGAGGGGAGGTTGACTCGTGGTTGGTAGATGGACTCGATCTGATCCTCAATACTGTATTGGTTGAAGATCGGCCGCGCACCCCGATGGTGCTTAACCTTCACCTGACGCTGTTTAGCTGGCAGCATATCGACAAAATCCCGTACTTTTTCCAGAGCATCTTCGTTATCCACGAGAATCTCTTGAATACATGGATCGTAATATTCCCTGAGAAAGCGCATCACACAGTTGTAATCCTGGTAAAGCAGCCCGACACCCTCCAGGTGTTGCCCTTTGATCTTGATCTCCCGCCAGAGTTTGAGCAGAAACCGGACGTCTTTTGATAATGCTGTTTTGGTTATATCAACACTTGCAGTCCTGACGATCCAGCCGATCCCTTCAGGAATGCTTAACGATTTCATTACATCACGAAGCTGACCTCTGCGCTCCTCACCAGAAATTCTGCGGGAGATTCCCTCGGAATCAGAACCAGGCATCAGCACAACACAACGGCCTGGCAGAGACAGATAGGTGGTCATATTGGCACCTTTTGAACCGATCTCTTCCTTGACAACCTCAACCAGAAGTTCCTGCCCCCGCTCCATGACATCAGATATGCTCAGTTTCTTCCACTGGTGAGCCTCAACCAGTTTACTTATCGCCGGTGTTAATTCCTGTTTGTAATATTCCGGATGAATTTCATTGAACGGCAGAAAACCGTTCTTATCCGTACCGTAATCTATGAACGCCGCCTGCAGGTTCGGTTCAACTGCAACAATCCGTGCTTTATATATATTGTTTTTGGTCTGAATGCGTCCAACGGTGGTTACATGGATCGATTCAAGACGACCATCTTCCAGGAGGGCTAACCGGCACTCTTCAGGCTCTTCGGTATTGATCAGCAGTTTAACAACAGGCTGCGGGCCCTCAGCAGTTTTCTTTTTATCCTCTCCTTTTCTGTCAGGATCAGGCTTGCTTTGTTTCCTGGGTTGCTTCTGATCAGCTCGCTGCTCCCGGGCTCCTTCTTTATTTTCTGGCTGTGTTGTTTCCGGCTGTTCTGATGCCGGCTCAGAGCTTTTCTGGCCAGTTGTCTTCTTTCTTCCGCCTCGTCGCCCGCGGGGCTGTCGAGCCCTTTTGGGTTTCACCTCAGCAGCTTCAGCTACCTCAGGTTGCTCCGCAACCGGCTCAGGTGCAAGCTGTTCTGCCGGGGGACTCTTAACTTCCGCGTCTACTGCCGCGTCCTCATTTGTCTTTCTGGACGCGGGTCTGCCCCTCTTCTTTCGAGGAGCAGCCGGTTTCTTAGTGGCTGCTGGTTGCGGACTCTTCTGCTGGGCAGGACTTTCTGTTTTGCCGGAGTCTGAAGCGGGCGCTTCTGTTGTTACGTGCTCTTTTACCTCAGGTTCTGGTTCGTCGACGGTTACCACCGTACTTTTCCACCAGGCCCCTGTAGATGCTTTAATCTTTTTTTTGGATTGGCTTTTAATCGGTTTCTTTGGGTCTTTCTCTGATTCTGACATAGATTTCCTTTTCTTCAGGTGACAACCCTTCTCTGGCTCCCACCCAACACTGCACTGATACCGGCACGCTGGTAGAATCTCTACACAACACCCCGTATCAGAAATTTTTACAGCGGCCTCTGACAATCAGTACCGCTCTGTTAATCAGCTATACTCCGATCCGTATTGCACCAGCTCTCATTTGTCAGGAAGAATTTAATCTTCACTTCCCGGTGCTCGTCAGGTCCTGTAATTACAACGGATGAAATAAGCTTCTGTCTCGTTTTGCACATGCTGCATGTTCCTTCTCCTTCTCATTGCCAGCATGTGGATACATTTTCTAGTCCGGATCGGGTTCTCCTGCGGGATATATTTTTTATGTACACTACCCAACAAAAAAAAATCTTCCGGTAAAAATATATCAAATCATCCTCCATGCATTTTTAGCTGATTATCTCGCTAAAAAGCTACCATAATCAGACATACATGGAAAACTGTTGGAAAAATAAAACATATGCCCTTTATTATCAAGGCCAAACTATTACTTTAGGCTTGACACCAGACGTGGCGACACGTACATTTCGGCATTTATAAGATGCTGTTACCTTCAGTTGGCAGCTCCTGACAATTATTATGTTCTCGGCAAACAACTGAAGCCTAACTCACGTTTCTCACTTAAAGGAGTGTACTGTGACAAAACTGTTGCCACACATTTCTGTTTTTCGCTGTTATCTGCTGCCTGCCCTTATTTTCCTGTGCCTTATTATCTCCGGTACAGCACTTGCTGAAGAATCATTGTCAACAGAGGAGTGGGATATCTCTGCGGACAAAATAATTCAGTATGATAAGCCCATGAGCATTGTCGCAGAAGGTAATATTGTGCTGGTTAAACGTCGCAAAATACCTCCCAAACCGGCTGCAGCCAAAGAAGAGCTTTCCGCCTGGTCAGACCTTCTTGGTGAAAAACCTGAAGCAGTCGAGATTACACCTGAAGATGTGCCTGAAGAAATTGAGGATGTATACGAGACCCAGGTTACCATCAAGGCTGACTGGGTAACCTACGATATCGCTCTCAGTACAATAAAGGCCCGGGGAAATGTATCGGTAACCACTGAAGACGAGCAGCTTATTGCCGATCAGGCCGTTGTCAACCTCGAACAGGAAACTGGTACTTTCAAGAATGCAACCATTCTCAGGGATGAATACGATTTGCATCTCGAAGGTGAGGTTATCGAAAAAACCGGATACAAAACCTATCATATAGAAAATGGATGGGTCATTACCTGTAAAGTCGAAGAAGGAAAAACTCCGCCGTGGAGTTTTGCAGCAAAAGACGTCGTCATCAAACAGGATGGTTATGCGACGCTCAAGCATGCAAAATTTCAAATAAAAGATACGCCGGTATTCTATTCGCCGTGGTTGATGCTGCCGGTTAAGAATAAACGGCAGACCGGCTTTCTCTTTCCGGAACTGGGCTCAAGCAATAACAACGGATTTACAGTTAATGTCCCGTTTTTCTGGAATATTTCAAACTCTACAGACATGACCATCTACACAGAGTATATGGTTAATCGGGGCTATATGCCCGGCCTTGAATTTCGTTATATCAAGGACGCAGAAGATAAAGGTCTGGCAATGGCCAATTATCTGAACGATAATCTGACGGACCCATCGGAAACAGATTACTACGCAGACACCGGTTATACTCATACCAATAAGGACAGATACTGGATGAGAGCCAAAGCCGACCAGGACTTTGGCAGCGGCTGGACCTCCCGGCTCGATCTGGATATTGTCTCTGATCGGGATTACCTGACCGAATTCAATTCCGGTATAACCGGATTTAACACGAGTAACGAGCGCTTCCTTGATTCATTTGGTCGATCCCTTGAAAACAGAACAGACGACGAGCGGTCCAACACCCTGAGTGTTTTGAAATCATGGGGGCCGATATCACTTACGGCAAACCTGTTTGCAATTAATGACGTCCGTGCAATCAAGATAGGTCCATCGCCGCTGTGGAACCTACCCGCGGTAGATTTTAACGGTGCCATTCCCCTGGGCGGGTTTGGTAATTTTACCCTGGACTGGGATGCGACCTATGTCTATTTCTGGCGTGAAGAAGGTACCGGCGGACAACGTATCGATCTCTTCCCCCGCCTGAGTGCTCCGCTGCCGCTTGGCCCATACCTTGAATCAAGGGCGGAAGTCGGACTGCGAGACACCTATTACTCGGTCCAGACGTTTGGAGATGCAGAATGGGATAAGGACTCCGGCCAGAACCGTCTGCTCTATGATATTCATGGAGAGGTCGGTACAACTTTAATGCGCAATTACTCCCTGTCGGGCGGGGATAATAGAAGTTTTCACCACCAGGTGCGACCGTATGTTGAATACGATTTTGTGCCGGAGGAAGACCAGGAAGACCTGCCCTTTTTCACCAGTGTTGATCGGGTCAGTCAAGAAAATGCCATCATCTACGGAATCGACAACTTCTTTGACTTACAGCAAAATAGCCAGCTGGACCGGGAATACGGCTATTTTAAGGTCAAACAGAGCTACAGCTTCCTTGACGAGGATTCTGACGAGCCATTTTCTTTTATAAACATAAAACTCGGTTGGCTACCGATGCAATCAACAGACGTCAGTTATAAAACCGACATTGATGTTTATGACTCCGGATTTGTCAGGCATAATTTGGAAGCCATCTATAATAACAGCCGTGGCGACAGGTTCGGCGTTGAATATGTATTTGACGAAATCGACAATACTGAGCAGATTAACGCGCTCGTCAAGACTGCCCTTTTCGCGAACTGGCGTGCAGACTTCAGGATAGAGCATTCAATCTCGCAGGATGAAACCAATGAAATGGACCTGTCACTTATTTACCAGGCACTCTGCTGGTCTGTTGAGTTTGCGACAGAATATACACCGGGTGACACCAGTTTCTTAGTTGTTTTTAATCTCGCCAATATTGGCAGTCCGCTTGGACTCAGCTTCTGATAGCACGAACGTTGCGTCTCTTTGCTGACCTGCAGACGGAATATTCAAATCTCCTATGGTCCAGTCAAGAAAACAGCGAACGTTCAGACAGTATGATATCTTTAACGGAGATGCTGACGGTATCTGCGCCCTGCATCAGCTCCGCCTTATTGACCCTGTTCCCGATGCTGACCTGATCACCGGAGTCAAACGAGACATCAACCTGCTCAGCCGTATCGAGGAGGTGAAAAACAGCAGCATCGCCGTCTTCGATGTCTCAATGCACTCCAATATGGCAAGTCTTGAACAGCTGCTTACTGCCGGCAATGACATTCTCTATATCGATCACCATTTTCCAGGTGAGATCCCGGAAGCCTCAAACCTTCGGCACCATATCGACCCAGACCCAGACCAGTGTACTTCACTGATCGTAGACTCTCTGCTCGGCGGTGAATTTCGCCTCTGGGCTCTGTGCGGGGCCTTTGGTGATAACCTCGATAAAATTGCCAATGTCGTTGCTGCTGAAATCGGGCTCAGTGTTTCAGAAACTGGCTGTTTAAGAGAGATCGGAGAATTGATCAATTATAATAGTTATGGTATTCAGGTAAAGGATCTCTATTTTTCGCCGGAGAACCTCTACAGGGCAATCCGGGAATACCGGAGCCCGTTTGATTTTTTCGAGCGATCAAAGACACTTAAGACGCTGAAAGTCGGATTTGACAACGATATGAACCTGGCTCTCTCCCAGCCGGAATACAAAAAATGCGGGAAGAACAGGATTTTCCGTTTTCCCGATAACCCATGGGCCAGACGGGTTTCTGGCGTCTTTGCAAATCTTAAAGCACGCGAGAACCCTGGAGGAGCGCACGCCCTGATTACCGAGAATCGGGATGATTCATTGCGAATCAGTGTCAGGGCACCATTGGAAAACAAACAGGGTGCCGACACACTCTGCCGAGCATTCCCCAGTGGCGGCGGACGAGCGGCAGCTGCTGGTATAAACGCACTACCAGACCATCTTCTCGAGGATTTTTTGACTAAGTTTGAACAAACCTATTCGTGACTATGACCATTGATACTTCGACATCGAACAGCCATTTCCTTCATTTTGTTTCTGCTTGCACGCCAGCAGGTGAACGCTGTGTGAAATCAGTAAAGCCGATCATAATTTCACTGTTCATCCTGGCCTTGCTGGCAGCCATACCGGCTCAGCTTCTGGCAGAAAAACCAAAGGCCGCAGACCTGGTGGAGGATGGCCAGCCCATTGATCTTTCCAGTGAGCGATACAACATCCTTTTTAAAGAGCTGCAGGATGAGTACCAGTTCAATCAGGGAGAACTGACCAATCTCTTTAACGGTGTATCGATCAATAAACGGGTTCTTGAACTGATGGATCGTCAATGGGAAGCAAAACCTTATTACAAATACAGACCACTTTTCATCACCTCCAAGACCATTGCCAAAGGCAAACAGAAACTGAAAGAGAACAAAGATCTTCTTTCCAGGATTGAAGCAAAATTTGGTGTCGACAGAGAAGTTGTCATAGCGATCTGGGGTATTGAGTCCCGGTTCGGTACCCACAGCGGCAGTTTCCCTGTTTTTGAAACACTGAACACACTGTTCGACGCCTACCCGAGACGATCAACGTTTTTTAGAAAACAACTCGTACACTTTCTTCTGCTCTGCCGCGAAAACAAAATAGACCCGCTGACGGTAAAGGGATCTTATGCCGGTGCCTTCGGACAGACCCAGTTTATTCCATCAAGTTTCAGGGAGTATGCGGTCAGTTTTGATGACGATCAGCTCAGGGACGTTTTTAATTCCACAGAGGATATTCTGGCATCCATCGCCAACTATCTTCGCAGGTTTCACTGGACACTCAATGGAACCATCTATGTGGATATCGGCTCTGAGTTAAAAAGCCAGGAACTGATTAGTGCCAACCTCAAAGGGAGAAAAGGAAGAGTTGAGTACCAGGCAATCAGCAGTGCTCAGGGAGTGAAGCTTCCCGTGCCTCCTGATAATCGTAAGCTCTCAATTGTCGGCCTCGAGCTGGCGCCATCAGATGGCGGTGGATACCGCTATGTTGCAGGGTATCCCAATTTCCAGGCAATTACCGAATGGAATCATTCCAATAGATATGCCATGGCTGTAACAGAGCTGGCTGAAGCAATCAAATAAGATAAACGGATTTTTACTGGATGGCTCTGTTTTCTCCTGCTGCCCCATTGCGGTTTTTTATATTTATTTTTGTCATCGCTCTTCTGTGCCTCAACAGCTGCAGTCCTCCGAAGAGTTACCTGGAACTGCCCGATAATCACTACCCCCTGTTCATTGATGATTCTGACAAGGATTCCCTATTAACGGCGATCAACCATCAGTTGAATTTCTTGAAAAACTATCCTGCTGATAAGACAATTACGATTGGCCAGCAGTCCCTTACCTATGACAATCTCACTGACTCGCTGCAAACGTTCAGTGAGATCATTGTTCAAAATCCATCCCCCTTTGAACTTGATGAAATCATAAGAAATAATTTTAATGTATATCAGGCTGAGGGAAGATACTCCAGTTTGCAAAAAACTATTCTTCTCACCGGCTATTACGAGCCGCTCTTTGAAGGGAGTCTTAAAAAAGAGGGGGAATTCAGGTACCCTCTCTACCGCCTTCCGGACTCTCTTATTATTCGGAAAAATGAAACCACTGGCAAAAATGATATTGGCAGGACCAATCCTGACGGCTCATTGCAACCATACTGGTCGCGAGAAGAAATAGAGAAAGATATGCGTCTTGCCGGAAACGAGCTCGTTTATCTGCGCGATCCGTTTGACGCTTATCTCCTCCATGTTCAGGGGTCAGGTAGAATTCTGCTGCCGGACGGAACATCTCGTGCTATCCATTTTGCTGGTTCAAACGGCCGTGCCTACAGCAGCCTTGGCAGACTGTTTGTTGAGGAAAGAATTATGAAGGTCAGTGACGTTTCCATTACCAGCATGAGGGAGTACTTTATCCAACATCCTGAAAAAATGACCCGGATGCTGCGCAATAATCGACGATATATCTTTTTCAAGTGGGGTAATGATGATGGGCCTAAGGGGTCTCTTGGAGAGGTTTTGACACCCGGAAGATCAGTTGCAATTGATCATACAGTTTTTCCGACAGGAACATTCGGATACCTTGTCTCGCGTAGACCGGTTTTAAACAATGATGGTTCCATCCATCACTGGCAGCAATTTTCACGCTTTGTCCTGCCTCAGGACAGCGGATCTGCAATAAAGGGCGCAGGCAGAATTGACCTGTTCTGGGGTGCCGGAAACTATGCGAGAACAGCAGCAAATCACATGAAAGAAAAAGGGCAATTTTACTTTTTGATCAAAAAACAATTTTGAACTGCTCATTAAAATGAGATAAGCTATCTTTAAGTACTTACTGACGTTGACTATTTCTTTTACAGATCGCTGCCCATGAAACAATTTGGTTCACCCATCACCCTGACAACTGATTTCGGGTACCAGGACGAGTATGTTGGCGTTATGAAAGGCGTCATTCTCTCCCTGAATAAAAGAATTCCAATTGTCGATCTTATTCACAATATCCCTCCCCAGGACATTAGCCAGGCAGCCAAGATAGTCAGCGATAATTACAAATATTTCCCCATCGGCACGGTGCATGTGGCAATTGTAGATCCGGGTGTTGGCAGCCGGCGTCGGATTCTTGCCATAAAGGCTGACGAGCACATCTTTGTCGGCCCGGATAATGGCATTTTTACACCATTGCTGGTCAACCATAATTCTCTGGAAATTTTCTCGGTGGAGAACAAGAAGTTGTTCAGTGAATATGTCAGCAATACCTTTCACGGTCGTGATATTATGGCTCCGGTTGCAGCCTGGCTGGCATCTGGCCTGGCCATTGCGCAGGTGGGTGAGCGCCTACCCTTGAACTCATGCATAACCATTGGGCTGAAGGAACCGGTATTGCAATCTAACGGCATTGCCGGAGAGGTGCTCAGCATTGATAGTTTTGGCAATATCAGAACAAATATCACCAAACTGTATCTGGACGAACTGAGTTTTACTGAACAGCCATTTTTAGTTACAAAATCATATGCATTAACGATCTCAGACGGCAGCTACAGTGATGTCGATGACCATCTGCCGGCGGCAATCATCAACAGCAGCGGTGAGCTGGAAATCTGTATCAAAGATGGCAACGCCGCCCGCATGTTAAAAATTGATAAAGGCGAACGTGTTTTTGTTCGTGGTCATCACCATATCGACTGCCTCAATATCGGTATGGTTGAACACGGAATGGTCCCCACCATAGACTTTCATACCCAATAATCACCCCTGCAGTTGAGCAAAGCGCTGCCAGAAGTCAGGAAACGACTTTGCCACGCATCCTTCATCACGTATGCGAATTCCCGGAACTTTCAATCCGGCAACAGCCATGCTCATAGCCATTCGGTGATCGTTATAGGTTTCAATCTGGGCTCCATGAAGGTCCCGGCCGCCCTCTCCATGGATAATCATTCGATCGGAAAACTCCTCAACAGCGGCACCCATTCTGGTAAGTTCTGTAACCACACCATGTAATCGGTCACACTCCTTTATGCGCAGATGCTCGATATTGGTAATTTCAGTTTTCCCTTCAGCAAATGCCGCAACGACCGCAAGGGTCGGGACAACATCCGGCATATTTCCCATGTCAACGGTTATTCCCTGCAAACGGTCGGCGCCGGTGACCGTAATGCCCGTTCCCGCCTGGTTGATATCACACCCCATTCGGGCGAGCAATGGTACCAGCATGGCATCTCCCTGAAGAGACGGCACGGGAACATTATCAACAGTAACCCGCCCTCCTGCAACGGCTGCAGCAGCCCAGAAATATGAAGCGTTTGAGGCATCTCCTTCTATACGGTAATCACCTGGCCGGTAAATTCCCTGTGGAATACAAAAGGATGAAAAATCATGGGCTGCCTCAACGCTAATACCAAAATCCGCCATGACCTCCAGCGTCATTGCAACATAGGGTTTAGAGAGAACCTCACCAACCACATCAAGAATTGCGGAAGATCTGGCGAACGGGGCCACCAGTAGAAGAGAGGAAAGGTACTGGCTGCTTTTGCCTTCCGGTAAGACTGTTCTACCGCCCTCAAGGCCATGTGCTCTGATGCTGAGCGGCGGGCATCCTGTCTCGTGGATCGAGGTAATGTCTACGCCCCATCCTTCAAGTGCCTCCATCAGCGGGCCGATGGGGCGCTGGTGCATGCGCTCTTCGCCATCAATAACAAACTCTCCCTCTCCCAGGGCAGCAACTGATGTGAGGAAGCGTGTCGCGGTGCCATTGTTGCCAAGAAAAATGTCTTCCTCGGGTGTTTTTATTTTCCCGCCACTACCCGAAACCAGCCATGAATCGGGCTCTTTTTCTATCTCTACTCCCATCTGCATCAGGGCACGAGACGAATATTCGGTATCTTCACTTACCAGCGGCCCATGGAGTCTACTCTCGCCATCAGCAAGTGCCGCCGCTATAAGAGCTCTCTGGGTCAGGCTTTTCGAGCCCGGCACACTGACGGTGCAGTCTATATTTTCTATCGGTTCTATCTCAATCATGATCTCTCATTACGTCCTGTTTAGACCCTGCCCGATTTCCGCAGAAGGACCGCTCTCATAACATCCAAGGGGGGTTCCATGAAAAACCGGGGAACGGTGACAAGGATCACCGCCCTGTTGCCTTCAATTTATGTTTCAGGTTTATTTTTTTCCATGTGCTTATTGATCAATTTCAATGCTGCACCAACAAGCAGTGACACAACAGCAAGATCGTCTACGATCCCAAGCCCGAAAATCCAATCGGGAATCAGGTCCGTTGGCAGAAATAAATAGAACAGGGCCGCCAGCAGGATTGCCTTGACATACCAGGGAGTATCCCGGTGAGTGAAGAGCTTCCAATACATCCGACCATTTTTAAGCAAAGACGCCAGCATTGTCGTTTTTTTACCGCCTGTTCCCATTACCTAGACTTCCAATGCCCCAATCAGATCCCTGATGGAGTCGAGACTGTTTGTCTTTACATAGGAATTCATCCCTTCGACAATGTCCTCGCTTACCCTCGGGTTGACAAAGTTGGCTGTTCCCACCTGTATTGCAGACGCACCTGCCAGCAAGAACTCCAGCGCATCTTCGGTACAATCGATGCCACCGATGCCGATCACAGGAATTTTAACAACCTGAGCCACCTGATACACCATTCTCAAAGCAACCGGCTTCACCGCGGGACCTGATAACCCACCGATTACGTTAGCCAGGACAGGCTTGCGGGTCTCCAGATCTATGGCCATACCGATCAGGGTATTTATCAATGACACTGAATCGGCACCACCGTCTTCAACCGCCCGGGCAACCAAAGTTACGTCAGATACATTTGGTGACAGTTTCACCATCACAGGTACCGAGGATACTTCTTTTACCGCACTGGTAACTGCTGCAGCCATTCTTGGATCATTGCCAAAAGCGACCCCGCCTTTCTTCACATTGGGGCAGGATATGTTGACTTCCAGCGCAGCAATGCCCTCCGTATCTGCAAGCATTCTGGTAATCTCGCTGTACTCTTCAACGGTATCCCCGAGAATATTAACAATTACCGGCACATTAATGGTCCGCAGATAGGTCATTTTCTCCTCAATGAACCCTTTAACACCAACATTTTGCAGACCGATCGCATTCAACATACCGCATGGGGTCTCCACAATTCGAGGGGGAGGATTTCCAGCCCGCGGGGTAAGAGAGATACCCTTGACAACCACGCCGCCAAGACGATGCAGATTGACAAGCTTCTCAAATTCCCGTGCATAGCCAAAGGTTCCCGAAGCAGTCATGACAGGATTCTGAAGCTCAAGCGAACCGATATTGACACGCAGATCAGGATACGGATTTTTGTCCTTTACAAATTCCATACGAGATCCTCCGCCTTAAAAACCGGCCCGTCAATGCAGACGTGCGCATAGGACCCGTCCCTGGCAGGAATGTTACAACCGAGACAGGCGCCCATCCCGCAGGCCATCATCGTTTCCACCGATACCTGGCAGCCGGAATTTCTTTCCTTGCAGATCTGGTATACGCGGGCCAGCATCGGGTCAGGCCCGCAGGCGTATACCTGGCTGTTATCGACCGTGCTTTCAGACTTCAGGATATCGGTAACGAAGCCTTTCATGCCGTATGAGCCGTCGTCGGTACTGCAGTGCACATGGATTCCGAATTGCTGAAAGTCGTGAACCAGCGGTTCGACCTCTTCCTTTGTTCTGCCGCCAAGGAGCACCAGGTCCCGGCTGTTGTCTTTGCTGCTGCGATAGAGACATTTGGCCAGAAACAGCAGTGGCGCTATCCCCAGGCCACCACCAACCAGACAGGCAGGCTGATCATAATGGATTTCAAAACCGCGCCCAAGAGGGCCAAAAACGTCAAGTATCTCGTCGATCTTGCTATGAGCGAGGATATCAGTCCCCCGACCGACGTTTTTAAGATAAATCTGGATCTGGCCGTTGCTGCTTGTCTGATGCAGAGAAAAAGGCCGCCTCAGCAGCGGGTCTCTTCCAACTCCAGTATGAATCATCACAAACTGGCCCGGTTTTGCCGATTCGGCAATCAATGGGGCATGCAGGGTGAGGCGAATATTTTCGCCTGACAACTGCTCAAACTTGATAATAGTTGCTTTTTCCTGGTGTTGAGACATAATAATTTAATGTGTTTACGTTTCTTTAACCTTGTTTATGTTCATAACATTTAATCAATAACTTCTGGAATCCATGCAAAACGATCCAATCATTCTGGTGACATCATTTATTTTCGGGGCACTAATCGGCAGTTTTCTCAATGTGGTTATTCTTAGGCTGCCGAAACCGGGTATTTCTGTTGTATTTCCCGCCTCTCATTGTCCTTCCTGCAAGGCCTCCCTGAGCTGGTATGAAAATGTCCCGATTATCAGCTATCTAGTCCTGCGAGGCAAATGCGGTCACTGCGGGGTGTCTATCTCCTTCCAGTATCCGACAGTGGAGTTTCTTACCGGAATCCTGGCGGCAGCATGTGTATCGTCCTTTGGCCTGTCACTTGCTGCGGCCGGTTACTTTATCTTCTCGGCGGCGCTCATCACTATAATATGGATTGATATACATCACCAGATAATACCGGACATCATCAGCCTGCCTGGTATCGTTTTTGGCTTTTGTTTTTCGTTTGTATCCCCCCTCGTCACCTGGCAGGCCTCGCTTATCGGTCTGCTTGCCGGAGGAGGCGTCTTTTATGCTATATCTTTAAGCTATTATCTGCTTAGAAAGCAGGAAGGGTTGGGAGGAGGTGATATTAAACTGCTGGCAATGCTGGGCGCATTTCTCGGCTGGCAGGCTTTGTTCTTTATCATTTTTGCGAGTTCCGTGACTGGCTCAATCGGGGGACTGATTGCCATGCGATCACAGAAAAAAGGCGGCTCAACGAGGATACCATTTGGTCCGTTTCTGGCGGTCAGTGGACTTGCCTACCTTTTCTTCTACCACCAGATTCAACAGCTATTTCAATGGTATCTCAGCAGCTTTTAGAAACTCCATCCTCTCTGTAGAGCATCTCAGGTAAACGGAGTCTGAGGTACATGTCCCCACAACAGCATCAAATAAAAAGCCCCCGGCCTTCTTTAGGCTCGAGGGCTTTTTGCATGCACTGCTTCAATCAATGAACAACGATCTATTGTTCAACCTCGTGCTCGACGCCTAAGGCTATCTTGTAGAGCAGGGTCAGCAGGAAGAATCCGGTAGCCCAGATTCCAAGGGTAATTCCCAGTTCGTTCATTGTCGGGACATATTCAGTTACCTCCTCGAGTGGATTTGGTACAAATCCGCCGAATACAAACCCAAGCCCTTTATCAGCCCAGAGAGCCAGGAAAATAAGGACAGAGGCGGTACCAACCAGTCGGATATCAAAAATCTTGGCTATCTTCATGTAGGCAAGAATACCAAGACCGGTAAAGTTAAAGAGTACCGAGGTCCACATGAACGGCACCAGGTTATTGTAAACAACACCGTCATACTCAAGGCCGAAAAACAGATACTCAAGGCTGTGCATATGTCCCGGAACTTCTGAATAGTAACCGACAAAGAATTCGAGCAGGAAGAAGAAGGTATTGATAATGACCGCGTACATAATAATCGTGGTCAGTTTCTTGACCGCTTCTTTACCGACATCAAAATTGGCGAATTTCTTCATGATAATGCAGGCAATCAGAATAAGGGACGGCCCTGCTGCAAATGCTGATGCAAGAAATCGCGGCGCGATAATCGCAGAAAGCCAGAAATGACGACCCGGCAGTCCACAATAGAGCATAGCGGTTACGGTATGAATAGAGACCGCAAATGGAATGGAAAGATAAATAAAAATATAGATCCATTTCGGCGGCGGAACCTGTTTGCGTTCTGCGGTGAGAATGACCCAACCGCAGAGAATGTTGAGCAGCAAGTATCCCCAGAGTACACACATATCCCAGAAAAGCATGGAATGAGGCGTGGGGTAGAAAATAACGTTGAGACCACGGAGTGGCTGACCAAGATCTACCATGATAAACATCAGGCACATGACCAGCGCTGATATTGCCAGGAACTCACCGAGGATGGTAATGCGCCCGAAAACTTTGTAATTATGGACGTAGTAAGGCAGAACAAGCATCAGCCCACCAGCGGCCACACCGACCAGAAAGGTAAACTGGGAGATATAGAGCCCCCAGGAGACATCACGGCTCATGCCGGTAAGACCCAGACCGAACATATACTGCCTGATATAGCAGGCAGAACCAACTGCAATGAAGGAGCCGAGTATGGCAAGCCAGATCCAATAGGCTGGTTTTCCTTTAAGTGTTTTTTCTATCATAACAACCTCACACTATGTAAAAGACTGACGGCACAGTGCCGGCAGATGGTTTACGCTGAATGGTGTACTCCTTATCAAGCACCTTGCTGATCTCTGATTCCGGATCATTGAGATCACCAAAGACCATGGCCCCAGTTCCGTTACATGCTTCAACACATGCCGGTTCCAGCCCAAGCGCCAGTCGCTCACCGCAGAAATTGCACTTCTCAACGACACCGCGCATCCTTGTGGGGAATTCCTTATTATAGGCTTTTATGAATGGACGAGGATCCTGCCAGTTGAAGCTCCTTGCACCGTATGGGCAGGCAGCCATACAGAACCGACAGCCGATACAACGGTGAAAATCCATGGCGACAATGCCATTTGTTTCATTGACAAAGGTTGCCTTGGTCGGGCAGGCCTTAACACAGGACGGGTTGTCACAATGGTTGCACAAGACAGGAAAGCTGTTCTCATGTACCGTGTCTGAACGGTGTGCATGAGAATGCTCAGTAAAGGCATTACCATAACCGGTTTTCCATATCCACTTGATCTCACTTTTTTTGCTTGGGATCTCCGGAACATTATGGACCTTGATACAGGCAGCAATTGCCTCATCAAGCATTTCCTGGTTTCCATAGAACTTACGCATATCTATGACCATTCCAAGGCGGATACGTGAGGTATCCTCATCTCCGTGGCCGCCGGAATCGCCGTGAGCTGCTGCCGGCGCCGCTGCTTCATGACCAGTTCCGCCGGAAGCAACCGCCGTGGTAGATGTCAGTTTAATAATAGCGGGGGCGCCGATACCGGCTATTACTGAGGCACCGGCCATCTTCAGGAATTTTCTTCTTTTATTATCCATTATAGCGTCTCCTTCTTTGCTATCTCAGCCGGTGCTAGATGACAGGCCCAGCAGGTGGGTTGCACCGCTGCATAATCGTGGCAGGAATCACAAAACTTCTCTTTATTTGAATGACACTGCATGCAGGCCGTCTGTAACCCCTTTCTGTACTCTTTCCCATCAACGGTTACACTGACCCGGTCTGAATTTCTCAGGACATCATCACGCCATTCATTCAGCAACTGCATATGGCTGTCCCGCATCTCCGCTGCGGGAGCGACACATAGCTTTTCTCCACCAGGCGGCAGTTCAGGCTTTGGCAAGGGGCCGGCATCCAAACCGTTGTACCAGATGGGAAACGTTACAAACAGGACAAAAATAGCCAGTCCCGCAATTATAGTTCCTTTGTTATACATTTTCGTTTACTCCTCTATTCTGGTCTGGATTTAGAAAACCATGGTGCGGAGGCCTTCATCAAGCTCTCCCCTGGTCTCGCCCTCAAGAACAAGCGCATTACTCACAAGCTCAGTAACACCACAAACACCAACATTGGGGTTCCAGTAGTCCATCAGCGACGTCAAGGTTGCACGATCAATGGCGCACACGGTTGAGAGCATATTGACTCCATGTTTCTCCTCGACATACTTGACAGCATTCGCTCGTGGCAGACCGGATCTCATCCTCAGTTCCATGATTTCATCGGTATTAAGACCGGTACCCGAACCGCAGCAGAATGTCTGTTCCCGAATGGTGTTCTCGGGCATTTCAACCCAGTCAACAACATGGTCAAGAATATACCGAGGCTCATCCATCAAGCCCATGGCCCTGGCAGTATTACAGGAATCATGGTAGGTCGCCTTGACATGGCTGTTGCGACTCTTGTCAAATTTCAGCTTGTTGTGCTTGATCAGGTCAGCCGTGAATTCACTCAGATGCACCATCTTGGTGGAAGCGGCATTATCAAATCGGGTACCCGTAATCGGGGAAACCGGTACTTCAAGAAAATCTGCCGGACCATTCATGGTATCCATATACTGGTGGACGACACGCCACATGTGACCGCATTCGCCTCCAAGGATGTACTTGACTCCCAGGCGCTCAGCCTCGGCGTACATCTTGGCGTTAAGTTTTTTCATGGCCTCATTATTGGTAAAGAGGCCGAAGTTTCCACCCTCTGAAGCATAAGTAGACCAGGTGTAATCCAGGCCAATCGCCTCAAAAAGGATAAGATAGCCCATGGCGGTGTAGAGTCCCGGTTCAGCGAAGACATCTGCTGAAGGAGTAATAAAGAGTACCTCGGCTCCCTTGCGGTTAAAGGTCGGGTTAACCTTCACTCCGGTAAGGCTTTCAACATCGTCGGCAAGAAAATCGACGTTGTCCCTAAAGGTGTGCGGCTGCAGCCCCATATGGTTACCGGTTTTATTCGAGTTAGAAACCGGCTCAAGGATCCAGTTAATACCAACACCAACAAGATGCAGGAGTTCACGAATCATCATGGTGACTTCAGCGGTGTCTATGCCGTAGGGGCAAAAGACGGAACAGCGACGACACTCTGTACACTGGTAGGAGTACATGAACCACTCTTTCAATACACCGACGGTCACTTCGCGCGCTCCGGCCATCTTACCGAGGACTTTTCCAGCCAGGGTAAAATCGTTCCGGTAAACGGAACGCAGCAGTTCAGCTCGAAGTACCGGCATATTCTTTGGATCACCGGTACCAAGAAAGAAGTGGCATTTATCGGCACAGGCACCGCAGCGGACACAGCAATCCATGAAAATTTTCAGGGATCGGAATTTATCCAGCCGCTCTTTGAGCCCGTTAATAATGATTTCTTTCCAATTCTCGGGGAGCTTCCAGTCATCATCTTCCGGCGACCAGTCACGGGCGTTAGGAAAATGCAGCCCTTTCTGGCTGTTGAGGTATTCTACTTTGTCTTTTCTTGCAGGAAAGGCATAATTCCCCGGTTTAAAAACAACCGGTATGTCCATCCAGTCCATGGCCGGTACTGCTCCAGTTGCCAAGGATGGTCCCTGCACGACGCTTTTGGATAGTTGTTCTAATTTTGGAACTGACATCGTTTTTAATCCTTATAAGCTATAATTTGTCAATACAGTTATTCCTCATCCTTTTTGGGAGGCAACTCTTTCTCTACGGGGATACCTGCATCCACCATAAATTCACGGAAGTCATCTTCATACGAAGCATAGGCATGAACCTTGATCTCCGGATTCCATGGATTGATGTGCCGAACAGCCCGACTGTTATTCTTCATGTTTCTCGTTGGACTCATAAACACTCCACCAAGGTGCATCAGCTTGCTGAACGGGAAATAAACCAGCAAGGTGCACACCAGAAACAGATGGATATAAAAAATTGAACCGATATCGGCGCTGATAACAGGCTGAAAGGTGACCAGTCCAACGCCAAGTTCCTTGATGGCGGTAATGTCAATGCCGCTTCTCAAGAACTGTCTCATCAGGACTCCAGTTACACCAATACCGAAGATAAGCACCAGCGGGAAAAAATCGTTGACCAGCGAAATGTAGCGCACGTGGCGATTGGAAATACGCCGACTGAACAGATAGATTACCCCGAGCAAAAGACCAGCATCTGTCATATACATTGCCGGCGTCCCTATCTCGAACATGCTGTCTGCCCAGTCAAGCCAGGCAATAAATTCTGGCACCGGGTTCAGGAAAAGGCGCATATGCCTGATGACAATAACCAAGAATGAGTAATGAAAAATCAAGGCAAACAGCCACAGCCATTTTGATGATTCATAGGTGATCTTCGGTCCATCATAAATCTCTGACTTGGTGTTCCTGAAAAGTGATCGGAACGTCAAAATCTCCAGAGCCATTCGCGCAACAACTTCTGAGGTGGTGTTCGGACATTCAAGCTTATCCCGCTTGATAAAGTCCAGTGATTTCCCCTGCCCGCATGTGGTCTGAATTGAGAAGGGTACCGGTGATTTAGCCCAGTGAACGACTCTGTAGACAAAGCCACCCAGGAAGACCAAGACGGCCAGATAAGGGAGCGCAACACCAAAAAAGTATTGCATACCCGGTATCTGAGATCCGAGCCAGGCAATCAGAGCCAGTGCTATGACTGCCAGGAATGAAAAGGCGTACTTCATTTCTAACCTCGCTTCAAATTGAACAGTGTTTTGATTGCCCTGCAGAAATATCAACCGCAATTATACCGCCTGGCAACCAGTTATTAACTCTCTACTATCTTTAAATCCCGTTTTCTATTACGTATCGCCCTGGAAGGACAGGCGCTGTCTGTAAGGATATAATTGCCTGATTTTATTTCATTGATGCGGACTTGGTAAATTTTCTCTCTGCATCCCATATACAGATCAAACGCGGCGAGCATGGCGAGATCTACCGCAAATTCAAAATCATATAATTCATTGACAAGATTTTTTGTCTCCTTGTCAGAAGCAAGTATCTCTCTGGTGATGTGCTTGACGGCATTCAATGGTGCAACCGCCTGCGAAGGGGAAAATTCCTGAACTGAACGAAGATGCATGATCTGGGAAAGAGGTTTATTATATGTTGCAGCATCTCCGCCTCCAGAAAGAAGGGGGAAGATTTCTTTCAATGCGGACCGTACGGTACCGCCGATCGGGTTGGCAAAAGCGTCTTTTTCTTTCTTGAAAAAGCTCGAAGACTCATAGGTTGACAGTGTGTATTCAACCCATCGGTCAACAATTTTATACCGATTATTATGAAGCGCTTCTCTAAGCTCCATGGCTCTCAACCTCCCTCATAGCACTATGATATTAGGTAATTTTAAAAATTATCCGACCTCAATGAATGAATGACCATTCATTCATTGAGATTTCTAGCATCTTTGCGTCTCTTTTTCAAGACTATTTTATTGAGACGATGCTGAAGATTTGGTTTGAATTGTCTGGTGCTCTAGAGACTGCCTGTAATCAATGTTGTGAGATCATTGATGATCATTTCCGCTTCAGTTACGTATGGATCATTTTTCAACTCTTCAACCCAGTCACCCCCGTCTGCCGAAACATCTCCGGCCGGCTCCGGGCTGATATCATCAGAGTCGTCGTCCTGGTCACCCTGCAGCAGATTGTATTGGCTGCCTACTTTTTCACGAGCCTGGCGCTCTTCTTCCCGTTTCGCTCTCATCGAGTCAAGATTTACGCTCAGCTGTGTCTGCTTGCTTCGTTCTGCAGAACGGACAGCCTCTTCCTGTATCAGTTGAAGACCTTCAGACTGGGCAACGCGCTTTCGGCTGCGTTCAATGATTTTATCAAGGTTGGTGATCTTATCAGTGTATTCTTCATACTCTGCCGGTTCATCCTGGTCCCAGGGAAGCGAGTAATCAAGATATTGCTCACCTGACTCAAGGTGTGCAAAAAGACTGGGCAGAACAATATCCGGCTCAACGCCGCGATATTGGGTTGAGCCGCCGTTAATTCGATAAAATTTCTGAATTGTGGCCTTGAGCGCCCCAAGGTCTTCATAACGCTTGAGGTGGAGCAACGGTATATTTTCGTTCAGATCGATAATCGTCTGTACTGTTCCTTTGCCATGCGTATGTCTGCCACCGACGATCACAGCCCGTTGATAGTCCTGCAGAGCAGCTGCGACAATCTCAGACGCCGAGGCGGCGAACTGATTTACCAGAACAACCAGAGGACCGCCATACACCAATGCTGCATCATCGTCATCGAGAATCCGCTTAAGGCCATAACTGTTTTTGACCTGGACAACCGGACCTCCGGCAATAAACAGGCCAGCGATATCAACCGCGTCAACGAGCGAACCACCACCATTATTTCTCAAATCCAGCACGAGTCCGTCAATGCCCTGTTTTTTAAGGTCAAGTATTGCTGCTCTGGTATCATCCGTTGAGTTTCTTCCACCAGCTGCAGTCCGGCTTTTTTCAAAATCCCGATAGAAACTCGGGATAAGAATATAGCCGAATTTTTTTCCATCGACCTCGAGAACCGTATGCTTGACAAAGGCCTCCTCGATCTGTACCACATCCCTGATTATTGGAATGATATCCTTGTTGCCGGCAGGTTTTTTTACCGTAAGACGGACCTCTGTGCCTTTCGGTCCCCTGATCAGTCTGACAGCATCACGAAGACGCATATCGGTGACTTCGACCGATTCCTCACCTTTTTCACCAACGGCAAGAATTATATCTTCCGCCCCCAGCCGACCCTGTCGTGCTGAGGCACTTCCCGGGATAATGCGTACGACCTTGATATAACCATCCTCTTCCCTGAGCAGTGCGCCAATACCCTCCAGGCTTCCTCTCATCTGAATATCAAAATCTTCCTTGCGAGATGGTGCCATGTAATTGGTGTGTGGGTCGAAAGCCCGGGCAACTGCATTAAAGAAACGATCATAGTGGTCTTGTAACGTCTCCTGGTTCAGTCTGATGAAAAAATCCTCGAACCGTTTGGCCACCTTGCTGCTTGCCTCTTCCCAGAGTTTCTGCCGATCGATTTCCTTGCCATCTTCAACATACTCTTCCTCAAGACCCAGATAACGGCTAATGATCTGCACCCGTATGATCTGACGCCACCTGGTTTTTAACCCTTTAAGATCGACGACATAATCAAGTTTTTCAGGATCTGTCTCCATCAGTTCGTCACTAGCCGGGCCCAGCTTCTCTAACTGTAATTCAGAGACAATTGTTTCAACCTGGCTGATCCGTTCGTTGAGGATATCATACCCGGTTGCTGGTAGCAGGATCGTGCCCCGGGCGAGATTGTCATCAATAACGTCTGCGAATGATTGTAACTGATCAACATCAGACCTCAGCAGAAAACGTTTCTGGAAGTCGAGCTGCTTCAGATAGAGATCAAATGCTGCCAGGGCCAGTTCATCGTCAACCTCCTTGTCACTGAAATGAAGGGATGGCAGCTGTTTACTGAGCATGTAGCCGATCAGTTTGTTGCGTTTCTGGTCAACATCCTGAGCAGTATCGCTCAATCCGGTCCCGACGGTCAAAAGCAGGGTCAACGGCAGTAAAAGAAAGAAGGAAAAAAATTTGATGTTTTTCATGAATTCATATAGATAGAAATTAATTGAGTTCAATAATCTGGCTACACAACAGCAATGTCACGACAAAAGTCATACCAAAAGCAGTGGACAAATACCATGACAAAGACAAGCAGGGTACAAAAATTACAGCAAACGCTCTTATTATTTTCCAAAGAAAGGGACTGGGGAAAATTCCATACGCCTAAAAATCTGGCAATGGCGCTTTCTGTGGAATGTTCTGAGCTCGTTGAAATCTTTCAATGGATGACTGCTGAACAATCTTACCATCCTGATGCATCAACCAGCGTGCATATCCGTGAAGAAATAGGCGATATTATGATCTATCTGTGCATGATCAGCTCCAAATTTGATATCGATCCTGTCGAAGCGGCGATCTCCAAGCTTGCTGAAAACGAAAACAGGTATCCGATTTCAGAAGTCAGGGAAAACCAACCTTAAAGGGACTCCGCTATGGTTCTGGACAGAGGTTGGCGATGTCATCTGGCAACATCGAGTCAGCAAGACCGATACTGGCAGCAAAGGTGGATAACTGATCAAATGTACAGGTGAGAGAAGATTCTCGAAGGCCCCGCGCCACATCAACCGCTTCCTCGGAAAGAAAGACCAGTAAGGCGGCGGCCACCTCAGGTCTGAACGTGGTGAAATCAACCTGCTGTCGCAGACAGAATTTATGGTATCTGATCCAGTTGGCGATAGAGCGGTTTATACCTCGATAAATTCGTTTGTGACGATTTGCATGGCGCAGGTCACGAAGAACTATTTCCTTATAGCGAAGTTCTGCAGCTTCAACAAGCATCCGGCTCTGGGTAACACTCAAGTTCCTGCGGGGACCGCTTCGATCCTCAACCAGATAATAGAAGGCCGAGCACAGGGCAATCTCTGGGATCTCACCCGAATGGCGCACAGCATACCATTCATTTTCCAGAATCGTCTCAAATTCAACGCTGCTGACTGTCATCTTCGAGGCCAAAAATCGTTCTGATCGTATCTACCCTGGCGTCATCTCTACCACGGCACGAATCGCTTTTCAGATAAACCAGTGGATCGTGCAACAGTTTTGCAGAGATTGCCAGCGCCAGTTTCTCAACCTTTTTACGGTCAGTGTCATTCAAATCAAGTTTTGACAAGGTTTTGGCGAGTTCCTGCCTGCAGATATCATCAGCTTTACGACGCATTGCCGTGATTGTCGGTGTTACCATCATATTCTGCTGCCAGCGGCCAAATTTAAGTGTTTCTTCCTCTACAATCCGCATGGCTTTGACTGCTTCCTTTTCCCGTCCAGCCCTGTTCATTTCCACCACCTGGCTGAGATCGTCGATATCATAGAGAAAGACATCATCAATGTCATTTAACCCAGGATCAAGATCTCGCGGTACGGCAATGTCGATAAAAAAGAGCGGTCGGTTTCTCCGGGCCCGCATTAGCGGTTTAACATCTTCACTCTTTATGATCAAACCGGCTGCTCCGGTAGATGAAATGATGATATCGACCTGCTCGAGCTGCGATGGAAGCTCTTCAAGCTTACAGGATGTACCGTTAAAACGTTTGGCAAGATCTACTGCACGAGAGAGTGTACGATTGGCAACAACAACCCCGCCAACCCCCTGGCCGACGAGATGTTCGGCAGCGAGTTCTGCCATTTCGCCAGCTCCTATCAACAAGACTTTTTTGTCATCAAGGTTGCCGAAAATCTTCTTTGCCAGCTGTACGGCTGCATAGCTGATTGACACAGCTGAGGAACCTATCCCGGTTTCACTGCGCACTCTCTTGGCCACGGTGAAAGATTTATGCATCAGCCTGTTAAGCAGAGGTCCGGTACAACCAAGCCTGGCGGCATATCGGTAGGCCTCTTTTATCTGGCCGAGGATCTGTGTTTCGCCGACAACCATCGAGTCCAGGGATGCTGAGACCTGAAAAAGGTGGTTTACCGCTTCAGCATCATGATAAAGATAAGAATAATGACCTCTTTTCTCCGGATTAACCGCATCACCAAAAAGAAATTCCAGCATGACGTCGTCAAGATTACTTTCAGACTCTGAAACAAAAAGAAGTTCAACCCGGTTACAGGTGGACAGCAGAAAATATTCCCAACAACCCGGAATCGTCCCTATGGCATTCAGCGGTTCATCATACCCCTCAGCAAAAGCCATCTTCTCCCGGACTGCCAATGGCGTGGTCTTATGGTTTACACCAAGCAGCGATATGCGTTTCGCGGTCATATCAGCATTCTCCGGCGATCATGTGATGACCAGCCACAGGGTGACAAGTACTACAATAAAACCGATTACCACCATAACCGCCGCTCTTCTTCCTCTCCAGCCGACAGTGAAACGCTGATGAATCTGAATCAGGTAGATGAACCAGATGATCAAGGTGCAAACTTCTTTCGGGTTCCAGCGCCAGTATGTCCCCCAGGCCTGCTTAGACCAGAATGATCCACTGACCATCCCCAGGCAGAGAAAGGCAAAGCCGACAGCAAGGCAGTGTGAATTAAGCTGATCGAGGGCATCAAGCGATGGCAGGCGGGTAAAAAAATATCCCAGCCTTCTGCTTTTAAGCTCCCGTTCCTGGAGCAGATACATCAACCCGCCACAGAACGCCAGGGCAAGGAACCCATAGGCAACAAGGGAGAGCCCCACATGAACAGGAAGCCAAAGGCTCTGCAGTGCAGGCTCAAGTGGTATCAAGTCCTTTGGCGCTATAGCGGTGACAACAAGAAGAGAAAAAATCAATAGTGACACAAAGGTGCCAAAGTTTTTTACGCTGTAGCGCCAGCGAAATGAAAGATACGCTGCCGTGGTTGACCAGGCGAAGAAAAAAACGGCTTCATGGTGTGTCGTCACAGGAGTGTGCCCTGCCAGATAATACCTCGAAGCAATGTATAGTGTCTGCATGGCCCAGGAAGCAGCCAGAATATATCGCGCCAGTTTCCTTACCTTATCATTCTGGGTTATAAAAAAAACCAGATACCCTGCAGATGATAAAAAGGTTATCCCCAGGGTCGCCTGAAATAATAAGAAACTGATTTCATTGATCATGAGTTGATATCCTGCCTCCCGTTTTGAACTGCTAACGATAATCTGCCATTGCTGCCTGCAGTCCGGTGATTAACGATGTACAGTCAACATTTTCAGGAAGAATTGTCTCCAGGTTGACCCGGATCTTCTCCCACTTCCCTTCTCTGATCATCTCCTGCAGCGGCTGCGCCAGTATTCGTTCAAAAAGCTCTCTGTTCGCTTCTGACTCCCAGGAATTGCCGACAACCTGACGCCTTATGTTGGCCAGCAGATCAACGAGAACCCCATACTCTGGACCAAATTCAAGGTAAAGGCGCTGTTTAATCTGTGCTGATAGCGCGGGACTGGCTCCTCCGGTTGACACAGCTATGAGCAGGCCTCCACGCCTTATTTTTGCAGGTACCTGGAAGTCACATTGATCAGGACGATCAGCACTGTTAAGTAGAACTCCTGACTTCTTGGCCTGCATCGCTATCTGGTCCTGAACAATCGGTTGATTTGTCGCCGCAAAGACCAGAAATACACGTTCCAGATCGCTGTCCCGGTATTCACGCCTGACCCACTCTATTTGACCGCTCTTTGCAAAATCTGATATCTTTCGACAAACTTCAGGACTTACAACCCGAACGACAGCCTCACTGAAGAGCAGTGCCTCTATTTTCCTGGCGGCAACAGCACCGCCGCCGACAACCAGACAGTGGCGATTGGAAATACTTAAATTTATCGGATAAAACGCCATGGCGACAGCCTGGTCTCCGTTAAAAGGTTGTCATTATCAGCGATTCTCACTTACGCTGCAGTCGATTTACGAGAATGTCAACTGCGGCGCCATTTCTTTGAATTGATTGTTTTCTGCTGCCGACATGAAAGTATCGCTCAGCATTCCCCAGAAAAATCGGCAGACATTTTCTCCGTACATCGTGAGCAAGGTAGACGGTACCGCCTTTCACCAGGTAGTTTTTGCATATATCGAGCAGGGGATCAAGAACTTCTTCATTATAGAGGATTTCTGCCCCGGCGATCACATCAAAAGAACCAATTTGGGGCGGATGAAGCCAGTCAAGCAACAGATGCTCTGTACGCTCACTGCCGTTTGCCGCCGCACTTACCTGCTGAAAATCAAGTATCACCTGTTCATTGTCGGTCAAGAGCGTATCAAAACCGGCAGCCGATGCTGCAATGCCTGAAAGCCCCAGGCCGGCACCCAGTTCAAGGAGACGTTTTCCCTGTCTTTGAGGCGCTGCAACAAGAATATGAGCAAGTACAATTGAAGCTTCCCAGAGATTTGCCCATAAAGGAAAAGTGCTGCTATCTGAAAACGGATCCTGGCCGTCTAACAGTTCTTCCATATCTGAGGGTTTGAGCAGGTGAATAGTGTGATCAGCAATTTTCAGCGATGTGAAATGAAGCGAATACCGTCCTTTCAGGCTATTGTAAACAGCACGTTCTCCATCAGGCAGTGTTCTGATATCCATATTTTGTCCCAGGTCTGAAGTTCAATCTGTCTGCAATTTTTCCGGGAAACAAATTGATAAGCAGCATTGAATTGACCGCAGTTAATTAAGAAATATAACAGCCAGCCCCACAAAAGCTACGGTAAGACAATAGTAGCCAAACCAGGGCAGCCTGTTTTTTTTAATAACATCGAGTAGAAGAATAATTGCGAAGTAACCGGCGACCGCGGCCATGAACGTGCCAGCCATGAAATTAACCAGCGTTGAGCCAGCCGGCGGAGACAGCATCACTTCTTTGAGGTTGAGCACTGCAGCACCGAGAATAGCCGGAAGAGACATGATAAATGAAAACCGGGCAGCTGTTTCCCTGTTCACTCCCAGCAACATCCCGACAAAAATGGTGGAACCGGAACGTGACAGGCCGGGTAAAATGGCTCCCGCCTGGGCACAGCCAATGAGCAGCGACCGTCCGATGGTGACCTTGCGCCCCCGATCAGGCAGGTATTTACTGATTATCATCATCGTGCCGGTAAGAATCAGCATCAGGCACACTATTGTGATTGACGTAAAGGTATGCTCTAAATAATCTTTAAATCCAAGCCCGATAATTACCGCCGGTATGGTCGCAATGATCACATAGATATCCCAGTAAAAGGAATTACGAACCGATTCGCTGCGATTTCCCCGGATCAATTGAAACGGCGCATAAATCATTGCCAGAAGATCTTTTCGAAAAACAATAATCACCGATACCAGGGTCCCCAGATGCAGCATCACATCAAAGACGATTCCCTGTTCCTTGAACCCAAGAATATGGGAACCAAGTACCAGGTGGCCCGAACTCGATACAGGCAGGAACTCAGTCGCACCCTGGACAAACCCCAACAAGATCGCTTTAAGCAACTCCACGAATTTGCTCCAGGTGAGACAACAGTGATCGGTTTATGCGAGGAAAATTATTCGCAGGAGATAAATTGTTGGTATTCATATGTTCAAACGTTGACAATTAGCTGCAAAAAAAAGGTCGGTTGACTCTACCTGTCAACCGACCTCGCAAACTACAGATAAACTGTTTTACTGTCAATCAGCAACCTTCAACAGCTGCGCCTTTCTTTGGAGGAGAAATTTTGAGCTTGTCACCTACCTTCAGCTTGTCTGCTTTCTCACAGGTCAGCATAACTTTCTCTCCGTCTACTTCATCTACCGTGCACTTCAACTTGGCAGCAACACTGACGCCAGCGACACTTACAACAAAAAACAGCGCACACAATCCAGCTACAATCTTCTTCATAGTCAATCTCCCATTATACGGATTATTATTGTTCCCGGAACGTTGTTCCGACGCTTGACGCATCTCCAGTTTTCATATCAGGCCTCCTACAACAGGGCCCAGATATCTATTTAAGTAGAACCTAACGTATCTTTTCTATGAATATTTGTCAAGATCCTGTTCACTGAAGAACCTGCTTAATATCATTTACCAGTACCGAGTGCGAAATATATCCAGTATATTTTTTTACAACATTACCCTTTTTGTTAACCAGAAAGGACGTCGGAATACCATAAACCCCGCCAAAATCACGGGTAACACTGTTGTCTGCCATCATTACCGGATAGTTGATATTTTTCTTCTCGACCATCCGTTTGACAGCCGTTTTGCCATTCTGGTCTACCGATAGAGCTACAACTGAAAATTTCTTGGGGCCGAACTCATTCTGCACCTCAATGAGGTTCGGGATCTCCTGGATACAGGGCGGACACCAGGTAGCAAAAAAGGTGACCAGCAGCGATTTACCAGCAAAGCTGTCGCTGCCCACCTCCTTGCCGGTTATCACGTTTTCCAGTGAAAAAGCGGGCATTCTTGTTGCCGAGTAGGCCGGATTAATTGAAAAATACAGAACTGTTATCAACGCAATAATAACAGGGCCAAAAAAGTATGCTCGTTTACACATAGCTATTTCCTTATAACTTTAATATCTTTGTTTTCTATGATACCTTTTCGTCACAGAATATTCCATATTATGCAGTTGTCAACATTTGAGAAGATCAGGTTTCCGTGAAATTTCTTCGCAAACCTTGTATATATTCTCTAGTTTCATGCTGATTACCCTACCCCGCTGTCAGCATTGAGTAGAATAATTAGTAGAACTGAATTTACATTTCTATCATTTCAGGAATAATGAATGCCCATATTACCCTCACAAATATATCAGCTCAGATATAATAAATTGATTGTTACCACCCTGCTGGTCTTGATGGCAACACCGATATCAATTGCCTATTCGGAACTCATTGATCGGGTCGTGGCAGAAGTAAATACCGATGTGATCACCCTCTCTGAGCTCAATGAGGAAGGTGAATCATTCATCAGGAGGATCATCACCGAAGTCCCGGCACAGGATCGTGATGTAACACTTCAGAAGGCCTATCAAGATATTCTTGACGGACTTATCGATAAGTTGTTGATCTCACAGGAAGCAGCCAGACAGGGAATTGTTGTTACCGACGAAGAGATGGAAGCTGCCACAAACAGAATTATCAGCGCCAACAATGTATCCCGGGAAGCATTCTTTGTAGAGCTTGATAAAAATGGAGTTGACGAGGAAACCTACCTGAGCAACATACAGAGCCAGATCTACCAGAACAAAATTGTTACCCGTGATATCAGGTCAAAAATCGTTATAACCGAAGAAATGATCCTCGATTACTATGACAATACCTATACGCGACGGGTCGGTGAAGGTGGATTTTATCTTTTACAGATCGGCATCGGCTGGGATGACGGCGAGTCAGATTCAGACCCGGCAACCATTGAGAAAAACAAGCTGGAGGCCAGCCAAAGAGCCGAGCGAGTTCATAAACTTGCCCGCAGCGGCAATGATTTCAAGGAACTTGCCCGTAAGTTTTCAGATCTGCCCTCTGCCGCCGACGGTGGCGATATTGGGATCTTTAATGAAGATGACATGGCCTCATACATGAAAAAAGCTGTATTAACTCTGGAGCCAGGGGCTGTAAGTCCTATCATTGAATCCCCGGTCGGGTTCCAGTTTTTCAAACTTCTCTCCAACAGGGAGGGGGGCATCGTTATGCAGGCACCATATGATTCTGTGAAGGAAGACATCCGGGAAGAACTCTATAATCAGGCGATGCAGGATGCATTTACAAACTGGATCGATGAGATGAAAAAAAAATCCTATATAAAGAAACTGTTATAGCCTGAGATACATCTGTAAAACAGTAATCGACACAGGGATCACATCATGGAAAATAATGACTCTTCCACCGAGTTCGAAACACTCGGAGCCCTTTTCAGAAGACTGAGAATGGAGCGGTCACTCGACATCAATGATGTGGCGGAAGAGACAAGAATACCACCAAAGACAATCCGTGCCATTGAAACAGACGAATATGACCGCTTACCGGCACCTGCTTTTGCCCGGGGATTCTATAGTCTGTACGCCAAGATGCTTGATCTTGATCATGATGAGGTTATGCGCCGCTATTATGAGGAGTGCAGTGGAAACAACACCACAAAGCCGTCCAGTAAACTGCCCCCCCCAAGCTGGCAGCAGCAAAAAAATATCGGCACAATGGCCGAACGGCCGTCTCTGACTCCAAGCTCAATCATCGGCTCGGCAGTGCTGGTCTTAATACTCCTGGTATCAGGTATATTCTGGTATATCGGCTATAACCCGGCTACCAGTATCAGTCAGTGGCTCAGGAACTTCCAGGAAAAGCCCGCTGTCCAGGAGCAGACAACAATAACTGAAGACCAGCCGGATCTGGAGCTGCAAACAGAAGAATATGAGGTTGAACCGTCATCCGGAGAGTTATCAGTTGCCCAAGAGGCAGTAACGGTTGTGGAAATTGGCAAATATCAACTAGCTGCCGAGTTTCCGTACAATACACAGGTGAGCGTTACCATTGACGGAGGTGAAACCCAGCATTCACTAATATCGGCAGATACCATTAAAACATGGAATGCGGAAGAAAAGATCATTCTTGAGCTGCCGCCCCAAACTAAAGCTGAACTCTACCTCAATGGGGAACCGTTTTCATTACCTGCTGCCACCAATGACAAGATCATCATTTCCATACCGGAATAACTCTTTCAGCAATAATGGCGACCATCCATACTGACTTGCCGGCAGTCGTTCTGGACAGCCGTGACCATGGCGAGTCTGACAAAATCATAACCCTTTTCTGCAAGGATATCGGTAAACTGACAGCCATTGCAAAAGGAGCCCACCGAAGCAAGAAACGTTTTGTCAACAAGCTTGAACTTTTTTCTTTTCTCCATATCACCTATTCCCGATCCTCTCCTGCACGTCTTGCCCTCATCAATGACGGCGACCTGCTCAACAGTTTTATAGCCATACGTTCTTCCGTTATCCCGTATCAGGCCGCTACCGTAATAAGAGAATTTACGCTGTTGGCAACAAACGAACAATTGCCGGACAACGACTTGTTTACCCTGCTCTTATGGGCCCTTCATGCTCTCGATAAAGGTGATGATTGTCGTTCGACCATAGCGATTTTTATGGTAAAATTTTATGATTCGATCGGCTACCGGCCTGATTTTTCCTGTTGTCAGAGCTGCGGCCTGATGTACCAAGGCAGAGCGCCCGCAGTATTCAGCAACCAGGCGGGCGGACTCATTTGTTCCAGATGTATGGAAGGTGGAGCCTATAACGGGCGTAAATTATCAACCGGAACAATTCGGGTCATTGACGCTATCCAACGTCAATCCTTCGACAAGCTGAGACGATTAAGACTTTCCGGAAACATTCTCAATGGCCTGCTCGATAATGCTTACCGCTACGGACGTCACCTGTTCCAGCGAGAAATTATCTCCTGGAAATTTTTCTCAGACGGCAATGGAACACCATCAGACCATCACAGGTAACGGATTTCTCCACTGTGCTCGACAATCTCTGAGCCGTCATCAAGTTTCAGCTGCAGGCCACCGGTATCACTTATGCCGATGGCAGTAGCCCGATATTGCGGTTTGTTCATTACATCAAAGCCAAACAATACCCGACGGCCAACAGTGCTGCTGAGCTCACACCAGCGCTCAATCAACGGATGATTTCGCTGCGGATCGTACCAGTCACCCTCGCTCAGGGAGCAATCCTCCTGGTGACACAGCAAGCCAAGGTTCCAGGTAAGTTTGGCAAGAAAACAATAGGTGAAGGTCTCGAGATCCACGGGCCGTTCCAGATATTGCTTTGCTGAAACTGCCACCTCCCTGATCTCTTGCGGAAAAATATTGTTATTTATATTTATTCCAAATCCAATCAGATTATACTCTTCCCTGGAAAAAGGGCCGTTAAATCCCTCTATTAGAATACCGGCAACTTTTTTACCAGCAATCAGAACGTCATTTATCCATCGTATTTCAGCACAGTCAACTCCAGTTTGACGCAATGATTCACAGCAGGAGACACCAACAGCAAGCGGCAACAGCAGACGTGTTTCCGGCAGAAGCGTGGAAATATATATCATCGTTCCCCACAGGCCGCCCTCAGGTGCATACCATTGCCTGACAAACCGTCCCTTTGAGCCGTGTAATTGATCAGCGAGGAAAACAGTGCCGCTTGACACCGAGGTCCCGGCCTGCTCCATCTGATCAATATGAGATCGAGCATGGTCCATGGTCCGTGCCATACTCTTTCGATGTTCGATGGCTGAGCCGACAAACCCGCCTTTACGGATTATCGTTTCTGCCCCGGTGGCTGCCATGGCGCCGGACCTGGCCGGCAATTCCACATTCAGGATATACTGTCGCAGCCGCTCAGGTGTGATTAGCGAAGTTGACACGATGGATTTCTGTTAAGAGGATTAATTTTAAAATAAAACCTTCTTCTCTTGACATGGGTGAGCATGGATCATAATTACATATTATCCCATTCTGCCTTGACCCTCGTTATTACCTTCTGAATCAGCGGCAGCTTTTCAACAGCACAAACCCCAACAAGCGGTTCACCCTGGTCTATTGAAATTCCCGGTTTGAAATAAATGGAATGAATAACGCCTTCTACTCCAGAATAATAAACCGGTGTATCGCGCTTCATGAGAGACATGGTGAAAACCTCTTCACCAGGCTTAATGGTTACCTCACGGGCACTTTTCTTGTCAATCCGGGACTGAATATCCAATGAGAAAAAATATTTGGCTCTTTCCGGTGCCGGGAAGAGGTAGAGCACCTCTTTAAGAATGCTCTCTATGATTTCCTTTTTCTTCAGGGGGTGGCGAATCGTCATCAACTTCTCGCCCGCCTCGACAAACTGCCCCTCCAGTTCACCATGCAGTTCTGAAACAATTCCGTTAATCGGAGCACCAACCAGTTTTGTGTTCCGCTCCCTGGTAATTTCATAGAGGGCAGTTCCCGGAAGATGATTCCATTCTCCACCAGGTGCATCCACCTCCACACCTTTCTCCACCTGGAAGTTGACAACACCTGTGTGGGTTGCGGTGATATCCACATAATCATATGGATCTGATCTGTATTTACTTAAAATTTCATCAAAATCTATTTCATTCGACATAACTATGTTCTACTCTTTAAGGGCTTGTTATGGTTATTCTTAATGACAATACCATCAGTGACGCCCGTCATCTGGATTTTTTAAGGCTGCGGAGCTGACAAAATCCACTATTTTGCAGACAGTCTGTTCCCCTCTGGCAAGATACGATATATATCGTTTATCAGTGAGCACATAACGCTCTGATTGATTCGAACGCAGGGTCTGGTAAATTTTCCAGCTCCCGCGTCCCCAGAACTGGGCATTGTTGTCATAAAAATCACATGAAATCGACACATCACTAATGCTCATGCTGCTCCTGTTGGTGAGTTCAAAGGTGGCCTTCACCTGTTTTGTAACCTGGTTTATATTCAACTGAACCCTTTCGAGGATCACCTTGTCCTCCAGCGCTGCAGCTTCACTGCTTATTTCTACCTCAGGGTTGAAAAGAGATACCAGATCAGGTGCCTCGGCAATACGTTTTACGCCATAGACTAAAACCAGTAATATTATTAGGCAGATGACACTATTTGCCCATTGTTTTTTGCTCATATCACACCTTTTTAAACGCTCACCTGAAAAAGTTTGCGCGGCCCTCCCTCAGGAGCCTGGTATATACTATATATCCTGCCCATGGCAAGCCAATTTTTTCGGGGTGAAAACAGACTCATGGCTGCCAGAATAGGTATTGCAGCCATGAAATCATCATTTAAGAGTTTTTCCTACTATTTTTTCACGGTTTCATTTACCATATTTACATTATGTTAGCAGACAAGTCCCCCTCTATTGAAGCAAACCTATTGATATGAAGACAGTCGTACGTCTCATTGGTATTACCTTCTTTTTCCTGGTGGCGGCTGCAGGCGTTACATTCCTCATGGCGCCTTACGTTATTGACTCTTACATCCTGCCTCGTTTGCTTGAGAAAATAGCGGTCATTGACAAATCTACCTCCATTTCGCGGATCACTCCCTATTCAACCAGGGGAACCTTCAGTTTTGATGACGGCGAAATGCCGGTTGCCTCCATACCCCATTTTGAACTGAGATACACCCCCACCTCTTTATTCAATCAGAAAATCTCCTCACTGACCATTGATCATGCAACCATCCACCTCGTCAAAGATGATAATGGCGTTCATATAGCCGGAGTCTCAGGCGAGTCCGCCAACCACGCTGCCTCTGATTCGGTTCATGTGCCGCCTTTGCTCTTTCCCGGTGTTATCGAGAGCCTCATACTCAAGCAATGTTCAGTGATCCTGCATGAACCTGGGCAAACAGATATGAGGTTTACCCTCTCATCCAGGATACATTTTACCTTTGATGATAAATCATCATCAGGCTTTGCTCTTTTATCCGCCCAGGGAGCTTTTCTGATTATTGACTCCATGAGCGCAAAAGGACATTTTTCTCTGGTAAGCGGCCCTGATGAGCATACAGTTTCAGTGAATCTGCAGACAGAACTCAGCCAGCTGACGGATCATTTTACCGGCCGTGAAAATATCATTGCCGGTTCTATGCTTATGGAAGCATCTGCAGTAATGGATGCAAAAGACCTGCAAATAAACAAGGTAACGGCGGCGGGTACAATTAAAAAATTTCAGTTGAAACATAAAAAATTGATTCTCCAGGGTGGCGAAACAGACGAAACCGTCTCTTTTTCCCTATCGGGGTCACCGCAGAATTTGGAATATCAGCTGGGCACTGTTGCCATCAATCAAGCCCTTGGCCTGCGCACAACAATAACAGGGACCGGAAAATATACCGGGAGACGGCTGCAGGCAAAAGGTACAATCAATAACAGTGTAACCAACCCCATAAATGGGAAAGATGGGCCACTTTCGGCTCCACTGACTTACGATTTGCAGCTGGATACCAACTCCCTGGGCTGGCAGGCAAATGTAACCGGAGAATATCGTTCAAAACAGCAGCGGACTCTGTCTCATGGAGATGTTTCACTCCTGCTGCCGGATATTACCTTGAACAGTTCGTTAACGGGTAACCGGGAGGAAATCAACGGAACCATCGATTTCATGAGCAAGCCATTGTCAATAAACAGGGGAGAATCGAGCCTGGATATATCCGAAATTAATCTGACGGTACAACTGCAAACCTCACCCAGGCTGAATTCGCTTCATCTTTCCGGCTCCATTGCCGGCATAAAATATCCGGCAGCAGGAGTAGAAATTGAAACACTCAGGCTCGATTTGCCCTACCATTTTCCCTTTACCCCGGGACACGAGCAACCGGAAGGCAGCTTAACGCTTGATTCTGTCATCTACAATAATTCTCCCCTGGCTACCGTTTCTGCAGCGCTGTCACAGCATGAAGACTCATTACACCTCTCGGGCTCTGTCGGTTCCCTTTTTTCAGATAACATGAAGCTGCAGGTTAATGGAACAGTGAAACAAACGCCGCTCCAGGCACACCTTACCTGGGCTCTTGACAAGGCTCCGATCAGCGCGACTATCCTGCCGCCGGCGGTTCCAATCGCTGCGGGTCTAGATTTTAATGGAACGCTTGCATCCAGCGGCAGCCTCTTATACCAAAATCGTCGGATTTCAGGAGATGCCCTGGTAAATCTCGAGATTGAATCACTTCAGATGCCTGAAAAAGATATAACCATCCAGAACATCTCATGCGGGGTTGATTTCCCAAACCTGCCTGCCTTCTCTTCCATGCCAAGTCAGCACTGTTCCGCAGGCCAGCTGGCGTTTGGCAACCTGCAGTTCTCTGATGCCAAGGTTGATTTTCGGGTAGAAAACCTGGATACAGTCTTTATCGAAAAAAGCAGCGTCAGATGGTGCCAGGGGAAACTGGAATCAACGAGTTTAAGATTGTCGAGAAGCAAACCTGAAATAAATACGGCTTTATACTGCAGCAAGATTAATTTTTCTGATCTTTTGAACCAGTTTGGACTTGATCAGGCTGATGGCGAGGGATCTCTCAACGGAAAACTGCCAATAGCGTTGTCAAAAGATGGACTCTCTTTCGATGACGGATTTTTATTCTCTACTCCGGGAACCGGTGGTATAATACGTTTCTCAAATACCGACATGTTGCGTCAGGGAGTTGCTGCTGCTGATGTGGGAGGATACCTTGACTACTCAATGAAAGCTATGGAGGATTTTTCTTATCAATGGACAAAACTCTCGTTCAACAGCTCAGGAGATGAGTTGCAACTGACCATGGAGCTCAACGGAAAACCTCGATCGCCCTTACCTTATGGCTTTAAAAACGGTATGATTATAGAAACAAATAAAGGGGAAGGGTTGCAATACCCGATTCGACTGGATGTCAATTTTCGGCTGCCTCTTGCTGAGCTGTTTCAGATTGGTCAGAATATTCAATCCATTAAGGAGAAAATGTAACATGAGACATTGGATACGTTCGGTTCTCATTTTGTCTGCTGCCGCAGTATTCAGCCTGCAGACAGGGTGTACCAGGCACGAGGTTGAGGTCAAACCGGTAGAAATTAAGCCAATCCATATTACTATCGATGTTAATGTTAAAGTCGATCGGGCACTTGATGATTTCTTTTCAGATATCGATGATGCTACTCAAACCAAAAAATCGCAATAAAGAACGATACCAGAGGAAACCATGATTAACCGGAAAAATATTACTGTTTTTAGCTGCCTTATCATAGCCATCATGCTCCTCGGAGCCATTACCTGCCAAGCCGCATCAATCAAAGACCGGATGGTCGCCAGGATTCCTGCAATCAATAGTCTTAAAAGCCAGGGCCTGATCGGTGAGAACAATAAAGGGTTTCTTGAATTTCGAACGGGTCAGAAAGTGCAGCAGGATGTGGTTCAGGGCGAAAACCAGGACCGCAAAGCCGTCTACGGTGCCATTGCCAAAAAACAAGGAGCAGATCCGGTTCTTGTTGGCAAGCGACGGGCCAAACAGATTGCCGATAAAGGCAGCCCCGGACAATGGTTTCAGCAACCGGACGGAAAGTGGTATAAGAAGTAGCCTGCAGTATGTCTTCTAACACCGACCGGCTTTACCGGGTAGACTCCGTTCCCGAAGACTTTGATTTTAATGAACGGGTCGTCGAAGTTTTCGACGACATGCTCGACCGCTCCATACCCTTTTATCAAGAGGTCATAAAAGCCACCGCACTGCTCTTGTCGCTTCATCTGAAAACAGGGGATACAGTCTGCGATCTCGGCTGTGCAACAGGTACCCCGCTGCTGGAATTTGCAAGGCTTTTAAAGAAAGAGAACTTCCAATTCATTGGAATCGACAGTGCTCCGGCCATGATTGAAAAGGCGAGACTGAAAACCGAACTCTATTCCCAGGAAGAATCAATCAGCTATTTCCAGGAAGACATCACCCAGCTGGAGCGTCCGGAAACCGGTGCATTCATCCTCAACTATACCCTTCAGTTTATCCGGCCGCTGCAGAGACAGGCGCTGCTAAAACGTCTGTATGAAAACCTGAGACCGGGCGGACTCCTTATCCTCAGTGAGAAAACTATTTGCAGCGACAAGCGGCTTAACCGCAGTTTTATTGATATTTATCACCGCTTTAAACGTAATCGTGGGTACTCTGAGCTTGAGATTTCCCGCAAGCGCGAAGCCCTGGAAAATATCCTTGTTCCATTCACTGTCGGGGAGAACCGAACGCTGCTCCACAACACCGGCTTTGAGCCGGTTACCCCCTTTTTCCAATGGTTCAACTTCTCCTCTTTTGTCGCCATTAAACCTGGTTGACAAACGTTCTGTTAAATGAAATATACTGATCACCTCCCCTCCCATATTCGCTTGAATGACATAGAAGCAGTGCATCGGGATCGACAACGCTGGGTAAATCAGCAGAAAAAAGGATTCCTTCGCTATCGCACACCATGCGAAAAACTCCAGCACTTCAATAACGGCACAATAGACTGCAGTGGTGACACGATAACACTCGGCACTCATCAGGAAATATCTGATGGACAGCAGCGGATCATTTACGATCAGCTGCGCGCCTTTATGCCGTGGCGAAAAGGACCTTTTTCAATATATGGTATTGACATAGACGCAGAATGGCGCAGCGAACGAAAATGGCAGCGGCTTGAACCGTTCCTTCCTGATCTGGACGACAAGATCGTTGCAGACATCGGCTGCAGTAACGGCTACTACATGTTTCGGATGACCCCGTCGAATCCACGGTTTGTCCTCGGTTTTGAACCGGCTGTTCAGCCATATTTCTGTTTTAATGCACTAAACGGTATGGCAGGGTTCAAAAACCTTGATATAGACCTCCTTGGTGTAGAGCATATCAAATTGTTCCCGGAAACATTTGATCTCATATTTCTGATGGGTGTCATTTATCATAGACCATCGCCGGTAGATGTTTTAAGAGACATACTGGACAGTTTAAAACCGGGCGGTACGCTTATTCTCGAGTCACAGGCCCTCCCGGGCAGTGATCCTGTTGCGCTGTTCCCTGAAAAAACCTACGCAAAAGTTCCCGGGACCTATTTCGTTCCAACCGGCAATTGTCTGATTAACTGGCTGATACGTGCCGGGTTTGAAGAGGTAACGCTGTTCTGCTCGCATCCAATGAGCAGTCGGGAGCAACGCAAGACCGACTGGATGGTTTTTGAATCCTATAGTGATTTCATTGACCCCGACAATTCAGACCGGACCATCGAAGGATACCCCGCACCCTGGCGGGTATTCCTGAAAGCAGTAAAAAAAAGGAACATTTGAAGAGAAAATGAGCACCTGCTGTTGCCTTTCTGTTAAGCTGTATTACATATTCGTCTGAATATACATCTACCCTAAAAATCAGTGAGGAAATCAATGAACCCGAAAAATTGTACACTTTACAGCGGCGGCCTCAAAGGTGCTGAAACTGCTTTTGGCGAAGCTGCAGAAAAATATGAGGTTGAAGAGGTAATCTACACCTTCAAAGACCACAAACTGGCCCGAGACAATAACAGCGTTGTGCTCTCTCAGGAAGATCTTGAGCGCGGTGATATCAGCATGGAACTTGCCTCCCGGATGATGAATCGTACCTATTATGAAACAGAGAAGATCAGAAAGGTCCTGCAGACCATTTTTCACATGGTAAACAGCGGCCATCAGGTATTTGTTATCGGCAACATCCAGGAAGACGGTTCGGTAAAGGGCGGAACCGGATGGGCCGTTGAACTTGCAAAGATGTTCAACAGGCCGCTGCATGTATTCGATCAAGCTTCTGAGAAATGGCATACCTGGAAAGGCGGCTGGCAGGAAGACACACCGACCATTAAATATGACACCTTTGTCGGGTCCGGCACCAGATATCTCAGTGATGCCGGTCGTAATGCAATCGAACAGCTTTTCGCCGACTCCTTTGGTTCATAATATTCCCGCGTAGCAATCCCGCAGACCATCTGCCTGCGGGATTGTTTGTCACTATCCTATTTCCGGCCAGGTATCGGCAACCTTATAACCGTATGGCCACGGATCGCTTGGATCCAAAAGGTACTGGTGTGTCCCGGTAATCCAGGCCTGGCCCGAAATTAACGGAAAGACAGCATTCTTTTCTCCAACACGTGTTACGGAATCGATCGAACAATGAAATCGGGAACCGATAACTGATTCTCCGATATACTGGTCGCCCACCTTCATCTTCCCCTGGTGATGAAGCAGAGCCATCCGGGCCGAACAGCCGGTCCCTGTAGGGCACCTGTCCAGTTTTCCTGGCTGGATCGTCACCGAGTTACGACCAAGCCAGACATTCTTTTCTTTTTCCAGCGGTGCGGCGATCTGACAAAAGGATATATGCTTCCAGTCAGGATTTTCAGGATGGTGGAAACCGAGCTGTTCATTGGCTGCATTTGTTATTTTTATACCGGTAACGGCGAGATCACGCGCTTCATCAGCAGTTATATTAAAACCGAGATCAGCTGCATCGACAATGACAAAGCTGTCGCCTCCATAAGCGGTATCAACCCGCAATGTGCCAATCCCTTCAACCTCAATGGAGGCATCGCATTTATCAACAAATGACGGCACATTCTTAACAGTTACCCTGGTAACTTTGCCGTTTTTGCAGTGTGCCACCACCTCGATGAGTCCACCGGGCGGCTCGAGAACCAATCTGGTTTCCGGCTCCTCCATGGCAATTATGCCCGTTTCAAGCAAGACGGTGGATACACAGATCGAGTTGGAACCTGACATCGGAGGCGTATCCTCCGGTTCCATAATTATCCATCCCATCTGTGCCTTCGGATCTTTGGGCGGAACCAGGAGGTTAAAATGCCGGAACACGCCTCCTCGCGGCTCGTTCAACAGGAAATTTCTCAGCTTCTGGTCCCTGGCAATCCAACGGGATTGTTCCCAGACAGTGTTGCCGGGGGGCGGTGCGACGCCACCGACAATAACATCACCGACCTCGCCCTCGGCATGACAGCCAACCACGTGTATAACTTTATTTGAATTCATGGGAGATAATCTTTACGTACCGGAGAGAAAACTTCTACAGCAACAGAATCTTCCAGGACCTCTGCGCTATGCTCCACGCCACCTTTCAGACACCAGCTGTCACCGGCTCCAACATCTATGATTTCACCCTCGACCACAAATCTGAGTCTACCGAAGATCATTATACCTGTCTGTTCGTGAGGGTGTGAGTGAGCAGGAATTTTAGCACCTTTATCCATATGAAACTGGCCCATCAGCGTTTTATCGCCGTAAACTGTTGTTGACAGCGTGATACCATCTACCAACTCCCGTGTTTTACCCTTACCCGCTTTTGTAAACATGTAACGACTCCTTATAATTTCTGAATTAATTCAACTTTAATTTTGAGTTATACATATCGCTCTAATCCAGACTTTTTTTACTGTTTCTTCACGTTTCCATGTCAATCTGCTGGCTAAAAAAAGATCGGTATTCATCTCGACGATGACTGACGTAGAGTATGGTGGAAATTTCTTTTTCCGCCACCATCTCCAGAAAATTGAGCAAACTCTCCCTGTTCTGATCGTCGAGCCCCTGGGTCGGTTCATCCAGAATAAGCAGCCTGGGTAATTTTATCAATGCCCTGGCAATCAGGGCCAATCGCTGCTGGGCGAAGCTTAAGCGTCGAAACGGGACTGTCCCATACGCTTCAAGGCCGATGTTGGCAAGCCACTCCTGTGCACGCATCTTCTGGCTGGCGGTGAACTTGCTGTATAGCCCGATTGAATCAAAAAAACCTGAAATAACAATCTGCAGTGTGCTGCCCGGGACATAATGACTCCTGTGCAGTGCCGGGCTGACAATGCCCATTTCCTTTTTTATTTCCCAGATAGACTCACCGCTTCCCCTCCTTCTACCAAACAAGTAGAGCTCGTTGGTGTAACAGTCAGGGTGGTCACCGGTAATAACTGCCAGAAGCGTTGACTTACCGGCACCGTTTGGTCCGGTAATCAGGGTATGATCCCCCTGCCTGACAAGCAGATCAAAGGCAGAGAATATAGTCCGATCCCCATAACCAACGGTGCCCTCGACCAACCTGACCAGTTCGGTCTCTTTGGCATCCTCAACACCCTTTATCTCAGACACCGGACTCCATTGTTTGGCATCGTTTTCTTGACCGATTGCCCCTGACACCTGCTTTCTTGTTCCCTGAAGAGCGATAGTGCCGTCTTCTATATAGGCAATATGGGTACACCAGCCGGGAATATCATGGCGGCTGGTGAGAAAAATCACCAGTTCGATTCCTCTTTGCTGCAACCCTTGCGCAACCCGGTCAAGCTCCCTGCAGGAATCAACATCAAGTCCATCATAGGGATTCTCTATCAACAGATGTCTCACGCCATGGGTAATTGCTTCAAGAATCAGGAGCTTTCTGCTCTCACCCGAACTTAGCTGGCGGTAGCCGCTTTCAAGGACGTGATCCAGACGAAATAATCGTACGAGTTCAGTTGCATCCTCACTTTCTCCTATAAAGGTGCCGGCCCTTGTTCCCGGATCAATCTTCTCCATATAATCAGTATCGTCATTCCGAACTTCCCGTTCGTACAACTCCTGCTGGCTGCTGAAACTGATAACACGAAAATTATCGACAACCTGAACCACCCCTCCTGTTTCATCACTCGTTTCTCCGGAGAACAATGATACCAGTTTGTCAGCACCGGATCTGTTTGAACCCAGGATGCACCAGGTCTCATTTTCTCTGATTGCTAAATGGTCGATCCTGAGTGTCGGAGTTGTGAAGTTTTTTACCTCAAGCCATGAACGTTGCATTTAAATCTCTCAAACAAGGTGAGTAATCTTATTGGGTTCCAGCTGATCGCTTTACCACGCCCATACTTCAAACTCAACACCATTGATAGCCGCTCCCGTTTACGGTTGACGAAACAGGCTATTCCGAGTTAAGTATTTGCGTTTTATCTTAACAAACAGAACTGGCAAATTTTCAGATGATTTGCATCAATGACAGGGGTATGCCCGGAAAAGAGCATACATAGAGCTGCTGCCGGAACACCTTTAAATAGCTTGGCCAAGAACAATGCGGTCAGTAGACCGCCTGGATAAAGGGACACTGAAATGAAAGCACTAATTGCCCTGGAAGACGGAACCGTCTTTGAAGGGCGTTCTTTTACCGGGCCGGGTGAAGCGGTAGGTGAAATTGTTTTTAACACCTCAATGAGCGGGTATCAGGAAGTTCTTACCGACCCCTCCTACACCGGCCAGATTGTAACAATGACCTACCCGCTCATCGGTAATTATGGAGTTAATCCCGAGGATATGGAATCGGCGGGAGTGCACCCGAAGGCCTTCCTTGTTAAAGAATACAACCGTATTCCTTCAAACTACCGGTCCCGCCAGACACTGGCGGATTTTCTTAAAAACCATAAGGTGCTCGGTGTTGAAGGATTTGATACCAGAGCCCTGGTGCGGCATATCCGCACAGCCGGTGCCATGAAAGGTATCGTTTCAACCGAGGACCTCAGCCCCGAATCACTGGCTGCTCGGGCTGGTCAGTGGACCGGTCTTGTCGGCCAGGATATGGTAAAACTGGTAAGCTGCAGGGAGCCGTATGGCTGGACTGACAACAACCCGGTAGCCGGAACTGATTTTTCCACGTCGCCCGGTGGCCCCGATGACCTTAAAGTTATTGCCTTTGATTTTGGCATTAAATACAACCAGATCAGAATCCTTACCGACAAAGGATGCAGGATTCAGGTCGTTCCGGCAACCACGGACGCTGATACAGTTCTGGGAATGAATCCTGACGGAATCTTCCTTTCCAACGGTCCCGGCGACCCCGAAGGAGTAGAAGGTGTTGTCGATACAGTCAGGAGCCTGCTGGGCAAAAAACCCATTTTTGGAATCTGCCTCGGCCACCAGATCCTCGGACTCGCCTATGGCGGCAAAACCTATAAGTTGAAATTTGGTCATCGAGGCGGAAATCAGCCGGTTAAGGACCTGCTTACCGGTAAAGTTGAAATCACTGCTCAAAACCACGGTTTTTGTGTCGACATGGGTAGCCTGAGTGCAGATACAGTGGGGCTGACCCATATCAATCTCAATGACGACAGCTGTGAAGGAATGAAACACAAACAATTCCCTGCCTTCTCGGTACAATATCATCCTGAACATGCGCCCGGTCCACACGATGCAATATATCTATTCGATCGCTTTATCGATATGATGAAAGAGCAGCGGGGATAAGCAGGAAACAGCAGTATCAGATTACCGGAAAGAGACCATCATCTTCATACGATTTAACGCACACCCAGAGAGATCATGCCCAAACGAGACGATATAAAAAAAATTCTCATCATCGGATCCGGTCCTATTATTATCAGTCAGGCCTGTGAATTTGACTATTCCGGAGCACAGGCAGTCAAGGCGCTCAAGGAGGAAGGTTATGAGGTCGTTCTGATTAATTCCAACCCGGCAACAATTATGACCGACCCCGGTCTCGCCGACGCTACCTATATCGAACCGATCACACCGGAAATGGTAGCCAAAGTTATCGAGCAAGAGCGTCCGGATGCGCTCCTCCCGACACTCGGCGGACAGACCGCCCTTAATACCGCCATCAAGGTCGCTGAACTGGGAGTACTGGACAAATACAATGTTGAAATGCTGGCGGCAAACATTGACGTTATCCGCAAGGCTGAAGGAAGAGATGAGTTCAGAGAGGCAATGCGGACAATCAACCTGAAAGTCCCGGAATCGGCAATCGTCCACACCATTGAAGAGGCAATGGCTGCAGCTGATGATATCGGCTTTCCGGTCATTGTCCGACCGAGTTTTACGCTTGGCGGCACTGGAGGCGGTGTGGCCTATAATCGCCAGGAGCTCAGAGGATTCTGCGAGCACGGTCTGGACCTGTCGATGACCACGGAGATCATGCTTGAACGCAGCCTGCTCGGCTGGAAAGAGTATGAACTTGAAGTAATGCGGGATGCAAAAGACAATGTGGTTATTATCTGTTCTATTGAAAACGTAGACGCCATGGGTGTTCATACCGGCGATTCAATCACCGTTGCCCCGATCCAAACGCTCACCGACCGGGAATATCAGGATATGCGCGATGCGGCAATTGCCATCATTCGAGAAATCGGTGTTGAAACCGGCGGCTCTAATGTGCAGTTTGCGGTTAACCCGCTTGATGGTGAGCTCATGGTCATTGAAATGAATCCCCGGGTTTCAAGAAGTTCGGCACTGGCGTCCAAGGCTACAGGATTTCCAATTGCCAAGATAGCTGCCAAACTGGCTGTTGGCTACACCCTTGACGAAATCAAAAACGATATCACCAGAGAGACCTACGCGTCCTTTGAGCCAACGATTGATTATTGCGTTGTTAAAATTCCGAGATGGACTTTTGAAAAGTTTCCAGAGGCTGATGACATCCTCACCACGGCGATGAAATCAGTGGGGGAGACCATGGCCATCGGTCGGACATTCAAAGAAGCCTTTCAGAAAGGAATGCGATCCCTGGAAACAGGCCGCTCCGGTTTCGGAGGAGATGGCAAAAACCTCCTGACCTCACTTGAGACTGAAGATCTGGAGAGCGGTCTGTTGAAACCTAGCTCTAAACGGGTGGCGCACATCCACGAAGCATTGAAACGTGGGATGTCGGTGAACCGAATCTCTGAGCTTACCCAGATCGATCCATGGTTTCTCCACAATTTGAAGCAGATCGTTGACACCGAAAATAAAATCATTGAACGAGGTTTTCAAGGCCTTGATCATGATTTTCTCAACACCTGTAAGCAGATGGGATTCTCTGATGTCCAGCTCGCCCATCTGACCAGAACCTCGGAAAACGACATCAGGGGACTCCGTCAAAAACTCACTGTTCTGCCGGTGTACAAGCTCGTTGACACCTGTGCTGCAGAGTTTGAGTCATATACACCGTATTGCTATTCTACCTATGAAACAGAAAATGAAGCGGTAATTAGCGACCGGAAAAAAATTGTCATCCTCGGCGGTGGACCCAACAGGATCGGCCAGGGTATAGAGTTTGATTACTGCTGTGTCCATGCCTCGTTTGCCCTCAGGGAGATTGGCGTTGAATCAATAATGATCAACTCAAACCCGGAAACGGTATCAACTGACTATGATACCTCGGACAAACTTTATTTTGAGCCGCTGACACGAGAGGATGTACTCAACATCATTGACCAGGAACAACCCGACGGGGTTATTGTCCAGTTCGGCGGCCAGACTCCGCTTAACCTGGCGGTACCTCTTGAGGAAGCCGGAGTGCCAATTGTCGGGACACCGCCAGACGCGATTGATCGGGCTGAAGACCGGGAACGTTTTCAGCAGTTTCTGCACAAACTGAATCTGAGGCAGCCCGAAAATGCCACCGTGTTCACCATGGAAGAGGCGTTGGCGGCAGCCGAGCACATTGGCTTCCCGGTTGTCATCAGGCCTTCCTATGTCCTTGGCGGACGCGATATGCGAATTGCCTACAACGGTGATGGAATCCGTGATTTTATGAAAGTGATCGGCGGGACGGTTCAGGAGCACCCGATACTGATAGATCAATTTTTAAAAGACGCTATTGAAATAGATGTAGATGCCATCAGTGACGGAGAAACCACCGTCATCGGCGGTATTATGGAACATATAGAAGAGGCGGGGATCCATTCAGGAGACTCCGCCTGCGTCTTGCCGCCGCACAGCCTTTCCGCTGCAATCATTGATGAAATCAAGGATGCCAGCAAAGCAATGGCCGCTGAGCTCGGTGTTATCGGCCTGATGAATGTTCAGTTTGCGGTCAAGGAGGACACCCTCTACGTACTGGAGGTTAACCCTCGTGCATCACGCACGGTGCCGTTTGTAAGCAAGGCAACCGGTGTCCCTCTGGCCAAGCTGGCGACCAAAATCATGATGGGATTGAAACTGCCGGAACTGGGCCTCACCACCGAAGTAGAGATCGATCATTGGGCTGTAAAGGAAGCTGTATTCCCATTTGACCGATTCGATGGAGTTGACACCTTACTGGGTCCTGAAATGAAGTCCACCGGTGAAGTAATGGGAATTGACGACAATCTCGGACTTGCCATCGGCAAAGCCCATCTGGCAGCAGGATCTTCACTTCCTGATTCAGGAAGTGTATTTATTTCTGTTCGAGACAATGATAAACCATCAATCGTTCCGGCAGCCAGGGCACTCCAGGAACTCGGATTCACCATCTTTGCGACCAGTGGCACTGCCCTGTTCTTCCAGGAAAGTAATATTGACTGTCAGCAGATCAATAAAATATCCGAGGGGAGACCGCACATTCTCGACAAAATTCAGGATCGTGATATTGTCTGGATCATCAATACATCTCTTGGCAAGCGGACCACCGAAGACAGCTACCAGATCAGACGGGCGGCTATCGACCTTCATATCCCCTATACAACCACGACAAATGGCGCTGCCGCCCTTGTCAGTGCAATGAAAGAAATGAAAGATCTGCCAATCGGCGTTAAGCCGGTGCAAAAATTTGCCTGATGGCAGAATAATTGACGGATAGCGCTCGACATTGCATGAAGATGTTTTAATGTAAGTTTTGCGATTGTCTAGAGCTGTTATAGTAATTACCTTTGTTAACATAATATGTTTATACACAACGTAGTACCGTACCAAAATTTCAGGAGGCCTTTTTGAATACCTTTTACAAAAATTTGAGCATGTGGCTGGTAATCGGCCTCACCATGATCTTGCTGTTCAACCTTTTCAATAAACCGCAGGGAACCAGCTCTTCCCTCACTTACAGTGAGTTTATGGCAAAGATTGAAAATAAATCGATCAATCGGGTCAGGATTGAAGGTGATGCGATTTACGGGACCTTGCAGGATGGAAAACCATTCAGAACGGTCTACCCGCCCACTGACGCCCAGCTCATCCCGATCCTGCGAGAAGCTGGCGTAGACATTACTGTTAAGGAAGTTCAACAAGACAGCTGGTTCATGACCATTTTTGTTTCCTGGTTTCCGATGCTCCTGCTGATCGGAGTATGGATATTTTTCATGCGCCAGATGCAGGGAGGCGGTAAAGGCGGTGCCCTGTCATTTGGAAAGAACAAAGCACGGTTGATGGAGCAGGGTGACAACAATGTAACATTTGCAGATGTCGCCGGTATCGATGAGGCCAAGGAAGAGCTTGAAGAGATCATAGATTTTCTCAAAGATCCTCAAAAATTCACCGTTCTTGGCGGACGAATTCCAAAAGGAGTTCTCCTGGCAGGTGCACCGGGTACGGGTAAAACCCTCCTGGCAAGAGCCATTGCCGGTGAAGCTGATGTACCGTTCTTCTCCATATCCGGTTCCGACTTCGTCGAAATGTTTGTCGGGGTTGGGGCCTCCCGTGTCAGGGACCTCTTTACTCAGGGTAAAAAACATGCCCCTTGTATCATTTTTATCGATGAGATCGACGCCGTCGGCCGACACCGAGGCGCCGGCCTTGGCGGTGGACATGATGAGCGTGAACAGACACTGAACCAGCTGCTGGTAGAGATGGACGGCTTTGAATCCAACGAAGGCGTTATCATTGTTGCCGCAACAAACAGACCTGATGTCCTGGACCCCGCGCTGCTTCGTCCTGGTCGATTTGACCGCCAGGTCGTCGTGCCGATCCCGGATGTTGGTGGACGGCAGAAGATCCTTGAAATATACGGTAAGAAGACCAAAATGGCAGCGCAGGTCGACTACGAAGTTTTAGCCAGAGGAACGCCTGGTTTTACCGGCGCTGATCTTGAGAATCTTGTTAATGAAGCAGCCCTGATGGCAGCTCGTCAAGGAGCGAAAGAGATTAATCTAGAACTGCTTGAAAAAGCAAAAGACAAGATCATGATGGGAGCAGAGCGCCGGTCGATGATCATCACCGAAAAAGAAAAGGAGATCACCGCCTATCACGAGGCAGGACATGCACTTGTGGCCTATCTGCTCCCCGATACAGATCCGATTCATAAAGTTACCATTATTCCACGGGGCCGGGCGCTCGGCCTGACCATGCAGCTGCCGATGGACGAGAAATATACCCATTCCAAAGGGTTTCTGAAAAACTCGCTCTGTATTCTATTTGGCGGCCGCGTCGCAGAAAAACTCATTTTTAATGAAATTACCACCGGTGCGGGCAATGATCTAGAGCGGGCAACTGCCCTTGCAAGAAAGATGGTCTGTGAATGGGGCATGAGTGATGAACTCGGGCCGCTTGTCTACGGCAAGAAAGAGGAACAGATATTTCTTGGACGTGAGATCGCCCAACATCGTGATTTCAGTGAGGAGACTGCCCGGCAGATTGATCTGGCCGTCAAGGATATTATTCTTGAAGCCAGCCAGAAGGTAGAAACCATACTGGAAGAAAACACCGACATCCTCAAGCGAATGGCTGATGATCTTCTTGAGAAGGAAACCATTGTCCTTGAAGATATCGAGCAGATCCTGGCCGAGTTTCGCCCTGATCAATATGCTGCAAGGGTCAAAAAGAGAGAGGCTGCACAGCAACAAAAAGATAGATCAAATAAAGTTTCAGAGCCCAAAACTTCGGTTTCTGAGCCATCTGAATCGTCTGAAATCAAATCAGAGCCAGAACAGACAAACGAAGAGCGTTCCCAGCCGCCGAAAACAGACAGTCAGGAAGACCAGCCGCCAGCTTCGGCATGAGATCAGAGCTCGACATCAAATTAATGGGCATCATCAATGTGACGCCCGACTCTTTTTCAGACGGCGGCTTATACCATGAATCGGATACTGCTGTCGACCAGGCGCTCCGTCTCATTGCTGACGGAGCCGATATTCTTGATATTGGCGGCGAGTCTACCCGCCCCTCTGCAGATCCGGTCAGTGTCAGTGAAGAGTTGGCACGGGTGATTCCCGTAATAGAACAAATTCGTACTTTATCCGATATCCCTATATCCATCGACACCATGAAGGCCGGTGTTGCCCGGGAAGCGCTGCAGGCCGGCGCAACAATTATCAACGATGTGTCTGCCCTCCGTCATGACCCGTTAATGCTTGAGCTGGTGAAGCAGACTGATGTCGAGGTAATTATCATGCATATGAAAGGTACTCCCTCCACTATGCAGGACAATCCCTCCTACTCAGACATCGTTGATGAAATCATATCTTTTTTTCAGGAAAGGCTTAACCTGCTGAAATCTGCAGGTGTTGATCTAGAAAGAATAACCGTTGATCCGGGCATTGGCTTTGGTAAGAAACTGGAGCATAATCTCTCGATACTGAAGCATCTCGAGAAACTCTCAACGCTTGGCCAGCCTGTGCTGCTCGGCCATTCCCGAAAACGTTTCCTTGGAGACATAACTGATATTGACACACCGGACAGAGATCTCGTAACTGCGGTTGTTTCAGGGCTTTGCCAGGACAAAAAGGTATCGATAATAAGAGTGCATGACGTTGTTTCAACAAGATACGCTCTGCAGGTAAGTCAGGCTGTCAATCAGGCTCACTGATCAGCTATTAACCCCAAAGCATCAGAGTGGCTGATTGCCCAGGTCGACAAAGCGATATCGATAGGGACTAGCTTTCGTTCCTATTGTTATCTCGTCTCCATCAGATAATGATATCTCGCCACCGCTATCATCTCCGCCTACCGGTTCCAGATTCACTTTTGTGCCACTTGCACTGCCCCGATCAACGATGCTGTGGCTGTCTCCGTGACACTCGATTTGCAGGTGTTCACGGGATATATTGAGCAACACTCCCCGGTCAACGAGATAGAGATCATTGTTGGGGTCAACCTGGTTGAGTTTGGGTCGTTCAATACGCTCAATTTTACCATCAACAACCCGTACCCTTGATTCTCTGCCAATTCGAAAAGGAAATTTCCTGATGGGAATAAATCCATTTATGATATTTCCCTGGGACACTGCGGAGAGCGCTTCAGGGGTCATCGCCTCAAGCACTGCTAATGGACGAAACATTTCGGTTATCTGTTTTTTATCAACCATAATCATCCCATGTATAATGTCTGATCAATCTCCTCCACAGTAGAAGGACGATATCTTACGGAAAACTATTCGTTCAGGATATCCTATTATAGTGATGAAATACAACCGTTTTATGGCTCTGACAATGGCTATTCACAGAGAAGTTGGGGGGGCTGGAACTAAGGGAAAAACGGGGCCTCGTCACGATATCACAGGTCGGATGGAGAGAGGGAGTGAAAGAAGAGATACCCAACCTGCTTCCATACCATGCCAAGGCCCAGCCTAAAATTTATCTATATTTTTCTATTTCAACCGGTCATCACTGAAGCGAATCGGTCAAAGCTTCATCGCCTGTATGGATGACTTTTTCAGCTAATCGACATTGTTCATGACTAGTCTAACAATAATCACTGTCAACTCTCCTTGCTTGTTTAAACAGGACAGAATCTCCTGAATCCTTTCCATGTGGACCCATTCTCCAGCTCCAGGAGCAAGCCCACCATGACATTGAAGCACTATACCACATTGTAGGACAAAAAGAGACAGAAAAAATCAACAGGCCGAACAGATAAGATTTGACAGTAGCGATGATCGTTTACAGAGGCCCCTTCTATTTCGGCTCTAATTTCGGCTCTATGAAGACGGGGCAATCGGGATGATAGAAATCAGCGCGTGATCGAAATGTGCTTTCTCTGGCGTGTGCGGTGAATAGTCCCTTCAATCAAGTAGATTGCCAGAGCGCTCCAGACAAAAATGAAGCCGATCATCCTGGCATAGGAAAATTCCTCATGATACAGAAGAATACCCAGCAACAGGTTAATCGTCGGTGCTGTGTACTGGAGAATTCCGAGCAATGAGAGAGGGATATTGTGAGCGGCGTAAGCGAAGAGAAGCAATGGAATGGTGGTTACCACACCGGCACCGATAAGCAGAAGCGAAACCGATAATCCGGAATGAAAAATAGCCCCGTGTCCCTGATATTCAAACAGGAGCAGAACAGCGGCGGCAGGAAAGAACAGCATTAATGTTTCCAGAAAAAGCGCCTCAACCGGTAATACGCTTGTTTTCTTATGTATCAGCCCATAGATCGAAAATGATCCGGCAAGCATGAGGGCAATGAAGGGAAAACGGCCATACACGAAGGTTAGATAGGCAACCCCGCCGGCGGCAAAACAAAGAGCAGCAATTTGACCAGAACGCAGACGCTCTTTTAGAAAGTAAACCCCAAAGATTACGGTCACCAGCGGATTGATAAAATAGCCCAGGCTCGCCTCAACAATGTGCCCGGAATTTACTGCCCAGATATAAATGAGCCAGTTCATCGCAAGCAGGAGACTGCTCAAAAAAAAGGTTCTTAAAACAATCCAGTCCCGCAGAAGTGGAATCAAGCCCCTCATCCTTCCAAGGACAAGCAGCAGGAAAACCATTATGATAAGAGACCAGACCATCCTGTGGCAGAGGATTTCATAGGCAGGCAAATCCTCCAGGGACTTCCAGTAGATTGGCAGGACTCCCCAGACAATATATGATAAGGTTGCAGCAACGATGCCGCGGGTTGATTGCATGTATCCCTACTTTAAAACGGTATATGGCTCAAGCCAAACCCCGAATTCCTGAGAAGAAAGATAACCTTATAATAAAGGTTACAGGATTACTCAATCAATAATCCGCTCGACCACCAGTAGTAGCAGATATATGAACCTGCCATGATGAGCAACAGTGCTGAAATTTTGTTGACGTACTTTGAAAAACGTCTCAAGGCATCTATGACCACGGGCCCTTTGACAAAGGCCATACTGACGGTGAGGGCCATAAAGACTAAAGCAGTTCCCATAATATACCAGAAAAACTGCGATAATCCGACAACCACATCACCAGCGGCGATCGATCCGCCGACAACAACAAGAAAAATTGGCAGTGTACAACTCAAAGAACTCGCTCCAAAGGCGACACCAAAAAGAAAAAATCCTCTGATGCTGATGGTACGGGGGTCACCGATGCCTGCACCGATTCTCATGAAAATTGAAAATGAAATATGTTTGCCGAAAAACAGCCAAGCCCCTACAAATATCAGACCCAGTCCAATGAAAACTGAAACCCATGGCATGAGACTCATCAGATATGTGCCGCCAGCGGAAACCACAAGCCCAATAATACCGAACAACACCCCATACCCTGAACTGACAACAAGTGCCACCCCCATTGCCTTGGCCAGACGAACAACCCAGGAACGTTGACGGAACTGCTCATCCTCTGCGCCAAGGTAAAGGGACAGATAAACAGGCAACATGGCAAATCCGCAGGGGTTTACTGCTGAGACCATTCCTGCTCCAAAGGCATACCCGACGTGCAGAAGACCTGCCAGTTGACTTACCCCATTACTGATCAGGGCCTGAATATCCATTACCACCTCATTATCATCAATTATTTACATAAAATGAGCCTGCCGATCCCGGCCGACGTCCTATAGTGTAAGTCTTTGTATCAATCTTTCAAACAGTAAGATGACCGAATGTTTCTTATTATCTCAAGGCTACCATTTCTCAGGAAGCAAGTTCAGGTTCTGTTGAATACTTCATCAAAAAACATTATTTTTTTACTCAATATTACAAGATGTTACACTATCGTATAATAAATAACTGACTGGAGTCATTTTTTTATTGACCGCAGTCAATTTTCGTGTAATTATCGACCGGAGTCAATTTAACAGATAAAATCGTTTTGTCCCTCGTGCTTTATAAAGCCCACGAGGAAGATATGGCCGCATATAAGTTAAACGTAAATGCACCGCTCATTTCTATTTGAGGGAATGTAAATAAACACCATGTACTCAACAAGAGAAAAAAATAAAATAACCAAACGTAAATGCATTCTTGAGGCAGCCATTCGTTTATTTTCCAAGAAAGGCTACCAGCAGACGAGCATAGAAGAACTCGCTCGCGAAGCCGGTATTGGCAAGGGGACCGTTTACAGCTATTTTCAAACCAAAAAGGATATTGTCCGAGCATTCTGTGAGGATGAACTGGAGTTCACCAGGGAAGAACTTACCAATAATACCAACCCGGATACTCCGCTCAAAGAACAGCTTATGATTTTCTTCATGGCAGAGTTTAAACATTTATGTAGAAATAAAGAATTTGGAAGACTCTACCTGCAGGAGAAAGTCTTTCCCAGAGAGCAGCATTCAGATGAAGACCTTGAAATGCAGAACAGATATTTCGAGTTGCTCTTTCCTATCTACCACAAGGCTCAGGAACGAGGTGAATTAAGAAAAGATCTCGAGCTGCTCCATATATCAGGCCATTTCTATGCCCTTTACCTGCTGATGACCTCATGCTGGTTCAACGGCATGATTCCAACTGAAAGCATTGAAGAAGCAATGTCCACAATGGTCGATCAAGTAATTACAGGCCTGAAACCTTAGACATAATCTGGTGCCCCCGATGACAACCGAATATCAGAAACCTGAAACAGTCAGAGGAAAGATTGTGTTCTTCTTCTGGAACAATCTGCCCCGTTTTGTGCTGCTGGTGATGATTACCCTCATTATTGTGCTGTTCATGACCATCAGTGACAAGAAATCTGCGCTCCAGGCGGAGCAGAAAGCCGCCATAAAACAAGAACGGCCCCCGGTTAATACGGTGGTTATGGAAGTCATCCCACGACCTATCACTAACAAAATTAACCTGCCAGGCTCCATTGAACCGTGGACACGCCTTGAGCTTATTTCAAAAATAGCTGGTTCCATAGAAGAGGTCCTGATCCAGGAAGGCGACTCGGTGCAGAAAGGTGATATCATCGCACGGCTGGAATCAGATGATTACCGCATCGCTCTTGATCGGGCTGAGGCCGCTTACAAATTCGCCAAAGCTGATTTTGAAAGAGACAAGTCTGTTTATGCACAGGGGGTCATACCTACGGCTGAGCTCGACGCACGTGAGACGAGCATGCAGACGGCCAAGGCTGATCTGGATAACGCCATGCTGCTCTATAAGCGCTGTACGATTAAAGCACCAATCAGCGGCGTTATCAGGAGTCTCGACGCCAAGGTAGGATTGTATCTTGGCATTGGCGATCCGATCGGCAGAATATTGCAGATTGACAAAGTGAAGGCGGTTATTGGCATTCCGGAATCAGACATTACCGCAGTGCGTAACCTACCGACAGTGGATCTAATCATTCAGGCCCTTGAAAACTTAAATGTCACCGGCAAGAGCCACTTTGTCTCCTCCTCGCCGGAGACTGCCGCCCGACTCTATCGTTTTGAACTTGAGATAGATAACCCCGATCACCGGATTCTTCCGGGAATGTTTGTCAGGGCCAATATTATCAAACAGAGTCGTGAAGACGCCTTGACCATTCCATTTTACTCAATAATTTCCCGCAATGATGAACAGTATGTATATCTCGAAAGTGATGGTGTCGTGAAACGGCAGAATGTAAAGACAGGCATCATGGAGCAGTGGATGGTGGAAATTACTGACGGTCTGAAAAATGGCGATCGTATCGTTGTCGAAGGGCACCGTGACGTGGAGAATGATCAGAAAGTCAATGTTGTCAAAGTCATCAGTGATCCTGGAGCGTATTCATTATGATCATTTCAGATACCGCCGTTAAAAAGAGTACGACGGTCGTCGTGCTTGCCCTGCTGCTGATTGTCATTGGGATCTATAGTTATATGGTTCTGCCGCGGGAAAGTGATCCTGATGTGACGATTCCCAATGTCTTCATTTCAACCAGTTATAGAGGTGTATCACCAACTGACATTGAGACATCTATTACCATTGAAATAGAAAAGAAAATCAAAGGGCTGGATGGATTAAAAAAAGTCCAGTCTGTCAGTTCTGAAGGTCTCTCATCTATCAATGTTGAGTTTATTACCGGAACGGATATTGACAAGGCACTTCAGGATGTCAAAGACAAGGTTGACGAGGCTCTCGGTGAACTCCCCACCGACCTCGAGGAAGATCCATCGGTTTTTGAAGTAAATATTTCAGAGATGCCGATTGTTGTTTATTCGCTCTCTGGAACCTGCGGGCTGCCCTGTCTTAAAAAAATTGCTGACGATATCGAGGATGATATCGAGGGCATCAAGGGTGTTTTGGAAGTAGATGTAACCGGTGGCCTGGAAAGAGAAATTCGGGTGGAAGTGGATTCTGAAAAACTATCCCACTACGGTCTGTCCATCAACAACTTCCAGTCGGTTGTTAATGGCGAGAATCAGAACACCTCAGGCGGTTCCATCCGCCTGGGCAACGGCAGGTTCCAGCTCAGGGTTCCCGGCGAATTCTCCACCCCTGAAGAGATTTATGGTCTGGTACTGACGATCCATGGAGGTGAACCGGTTTACCTCAAAGATGTTGCCGCTGTGGTCGACGGCTTCAAGGAAGAGACCTCACGATCCCGCTTAAATGGTAGGGACGCTATTAATATCGCGGTTAAAAAACGATCTGGTGAAAACATCATTGAAATCAGTAAACGAGTTGAACAACTCATTGAAGAAAACCGGATTACCTGGCCTCGCGGTACCGAGATTACCAAGGTACTTGACAAGTCACGCGACATTGAAAACTTGGTTGCAGACCTCGAGAACAATATCCTAACGGGACTGGTTCTGGTTTTACTCGTAATCTTCATTGCCATGGGAATTAGGAACGCTCTGCTGGTCAGCCTGGCAATTCCATTTTCCATGCTGCTCTCCTTTTCGATATTGCATTTAATGGGAATCACCCTCAATATGGTTGTTCTGTTCTCGCTTACCATCGCCCTGGGCATGCTCGTTGATAATGCGATTGTCATCGTCGAAAATTCCTATCGATTCATGGAACAGGGGGCCAACAGCGTTGATGCAGCAATGAAGGCGACTGCTGAAGTTGCTTATCCGGTTATGGTCTCGACCCTGACAACACTTGCAGCATTTTCTCCGATGCTTTTCTGGCCAGGTGTTATGGGAGATTTCATGAGCTACCTGCCACTCACCCTGATTGTTACCCTCTCATCCAGTCTGTTTGTCGCTATGGTCATTAATCCGGCAATGGTTTCAATCTTCATGAAAGTGAAGAGTACCGGTAACCCCGGCAGACAGCAAACGGCTGAGTCACTCACTGCAGCCATCGAGAAACCTGCAGAAATCAAAGGTTTTCTGTTAACACACTATAGCAGGGTCTTATCGCGTGCCCTGCGGACACCATTGTCCATCATTGGTATCGGCTTCTGTATCCTTGTTCTGATGTTCCAGGGCTGGCAACTAATTGTCGGGCTGAGAAAACCGGTTGAATTCTTCCCGGACATCGAACCCAAGGGTATTTATGTGAACATCGACGTTCCTGAAGGCGCTGATATCGATTATATAGACCGCATTACCCAGCGCATAGAATTTTTACTCTCAGGAGAGCAAGTCGCCGGTGATGGAACTCCGATCAATGAAGATTTAACACCGCTGAAAGCCTTGTCCAAGAAGGAGCATGTCCGGGAAACCGGGCCGTCCCATTATGGACCAAGCGACATGGCTAACGTCGAAAGTATCTATATGAAGGCGACGGTCGAGTCGAGCGGTGGCTCAGCCTTCGCTGCCAACACTCCAAACCACATTGGTATACGATTTCTGGAGATTCAGGATCGATGGCGATCATCACAGGTTGATGTGGAAGAGATCAGGGAACGGATTAAAAATGTTCCCGGTGGAAAACTCACCATTGCCAAAGAAGAGGAAGGTCCCCCGACAGGATCACCAATCAATATAGAAGTAGTGGGTGACAATTTCACCGTTCTCGGGGAAATCGCAAAGAAAATCAAAGAGGTGCTGGAAACCATTCCCCATGTTGAAGACGTCCGTGATGATTTTGTTGAGGGAATACCATCTGTCCAGGTCAATGTTGACCGGCAGAAAGCCGCGCTTTTCGGTATGACCACTGACATGATAGGGTTCGCACTGAAAAGTGCATACAATGGCCTGGAAGTTTCATCTTTCCGTGAAGGCAGTGACGATTACGACATCACCGTGCAGTTGAATGAAGCAGACCGCAAAGTGGTGGACATCCTCCACCAGCTGATGCTGCCCACTCCATCCGGTGAACTGGTACCACTCTCAACCATTGCGGAGATCAGCTTTGCCGGATCAATCGGTGACATCAACCGGATCAATAACGAACGGGTGGTCACCGTCAAAGCAAATGTCGACGAAGCCAAAATCCCCGGACCGGTTGCCCGAAGCGAAGCAGAGCAGATGCTGAAACAATTCCCGCTGCCGCCCGGTTACAAAGTACGGTTTACCGGTGAATTTGAGTTCCAGCAGGAATCTCAGGATTTCCTGACCAAGGCATTCCTGGTTGCCCTGCTCCTTATTTTTCTTATTTTAGTGTCAATGTTCAATTCTGTCAGCCAGCCTTTTATTATCATGACCTCGGTGATACTCTCACTCGGTGGGGCTTTCCTCGGACTGGCATTGTTCTCCTTACCATTCGGTATCATCATGACCGGCGTCGGTGTGATCTCTCTTGCCGGTGTAGTGGTAAATAATGCCATTGTCCTCATTGATTATACCAATAAACTCAGGGACCGAGGCTATGATTTGAAAGAGGCCGTCATCGCTGCCGGGGCCACAAGACTGAGACCGGTACTGCTTACCGCTGTTACAACGATACTTGGCCTTATCCCCATGGTAACCGGGATATCATTTGATTTTCATACCCTGTCCATATCATGGGTCAGTGAATCAAGTCAGTGGTGGCGTTCCATGGCGGTGGTTATAATCTTTGGGCTAATGGTCGCAACCTTCCTCACTCTGGTGGTCGTGCCGACATTCTACTACCTAATAGAGCAGGCTGATGATTTTCGTCAGCGCTCTGTCATCGCTGTAAAAAACATTTACTGGAAGCCATACAGCTATCTTGCTGGCGAGCCACTTATCAAGAAGGAGCTACAATGAACCGATTCCCGTCATCCATAGCCGTTATTTTAACCATCGTCTTTGCACTGATGCAGATACCATGCACGGTCATCGGTGCCGACACTGAAGCTATTGATCTTTCACTCACCCAGGCGGTAAAGGCAGCCCTCCAGAATAATCTCAACCTGAAGCTCAGAGAGGAAGACGTTACCATTTCTGAAGGCAGGGTCCAGGAAGCGGAATCAACATTTGATGCGCTTCTCTCTGCAGACATCGGTGCATCGGAGACCAACAGCACACCGGTTACGATTGCAAGCAGTACAGAAGAGCGTAACGCTGCATGGAATGCAGCCGTCCAGAAACGATTCAGCCCCGGCACCGAGTTCGACATTTCCTGGAATAATGGCAACCTGGATACCAACTCAGAAATTTACCTTTTCGATCCGGTTTACAATACTGCGCTCACCCTTGGTATAAAGCAGCCGCTACTCAAAGGACGGGGAACCGAGGTTCAGATGGCCGACATAAACAGTGCCCAGAGCGGTTTGCAGGCAAGCTCGTTTCTTGTGGACAGTGATGCGGCCGACCTTGCCGCTCAGGTTAAGAACGCCTACTGGCAGCTGGTATACGCATACCAAAACCTCGATGTACTAAAACTGGGACTCACACTGGCCAAGACCTTGCGCGATGATACAGAGGCAAAAATACAGGCAGGGAAACTGGCCAGCATCGATATCTACCAACCGGAAGCTGAAGTGGCTCGAAGGGAAGAGGATCTGATCTCCGGGGAGCGGGCCATTAGTGTTGCAGAAGCAAACATCAAGCTGCTGATGAACAGCCAGGACTGGCTCACCCCCATCTCTCCTAAAGACAAACCGGAAACAGCGGCAGTGAAACCAGATATAAAAATGGTTCTGGACAACGCCCTTGCAAATCGTCCCGACCTGAAAGCATTTACAATGCAGATTCAAGCCTCAGAGTTCCAGGTTAACAAAGCAGAGAACAATATTCTTCCCGCACTCAATCTTGTCGGCTCAGTAGGATTTGGCGGCACCGACGACACCTATGGCAATGCCCTGGACAGCTCTCTTAATGACTCGGAAACTCAATGGCAGGTTGGTGTCACGTTCTCCAGACCATTCAATAACTCACTGGCAAAAGGTCAGCTCCGCAAAGCCTTAGCCGAAAACAGAAAGGACCGCACCAGCCTCGAGCTGCTCAAGCAGGATATCAGAAGAACAGTGCGAATTACCGTCCGCGACGTGGAGCTTGCCCTTAAGGCAATAGAGGCGACCAATAAAACTGCAATTGCAACAGAAAAGGCACTCGAAGCAGAGCAGATTAAGTTTGATGCAGGACGCTCTACGACGCTTGATGTGCTCATCGCCCAGCAGGATTATTCCAATGCCCTTTCTGCAGAGAACCTGACCAAAGTTATTTATGCCCAAACACTCGCAGAACTTGACCGAATCCAGGGGTTCATCACCATGAGTGATTAAAAAAATTATACCGTAGTACACGGTACAGGGCCGTATACTGTCAATGAATCATCGGTGAACTCAAATTGCGACAAATAGTAACCGATTATAACGACTCACATCCTTGTACAAATTTTTCTGATCATATACAGTAGAGGAGAATAAATAATCAGTAAGAACCTGAATCCAACACAAGGAAAATCTTAACAGAATGAGTAAATCAGCACTTTTTGAACAGCCGTTACGCATGGATTTAGGTTCAGAACATACCATTTCTGCTGATTCAGAGGAAAAAGCTCTGAAAATTCTTGTGGTCGATGACGACCCAATGACGTTGGTGGGTCTGAGAAAAATGCTTGAAAGCGGTGGCAAAAAAGTTTACACCGCAGAAAATGGAGATGATGCGCTGTCACTGGCTCTGGAAACACTGCCTGATATGATCATCACCGACTGGCGTATGCCCAAAGTAAGCGGCATAGACCTCTGTAGAATATTGCGATCAACCACTATAACCCAGCATATTTATATCATTATGCTCACCGGCAAAGAGTCCGATGAAGAGCATGTTCAGGCTCTTGACGCCGGAGCTGATGACTTTGTCGTCAAACCCTTCACCCCGAGAGTCCTCGCTGCCAGGCTGAACAGTGGTGAAAGAATCATCCGTTTCCAGCAAAAAATCAGTCAGGATCATAAAGTAATCCAGAAATATGCGGCCAGGCTCGCTGCTGCAAATAGAAAACTGGAAACCATGGCAATGACCGATGCCCTCACCGGCCTGCCGAACAGGCGCAGCGCTCTTAATCGTCTCAAGGAAGAAGTTTCCGAATCCCGCCGCCACAATACCCCGCTCAGCTGTATCATGATCGACGTTGATCATTTCAAATTAGTCAATGATAGTTATGGGCATGACATCGGTGATCGCGTACTTAAAAAAATTGCCGATATTTTCAATACTACAGCCCGAAGCTATGACATGGTGAGTCGAATCGGGGGAGAAGAGTTTCTGGTAATATGTGCACGCAGTGCACTGTCGGAATCAAGGCAACTTGCCGAACGTCTCCGACAGGCAATACACAGTCTTCGAATCAGTCTAGAAGAATACACCATCCAGACCACCATAAGCCTTGGTGTTGCCTCATGGCATGAAACCATGTCCAGTGGTGAAGACATGACAAAAGCCGCAGATCGTGCTCTCTACCGGGCTAAACAGAAAGGAAGAGACAGGGTTGAGATTGAGGAATATCCCGGCAAGTTCTAGCCCATTGGCGAGCTTTTATCATTATCTATCTTTCCAGCTTTTTCTTTCAAACTCTCCGCCAGTTCATCAGACAGGTTCACCAGTCTGGTAAACAGATCATGGGCGCCAGACATATCATTGGTCTTTCCTTTACTCTCGAGACGGAAGGCGATGTCTCTTACCGATTGTGCAGAAAAGTGATTGACTGCACCTTTATAGGCATGCGCCGCATCATCAAGTAGCTGTGGATCTTCTCTGATAATTGCTTTTTGAATCGAATTTAACAACTGCATCTTTCTTTCCACAAAAAGAAGAATCAGTTCATGAAACAGTTTTTCGTCTCCTCCGACAAACTGCAACGCTCGTTCATAGTCCCAAAGCTGTGACCCGTCAGCATCACCTGCTTTATCTGCCTGCTGATCTATCCTGACCGTACTGGTTTGGCTATCCACAAGCCATGGTTTCAAGCGTTTTACAAGCTCGTTGGGCTTGATCGGTTTTGAAATAAAATCATCCATCCCGACCTCGAGACAGCGAGCCTTTGTACTCTCCATCGCATTTGCAGTCATGGCGATGATAATGACACGTTTTGTGCCCGTCGCAGCCTCTCTCTCACGGATGATCTCGGTAGCTTCATAGCCGCTCATCTCAGGCATCTGGATATCCATCAGAATCACATCATAGCTGTTGGCATCACTTAACTGTACTGCCTCCCAGCCATTTACCGCCAGATCGGTATCAAGACCAAATTGCTCAAGAATAGCACAGGCAACTTTCTGGTTAATCTGTTCATCATCAACGAGCAGGACCCGGCCGGACAGCAGAGGTGTCCGTTCGGTTCTGGGGTCATTATTAGGTGAAATATCATTGTTATTTGAACGGTTTACGAGCATATCGTAGAGGTGCGTCTGGTGAATCGGCTTATGAATTATAGCCTTAACACCGTTTTTCTGGGCAGATTCAAACTTCAGGCTTCCTGAGCTGAAAATAAACATATCAGGCCCGTGAGCCCCATACTGATTGTTCAATTTTTCAGCCAGCTGCATTCCATCCATGCCAGGCATGTGGTGATCGATCAATATGATATCAAACGGTTGATTAACCTTAAAACCACGTTCAACCCGCTGCAAGGCGTCATGGCCGCTTACACATGAAGTTATCGATACGCTGCAGGCATTGAGATAATGATCCAGAATCATCCTGTTTGTGGCGTTGTCGTCGACGATGAGAATGCGCTTGCCGTCGAGCTTCAGGCAGGGATAAGCAAAGTTTGAGGCAGGTATTACCTGAAGCGGCAAGGTAAACCAGAACTCGGAGCCTTTATCTACCTCGCTGCTAACCCCGATGTCGCCGCCCTGGAGCTCCACCAGCTGCTTACAGACGCTTAGTCCAAGACCGGTACCACCATATTTTCGAGTGGTCGAACCATCGGCCTGAGTAAATTTTTCAAAAAGATGCGGCAGGGACGCGTCTGAAATACCTATACCGCTGTCTATCACCCCGAACCTGAGCAGCTGTCTGTTGGCCCGAGTTTCAATATGCTCCACCTTGAGCAGCACTTCGCCCTCAGCGGTGAATTTAACCGCATTACTCACCAGGTTGGTAAGTATCTGCCGCAACCTGACAGGATCTCCTTCAACAAAACAGTGTACATCGCGCGGTATAAAACTGATGAGATCTATCTTTTTTGAATTAACTGCATCAATAAACAGAGAGGCTGTCTCCTCAGCCAGTTCTCGTAAATCAAAAGGGATCGATTCAAATTCAACCATACCCGCTTCGATTTTGGAAAAATCAAGAATATCATTGATGATATACATCAGGGAATCAGCTGATCGGGTTGCTGTTTCAAGCAGTCGTCGGTACTCCTCGGTCAGTGGTGCTCCCTTGAGCAGCGACAGCACGCCAATAACCCCATTCATCGGGGTGCGAATTTCATGGCTCATGTTAGCCAGAAATTCTGTTTTGGCCTGAGCAGCAGCCAGGGCTTCATCGCGACTGTTGCGAAGCTCCCCGGTTCGTTCCTCAACCAGCAATTCCAGATTATGTCTATGCTGGTTGAGTTCACTATCTCTAACCTGAATAGCATCGAGCATGGTGTTGAAATCGTCTATCAGGCTGCCGATTTCGTCCCTGTTGGCACGCTCAACCCGAACAGAATAGTCACCAAGTTCAGAAATCCGCCGAACGGTATTAGCCAGGCTGAAAACAGGATCAGTAATACCTCGCTGCAATTTTCGAGCGGCAAGCTGAGCAACAAAGAGGATACAAAACATGCTCAGAACAAGAACATAAAAGGTGTTGTATATCTGACTTTTCAGTTTATCAAGATTTGATCGTACATAGACCGTACCAATGCGTTTGTTCCGCTGGGTTATGGGGTGAAAAATTTCCAGTTTCGGAACACCACCATGTTGGACAAACCGATATCCATCATCACCGATGGTCTTCGGCGGTGGTGTCTCTTTTTTATCATTTTTCCTCAGATAAACGGCATATGGCTCATTGTTGCTGTTATAGAGCGCTCCAGCTTCAATATCCTTATGCTCTCTTAAAACGCTGAGCAGTTCTTCTGCTGAACCATCCTGCGGTGAACCTAACGTTGAGGGGCTCAGCCGTGATATGGCACCTGCCAGTACCTCCAGGTTTTCAACCATGCCGGTTCTCAGTAATCGAACCTGATTCAATACGGAAAGTGAAGAAAAGAGCAAAAGAGCCATTCCAGTGATTGCCATAATCAGCCAGGTGATTTTTCTCTGGATTGGTAAATTGTGAAAATAGCTGAATTTCAAATGATTAACCTGCTTTTATTTGACATGGGGGCCGGTTTTCAGGGATTATTTCTATAAATTGGAAATTCATTACCAAAACTATTAAATAGTATCAAAGCAAAACGGTATAATCCAGTTATAAGACAAGAAACATTTTGAACAAGAGCGGAGATTCAAAATGACTATCGGGAGCTGCAAACTGTTTAGACAGGGAGCGTTACAAAAAAGGGTAACACAAGCACAAGCCATTCTCAAAGCCTGCGATCTCTGTCCTAAAAACTGCGGTATCAACCGACTCGAAGGCGAACATGGAATTTGTGCCACAGGCCGATATGCAAAGGTAGCCAGCTATGGTGCCCATTTTGGAGAAGAACAGCCACTTACCGGGACCAACGGCTCGGGAACCGTATTTTTTGCTTCCTGCAACCTGCGCTGCTGTTTTTGTCAGAATTACGAGTTCAGTCATTTCCCGGGCAACTATGCACAAACACCCCCAGAGCAGCTGGCAGCAATTATGCTCAAACTTCAGGGGAAGAACTGCCACAATATCAACCTTGTCTCACCTGGCCACGTAGTACCGCAAATACTCGAGGCATTGGTTATTGCCCTTGAACAGGGGTTGAAGATACCAATAATTTATAACTCGAGCGGTTACGAATCAAAAAAAACGCTCGCACTGCTTGACGGGGTAATTGACATATATATGCCTGACTTCAAATTCTGGCAACCTGAAAGCAGCAAGAAATACTGTGATACAGAAGATTATCCTGACATTGCAAAAGGGGCACTTTTAACAATGCACAACCAGGTCGGCGACCTGATCGTTGATCATCACGGTATTGCTGTCAGAGGACTTCTGGTCAGGCACCTGATTATGCCCGGAGGACGCCAAGAGACGAAAAATATTCTTGAATTTATTACCAGGTCGATCTCACCCCAAACCTACGTCAATATCATGAACCAGTATCGTCCATGCGGGTCTTGTGATCAACACCAGGAACTGAGACAAGCTATCGGCGCCGATGACTACCAGGAGGCGCTGCTCTTTGCCAAGCAGGCTGGGTTGGAAAGACTTGATCAGATGGATATCAATACCCTTCTGGCAAAATTTGGGATTATATAGCTCCTTTTCACTGCCCGGCAGGGCAGCATTACAAGCTGTTAAACCTGGACCCAGCAGTCTTCTGCAGCTGCGCGAAAAACAGCCTTGAGAACTCGTGTATTGGCCAGGCCATCTTCAAATGTAGAAGGAACCTCTGAATCATCCAGGATTGCCCGGGAGAATTCATCGCCCTGCAGGGTATATTGATCGACTACAGCAAATGAATGGACCCTGGTCTGCTCACCCAGGATGTCGCCGCTATCCTGGTGAACTATACATTCTCGGTCTTTTGGAGCATTAAAGGGTATCAGCACCTCCAGATGTTCCCTGGTTCCGAAGATGTGCATAGACTGAAACGGCACAAGCTGAGTACTGACGCCAAAAACGGCTTTGCCACTCGGAAAGTCCATGATAACTGTTCCGAGCCGATCAGTCTTCATATTCGGATCAAACTCCAGCGAGGCAGCGACCCTAAAAGGCTCTTCCCGAAACAGATAACGTGACAGGGTCACCGGATAACAGCCAATATCCCACATCGCACCTCCACCTGTCTCCACGACATTGCGAATATTCTGAGGATCTATATTGTGATAGGAAAACATTCCCTGGATGAGTCGTAAGTCGCCGAGTTCCTTGTTGATGACCTTATCATACACTGCGGTCCACTGAGGATGTACCTTCACCATAAAAGCCTCGCCGGCCTTTACATTGCATTCATCCCTTGTCCTGATCAGTGTTTCCACCTCTTCGCATGTCAGCCCGAGCGGTTTTTCACACAAAACGTGCTTTCCGGCCTTCATGGCACGAACTGACCATTCACAATGAAGATTATTGGGCAACGGATTGTAAATTGCATCAATTTCAGGATCAGCCAGCAGCTCATCATATGAACCGTAATACTTTGGTATATTCAACTGCTTTGCTGTTCTCTGCGCCTGCTCCAGCGAGCGGGAAGAAATCGCCGTAACTTCTGAAAATTCACCCTGTTGCATTGCGGGAATTACCTGCTTCACCCCGATTTTCGCAGTACTCAGAATTCCCCACCTGATTTTGACCATGACGTCCCCCCCCGGTATCGATTAATCTTGCAGCCTCTCGTCGCACCGATATCTGCCGCCCCTGACGCCTCGCGGCACGAATGAAACCGCCACCACTACAACATGAGCGCGACAGACATTCGGATAACAATCAGGTCTGCCAGTTAGCAAGGTGTTTCTGGATAAACTCGACGATACGTTGATGTTCCTCTGTTCCTTTTCCTTTAACTTCAAGCGGTTCGCCAAATGAGAAATATACCCTTTTAGAAGGATCTATCTTGCCAAAATCCTTTAGACGAAACCCGTTACCCCATGCATCTGTCAGTAAAGCCAGCGGCACTATCGGTACACCAGCTCTCTTGGCCAGTTTGACACCGATTGAACTGAAATGCCTGGGGTCAAAAGGCGCTCTTGTTGTCTGTGGGAAAATAATGATTGATATACCTCGTGATAAGCGCTCCTGTCCTTCTTCGAGCACTGTTTTCAGATCCAGCCGAGGATTCGTCCTGCTCACCGCAACTGGATTGCGTGAGCGCATTATATGCTTGAATATCGGGTATTCCAGCAGGGATTGTTTGATCACAAAGGTAACGGGCCGGAAAGGAACAACAATTGAAGGTAAAACCATTGTCTCAAGCATGCTCAAGTGGTTTCCTATAAATATTACAGGAGAGTGCGGTTCGCTTATATGTTTACCACCGGTTATCTGGACCGACACACCAACTTTTTCCAAATGTCGCAGGACGTCGATACTGCTCTGAGCCCAGTCTTCATCCGTGTACTGCCCTCTCCGTGCCTTTAAACTGGCTCTGATCACGACCCACATAAAAGAAGAATAAAAGCAAGCGAAAGGAAGGTTCCTGCTGAGCAATGAGACCGGTCTCCGATCTGTCTGATAAGAGAGTTGTTCATTTAATAGCGACTGCATTGTTCTGGACCTATGGATGATGAACCATAAATAGCGACACCAGTTCGTTTCTATTTATATCTAATCATTGCAGAGCGGTTGCTTTCTCGACAGCACCAAAAACCGATATGGCATATGGGTGATGCTTTCGCAGAAAAACCGGAAGATTGTTTCTGCTATTCCGAGCTGCTGCCAGATTGGAATATTCTCCGTAAAACACCATGACGGTTGGATCAGGTCCTGTTCTTCTCAGTACATACAATTGATCTGCCACTTTCTGGTACTCAGCAGTTCTCAACATTTTCTTTAAACTTTCTTCAGCCTGATCTGAGGTGAGGACCATCAACTGGATCGTATACTTCCCGCTTCCTCCGCCCACAAGCCACCTCGCTCCAGCGGCAATCCTCTTGAGGAAAAGAGCATCAACCTCTTTATCTGTCAGGACCGACAAGGTATCTTCAGCCGGCAACGCTTGAATACCGACCCTGGCAGCATCCTGTTTCGACTCTTTGAACTTCTTTTCATCTCCAATAATAACGATTGGCTCCGGAACTCTTGTCTGCTTAATGGTATCGGCAGAAAAGGGTTTCTCCGTCTCCTCGAGTGGCTCTACCAGGACATTGTTCGTACCTTCAGCCCTTTTTTCGGCAATTGAAGGAATTGCTGCTTCTATCTGCTCACTCTGATCAGGAGTAATGTTCTTCTCAATGAGATCTGGTTTTTTTTCAGCCTCCACCTCCCCGCCTGAAATTTCTTGTTCTGGAGGTTTCTCAGCACTGCTCGTATCTGGCTGCTCGGACGGTTTTTCGCCAGCGCCCTCTTCTCCCCGCGAAATTAAAGGTTCGGGGGACTTCTCAGCATTGCTCGTATCTGTCTGTTCGGCCGGTTTTTCGCCAGCGCCCTCCTCTCCGCGTGAAATTAACGGCTCTGGAGGCTGCTCAGCATTGCTCGTATCTGTCTGTTCGGCCGGTTTTTCGCCAGCACCCTCCTCTCCGCGTGAAATTAACGGCTCTGGAGACGTCTCAGCACCCCCTGTCTGCCCCTGAATGGTCGGTTCAGCCGTTTTTTCTATTTCCACCGCAATGTCCTGAACCGGGGGCGTGTTCAGCGGAACGACCCTTTTCAACTCGATTATCGGGACTTCCGAGGTCACATCTTCCGATTGTTCACTGTCACCGGAGAAATCAAACCAGAAAAAGAGGAGCAGTGCTATTATAGAAGCTCCACCTCCATAGAGAATCCAGCTCGGCAAAATTTTCCTGAATGCTAGAAACTCAAGATTTACCTCCCGTTTACGAACCCGAGTCGATGCCTCCCGTTCCCTCTTCTCTTCATCGGTTACTGAAGACGGCTGATCTTCAATAGTATCGAGCAGACTGAGAAATGAGGTGTCCAGTTGTTCCGATTGGAATGATTCAAGAGCAAAATGATTAAGTCGATTAAAATTGGTCCCGCTTGACGATACTTTGCTCACGAGGTTTTGTGAAAAAACCGCATCCTCTTCTCCTGATGCTATTTTCATACAGTGATTGAGGTAACTGCAGGATTCTTCTTGCGTGAGTGGTCTCAGAGTATAGCGTCGCTCTTCTATGTCCTTGAACGTAACGATACTCAACTGTTTAAGATTATCTTCAAACAACTGCCGACCGGAGAAGACAAACTGGAAGATTATGCTTTCCTCATTAACCTGATCGAGCAGTTTTCTTACCCTTTCGAGTGTTGCCAGGTAAATCTTTTCCGCTTCGTCAAAGAAAACAACAAGTCTTCGGCCACGCTCCTGAAGCGCAGTAACAATTTTTCCCAACAGCACTGCAGTATCAGTCTCCTGCTCATCATCTTCAAGGCCCAAACCAATTTCCTGCAGGACAATATTCACCATATCATCGAAGGAATTGATAGCTTGTGGCAGAAATACAGCGACCATCTCCGGAGGCAGTTCTTTCTCTACCATTCGGCAGACCATAGTCTTGCCGGCCCCTTCCTCTCCAATCAAGAGCAGCAGAGAAACTGACTGGGATAAAGCACCATTGATTTCCTCAACAGTCTCCCGTCGACCACCGCCGGAAAAGAAAAAAACGGTATCAATCGAATCTTGAAACGGTTGCGGATCTAACTTTTGCAGTTCCCTGTACATTGTCATTTCTATAAAGTAATTATCTTCTGGTTAAGGACAGGTATACCAGGCATTATTTAACATATAGGTATTTTTAAGCAAAAGAATATCGTGATATGGTGGTCGGATTGTTTATTGATTTTACCTCCCGGATGTCATTGACACGATGCGAGCCACTATTGTACATTCGCTTATGGTTGTTTTTCGATTAGGTGATCAAATTGGCTTCCCTCCTCCAGAGTTGGCGGAAGAAAATGGCCTTCTTGCTGTCGGTGGTGATTTATCGCCTCGTCGAATTTTAGCAGCCTACCGGTTGGGTATTTTTCCCTGGTATTCAGAAAATGACCCTATTCTCTGGTGGTTTACGTCACCAAGACTGGTTCTTTTCCCCGGTGAGTTAAAGGTTTCAAAACGGCTCAGGAGATATTACAAAAATACAACACAGACGTTTACAATCAACAGGGCTTTTGATGAGGTAATAACCGCCTGCGCAGAAAGCAGGCAGGCGGTAAAGGAAGACACCTGGATTACCGCCGAGATGATACAGGCCTACAAAGAGCTGAACCATCTTGGTTACGCACACTCTGTTGAGTGCTGGAATAACAGCCGACTCGTCGGAGGACTCTACGGTATCGCACTCGGCAAAGTCTTTTTCGGAGAATCCATGTTCACATTGTCTGCCAATAGTTCAAAATTTGCACTGATTGAGCTCGTAAACTTTTTAAAAACTAACAATTACGGACTCATTGACTGCCAGATGACAACCACCCATCTGGTTTCGATGGGCGCTCGTGAACTGGACGGAAAAGAATTTCAACGTCTGCTCAGCAGACATATTAACTCAACATTACCAGATAAGATATGGTCCCATGACACAGATAATTGATACAGAAATATGTGACGGATGTGGCAAAAGCGAGGTCCTTTTCGAAAGTGACGGCAACGAATTCTGTTCGACCTGCAAGGCCCTGGTTGATGCCGTTAAAAGCCAGCCCGGTCTCATAGGGCAACTCTGCAAACTTACCAGAACTGAACTAATGGACAACTCCAGCTGCCGGCCCAAGGATCAGCAGGAGCTTCCCGATGTCCTTGATGCGGTGCGCTATCGCACCCATGATCGTGAACAAAATACCTGGTATGTGTCCGTCAGCGAAATTGATGGGACCCCTGTAGAGATTTTTGCCTCTACAGCCTTTGACCGGGACCAGCACCTGCAATCACGAATCTCAAACCTCACCACCATTACCCGGCTTATTTCTTTGATATTACGGCATATATTCCTTGGTGAAGTTCTCACACTGGAAAAAACATTAAAGCAGATTCTCAGGAGTTCACGACAGACAAACGATCTCCCGGACATGCTTGCCCGGATTCTCAGCAATTACCGTGAAGTGACACCCGAAAATAAAGACTCCGCTGCCTAGAAATCGAGATAAAACTCAAAATCTGCATCGGATCGATCAAAATGTCGCAACACTTTTTGCAGCCCGTAGAGATCTGGAACAGAAAAAGAAAGCTCCCAGGCCTGTTGCTCAAAGGGATGGTTGGATAATACCGTCAGCCCGTTCATTTTCATCTGAACGGGTGCAGTGCCTATTATCGGCATCAGACTATCTCTTGTTATATGAGCGAAGACAATGCTTTGCGGTTTTATTATCGGTGTGTTTCGCTCCCAGGATATATCCACTGCATCTTCACGTTGAAATTTGATTTCATGCAGTCTTGGACAGTTTTTGTGATGAACCGACAACCAGTTATCAGTCAGCAGGGCACAATTTGATTTTTCGGCAGGATTTGGTTTACAACAGGATGAGAGCTTGATAAAGACCGGATCAAGGGTATCAAGCTTTATTTTATTGAATTCGCCAGTTGGCTTTGCCAGAAAGGAATTTCCTTCAAACAGTTCCTGCCGAATCCGCTCTATAACCTCGGGCAACCGAATAATTCCCCTGCCTATTTTACTGAATAACGTTTCTTTGGTTTTAAGGGTAAAAGACTGAACGACACGGAACATCTCCTCATTCTCCAGCAGATCTCTTGGAAGTCCATACCGCTTCATTTCCTGTAATAAGGTCGCCATTCCAATGTCCTGTGCTACCCGCTGCCCTCTGATTCGGAAGCCTCTGGAAAGTTCTGAACGAGCTTTTGGGGTCTGGCAGAGCTGCAGCATTTTTTGATTAAATATCACCGGTTTATTCGACCGGATGATTTTTACCATCTGCCCATCCTCCAACCGGTAATCAGGGTCAACCTTTTTGTTCCTGATCATTGCACCGGTGCAGCTCCTGCCGATCTCGGTGTGGACCCGAAAGGCAAAATCAAGCACATTGGATTTTGTCGGAAGACAGATAAGGTCTCCCTGGGGAGTATAGGTATATATTTCCTTCTTTCCCCCGGCGGCAATTAAATCTCGATAGGATACTGTGTGATCAGAGCCGATAATATCCAGCATTTCCTTGAGTTCCAGGATAAATTTGCCCTGCTTGCCACTCCTCGAGTTCCAGTTTCGAAACAACCCCCGCTGGGCCTTTCTGGCCATTTCGCTGGTCCTTACTTTGAACAGATAACGCTGTCCCTGGACAATTGCCCTGGCATGAAGCCCCTGATAGCCGGTCGGTTTTGGGTTTGCAATAAAATCCCGGATCGTTCGCGGTATCGGCCTGAACGTTTGATTCACAATTCCCAGCGCACTGTAACAATCTGGTACCGTGTCTACTTTGATAAGAAATTCGACCGGTGTTTCAATCTTTTTAAGCAAAATTCGGTTGGAGGTATCAAAATAGGCCCACAGATCCTTGAGCCTCATTGAAATATCCGCTACTACCCCGGCATCTTTTGCCGCCACACGCAAATCTTCAAGAATATGACGCGATATTTCAGAGTCACCAAGCTGACGAATGTAATTACTCAGCTTGGCACCCTGCTTCGGAAACTTATAGGAAAGCGCAAGATTGTACATCTCGCGCTTCATATTGAACAAACCAAATACTGTTGCGAGTGGCGCGTAGATATCAAGCGTCTCATCAGCGATTCGCTGCCGTTTGTTCTGTGGCATCGCTCTCAGAGTTCTCAAATTGTGAAGCCGGTCAGCAAGTTTGACCAGCATAACCTCAGGTCGCAGGGCAGCACCTGAAAAGATCTTTCGATGAACCCGTTTACTGTGTGCCTGTTTACTCCCGGACCGATGAGTTACTTTCGTACACCCTTCAACAATAGCCTCAACATATGCACCAAAATTCTCCCCAACGACTTCAGATGTTACCTCTTCAACATCCTCAACAGTATCATGGAGCAGGGCAGCAGCCAGAATCTCCGGATCTGATATGTCCATTTCCTCGGCAAGGATCTTTGCCACCGAGCAGGGATGCAGGATATAGGCATCACCCGATCGTCGCCACTGGTCGTCATGGGCTTCCGTAGCAAAATCAAGCGCATCCCAGAAGACCTGTTCAAAAGGTTTGCCACTGATATACTTACGCATCTGGCTGCGATAATGTTCCAGATCAAATGGAATTTTGGACATATCGTGTCTACTCTTTGAACATGACAGGTTATCAGCAGGACTCAATAGCATTTAGTCATTTTACCCGAGCCTCACCTGTGTTACATTAAGCTGCCGGTAAAAAATGGCAACAACTTGTTCTCGTCCATAATAGCTACCCGGAACCTCCTGCACATCCGGTAATCTCAGAATATAGTTATAATTTTATTAATTTTAAAGACTTATCATGTATAAACGGATCATATCGGCCTCATTTAATACAAATTAAAAAAAATGACCAGATTTTCCTTATAAATTACCGCAACAGAGATCTAACCCCAACCTAACCAAATGTTCATTTCACTCGGTTAGGGTTCTCTTTTTATAAAAATGTTCCAAAGCCTCTAGAGGATATCAATAAATCTGATGGTACGAAAGAAAACAGGACGATTACACAGAAGAGATAATCTCCACCACAGGAAGAGAAAAAAAGAGCGCACAACCCCTGATAACGCTTTCTTCAGGCATATTCTCACAAGCCTCTACCAGGGTGAAAAATCATTGAGCATTAGCGATCTGCTCGTTTCAATGAAACTTCCCCGCTCTTCCAGATTATCCATGGAAAAGTGGGTGGAAGAACTTTGTCGACGGGGAGACATTAAAAAAAGCGGTAATAAAACCTTCTCCCTGGGCAGCCACCTGCGGCTTGTCGAAGCAACCATTGAAAAAAATCCCCGAGGTTTTGGTTTTGCATCGGATTTATTCTTTCGTAAAAACAAAAAAATCTATAACAAGGATCCCTTCATTTCTGCGGCAAAGATGGCCTCAGCCCGCCATGGCGACCGTGTTCTGATCAAAATAATCAATGTTCGCAGGGATGGCAGACCTGAGGCTGAAGTTATACATATACTCAGGAGAGGGAAGAGTCAGCTGGCAGGTTTTTATAAATCCGATCAGAATTATGGTGTTGTTTACCCCGAAGACCGGCGTTACCCATCTTCCATAACCATTTCTCAACCGTTAAAAGACCCTGTACAGGACGGAGATGCCGTCATTGTCAAATTATTTGAACAACAGGGATCTTCCGGTGGCTTGATCGGAGAGGTTGCAAAAGTACTTGGTAACCCTGCATCGGTTGCGGTACAGACAGAGCTCGTCGTCGACAAATTCAGCCTGGTAAATACCTTCAGCCCGGAAGCCGAAAAAGATTCCCTCACCGCGAAACCGACGCCTGGCCCTGAAGAACGGGAAGATCTGCGTGAGCTTCTTCACATCACCATTGACGGTGAGGATGCAAAAGACTTTGATGATGCAGTCTGTGTGGAAAAAAAGCGTAATGGTTTTTGTCTCTGGGTCTCAATTGCAGATGTCGGAGCCTATGTAAGACCCGGCAGCCGGCTGGACCTTGAGGCGTATGAGCGTGGTACTTCTGTCTATTTTCCAGGCACGGTCATTCCGATGCTCCCGGAAAATCTTTCCAACAACCTCTGCAGCCTGTTACCCAATAAAGATAGACTGGCAGTAACCGTTGTGCTTGATTTTGACCGGTCGGCAAACCTCAAACACAAACGGATTCTGAGATCGATTATAAGAAGCAGTCAGCGGTTCACCTATGATATTGTAAAGGACATTATCATTGAAAAAGATCCAGCGATGCGAAAAGCCCATAAAGCTTTCCTGACACCGCTAAAATGGGCTTCAGAGCTTGCAAGGGCACTGCGAGCTAAAAGGATGGAGCGCGGTTCCATCAGGTTTTCAATTCCGGAGGCCGCCATCAGCCTCAACCCTGACGGCACCGTTAAGTCAATAACGAAAACTGAAACACATTTCGCTCACCAGATGATTGAAGAGTTCATGCTTGCAGCCAACGAAGCGGTTGCCGATACATTCATCGAGGCAGCGCGCAAAACCCTTTTTCGTGTCCATGAAAAGCCTGACCCGGAAAAAGTATCAGATTTTGTTCAGTTCGCAGCAACACTTGGATTCACCCTTGCACACTCTGAAAAAAACCCGGCGTGGTTTAATGAGGTGATCGACAAAGCTGCAGGATCACCCCACAAATACATTATTAATAACCTGCTGTTAAGAACCATGCAGCAGGCCCGATACAGTGCAGATAACCTTGGTCATTTCGGTCTTGCCGCCGACAATTATCTGCACTTCACCTCCCCGATTAGACGATATCCGGATCTGGTTGTCCACAGGCAGATATGCCACCTTATGGATGGTGCACCATCAACCAGGCAGATCGAAGGGAAGCGCAGTTCTCCGCTGCCCCTGCAAGAGGCTGGTCAGGCCCTATCTGCCAGGGAACGGACGGCGATCAGTGCAGAACGTGATATGCAAGACCGGTTGAAAAGACAATATATGTCCACCCAGATTGGGAAAACATTCAAGGCCGTTATCTCTGGAGTTTCCGACTCATCACTCTACGTTGAATTGATCGACACATTTATCAGCGGTGTCATCAGGTTATCAACCATGGCCGAAGACTATTATCTCTTCGATGAAAAACGGCACAGAGTTGTGGGAGACATCAGCGGAGCAACATTTCAGATTGGCCAGCCTCTGCTTGTAGAACTGGTGGAAGTGGATAACCTCAGCAATAAAGTTTACTTTAAACGATGCGCTGAACCATCTTAACCCGGAATTTATTGTTGACAGGCAACCATCGGTTATCAAAATTTTTTTTATCGGTAATTCGACCCCGTTTTCAGTGTTTTTGACTGAAATGAAATATCTTTTATCGGTGGATAGCTGTTTTTGTCGCTTGACTTGGTCTCATTTTTATCCTATCTATTTCAGAACATGTAGTTTCCTTTTAATCACAAGAAATCCTTTCAACCAGATCCTACGGAGGATATATAATGGAAGAAACGAGCTGGTTTGTCTCAATTATTACCAATCCATTCGCCAAAGGCCTCGCCCTTGGTATCATTTTTTGTGTTATCATCTATGTCAGAGGGTTTCTAAGACGACGTGAGCTGTCAAAAGAGGTTGATCGCCTTCGTGCCCACCTTCACACAAAACTGGAAATTGATTCATCCGAGAATGAGCGGAGAAAATCAGAGCTTGACCGGCTCAAGCAGGAGCGGGATAATCTTCGAATAACCGTACAGTCACTCAATCAAAAGCCGGGGCGAAAGGAAATACGTCAGTACTTTGTCTATCAGACCGCTCTGGACATTATGTTTGAAAAAGCTCCGGGCTTCGCACCGGCGTGGCAAATTACCCTGAAAGAAGCTGAAAACTTATTTGAAAAATCAGAAAAAGGTGTCGTGCCGCTCCTCAAAAGGCTGATGCCGACCACCCCCGACAGACAGGCCGAGGAGTATCAGAAAATAAGCAAAGTCTCATTTGATGATTCAAACAAACAAGATTAATCTTAAAGTTGTCATCCTCTTTCAGCGATAACTAATATCGAATTCAGGGTTGTCAGAATATCTGGCAACCCTTTTTTTATTTTTTACTTCGTCTCATGAGTATATCCAGATCTCTTCTTGATAATGTCGCTGTGGTACTGAAGGGTCCCAAATATCCGGGCAATATCGGCGCAGCAGCTCGCTCCTGCTACAATATGGGCATACGTAGTCTTATTGTTGTGGGAGAACAGTATCCCGACCATGAACCAATGGCCCAGATGGCAACTCACAATGCTGCTCATATTCTCGAAACCATGGAGTTTCATAGCGAGCTCTCCGAAGCGCTTGCTCCGTTTTCTTTTGTTGTAGGCACAACCGCACGGATTGGAAGAAAAAGGACCGCCGAGCAAACACCTCGGGATGTTGTCGATCATGTGCTGCCGCTTCTTCAGAACAATAAGATTGCTTTTCTCTTTGGCCCTGAGGATCGAGGGCTTACAAATGATGATTTGAAATATTGTCAGTATACTTCCAGCATACCAACTGCCGATTTTTCGTCGCTGAACCTTGCCCAGGCCGTGGCAATTCACTGTTATGAGCTGTATTATGCCATTGTTGAACAGACCAGGAAAACCGCAGCAACACCTGAATATGCCTCATCATTTCAACTCGAAGGGATGTATGAGCATGTTGAAGAAGCATTATTGAAAATTGATTTTCTCAACGAAACAAGTCATAATTACTGGATGAGAAACATCCGGCAGTTTCTGGGAAGAATTCGATTAACAGAAAAGGATGCAAACATAGTGAGAGGAATTTGCAGACAATTCCTCTGGTTTCAGCGGAGCCGAATCAAAGATAAATAAAACGTTAATGGCGAGAGATGAAGATAGGGACCAAGACACTACAACAATCAATTGCCTCGAACAAATTTTACCCTCCCAGAATCAACAAGTCCCAGTCACTTCAACGTTATGACATCATCACCGAACGGCTGGGTTCACCTGGCACGTTAAGAAAGATAATTGTAATAGAAGCTCAGGCCGGCCAGGGCAAGACCACACTTGCCTATCAGTATCTCGACCATGGTGATCATCCCTTCATCTGGTACCAGATAGGTTCAGAGGATAGTGATCCTGTTCTTCTTCTCTCAGCACTTCACTTCTCATTATCAAAGCGATTCAGTGAGTACACATCTCCTCAGCTGGCTGCAATTCTCGAAGAAGGTCAGATCGGGCCAATGGATTTTAGAGAGTGCATCAATATTCTACTCCACGATCTTGACAGAACGATACGCACCGATATTTTTGTAGTTTTTGACGATCTCCACTTGATTAGTGAATCTGGAATAACCATTCAGCTTCTTGATTACCTGATAGATACATCTCCGCCTCAGCTCCATTTTATTCTCACCAGCCGACAACGTTTGAAATTACAGGCTCAATTATTAACAAGAGCATCTGTGCCGCTCTACCTGGACACCGAAGATCTTGCCCTTGGCCTGCAGGATATCGAAACGCTATATGAAATCGTTTTCGAAACGAGCATATCCCGAAAAGAGGCCGAAAAAATTCTTCAAGAAACGAATGGCTGGGTTATGGGCATCGTCCTGGCAGCTCATCCGTTCGCACAAAAAGGAGTAAAAATAACAAAAGATACGATAGACGGGGATAAACAGAAACTCATTAATGAGAAAAAAGACGGCTATATACTGAATTATTTTGAAGAAGAAATTTTCTCACACGTCTCTGAGGCACTGCACGATGCCTTTTTACAACTCGCTTTTCTCGATGAAATTGACGTCAACCTGGCCCGCGAACTGACCAAAATTGATGATATTGACGGCCATCTCGACAAGATGGCCGATGAAAACTTCTTTGTCTATCGCCTGGATGATGACAAGAAAGTTTTCAGATTTCACCATCTTTTTCAGGACTTTTTGCAGATCAAAGGCAAACAGCAACTTGGTGCTGATGGTGTGGAAGGAATCTACTGCCGGATAGCCGACTACTACCTGGATAAAGATCTAATAGAAAAAGCGCTGAAACCATTACGGAACGGCCAGGATTATTCTCGTATGGAAACAGTAATGAAGCGCTGGGGACTCCAACTCGTTGCCAATAACCGCACCCGTACAATTCTAGGGATATTGCAGTCAATCCCCGAGGAAACATTGCTCAGACATACCTGGCTCGCCTTTTTCTATGGTCTTCTGGCGACTGACACCAATCCCCGACACACGCTCCCCTACTTTGAGACCTGCAGAACACAGTTCGCCCAGAATAATGATGAAGCTGGAGAACTGATGTCACTCTCCCAGATCATCTACTTTCATTTCGTTATCTCGGGACGCTATCATCTCGGGTCCATGCTTCTTCAACGCACTCAAACCCTTTTTGAACGAAACCACCAGCATCTTCCTGTGGAAATAACCATTATCGTCGCCCGCAATCTAGCCGCAGGCTATTGCTTTTTTGAAGGCAAAATGGAACAGGCTCAATACTACGCCAAACTTGGCTATGAACTGGCAAAAAAGAGGGAGAGTGGCAACTTTATTGCAGCCACAAGATTTATTCTCGGATATATCGCCCTTCTCGGCGGTGATCGTCGATCAGCGACGTATGAAATAGAAAATTCCCTGCACCTTGCAAGCAATCCCCTGGTAGGAATGAGCAATCGGCTGACTCTGCATATCATGCAGTTGTGCGAGTTATCAATGCACGGCGATTCAGCCGGATTCAGGCATCAGAAGGAACTGATCCAGGCAAGTGTCGATGAGAATATTGTACGCCAGACCGTAGCAGCTCCCTATCTCTTTATCTGGTCGTCTATTGAGCTCATATCCAGAGGACGCATGGAACAAGCCATAGAAACATTGGATCGGGGCATGATGGTTTCAAAGAGTGCCTCAAGTGACCATATGACCAGTCAGTTTCTTCAGTGGCGTGCATTCGCTCATTCGTTAACCACCAACAAAGAACAAGCCCTGAAGGATATTGAAACATCAACCAGTTTGCGAAATGAATCAGGTGGCCCCTTCTATATCTCTTATAATTACGCGATAGCGGGCGCATCTCTTGTTAACCTTGGAATTTTAGATCAAGCAACCACCATGCTCGAAAAAGGGCTGGCAACTGCTAAAAACATTCCATCGCCCTATGTCGAAGCATGCTGTTCTGCGTATCTCGCCCTTATTGCCGTCAAAAGAGGAGATCAGAATAGTTCTGTTGAAGCTGTCGGTAGCTGGCTTCGAATAATGAAGAATCATCATTTTAGCTATTTTTGGGGATGGGAGCCGTATTGTACGGAGCAACTGTTGTGTACTGCAGTAAAACATGGAATTGAAACAGAATTTGCAAAAACATGTGCTGAAAAAAGAAACGGTATCTCGATTTCATCCGACGGTACGGTTACACCACTTCTGGATATCCAGGTTATCGGTGATTTTTCGATTAGCCTGGGTGGAAAAATAATTCTTACCCTGAAAGATCTGAGTGCTCTTCAACGTGAGTTGATCGGACTTCTTATCTCCTCACCCGGACTCAGTGTCGGTCAGGAACAGATACAACTTGCTTTCTGGCCCGACAATGCCCCTGACAAGGCCCGTAACAGCCTTGATACGCTGACTCACCGGTTGAGAAAAGTTTTAAAAGAGAGGCTGCCGGTTCCAGCCACCTGCTACTTTGTTGTGGGTAAAGGATTTTTACAATTAACCAATGTCAGAGTAGATGCAATCCAGTTCGTTGGGTACGCACAAAATGGTTTAAAACTTGCCAAGCAAGAACTCTGGTGGCAGGCTGAAAATGCCTTTATTAACGCGTTTTCCTTCTGGGAGAACTTCACCCTGACAGAGTTTTTCATGAGTGACCAGGCGCTGATTTTTTATGATGATATTCTCGAGACCATGAGACTGACCTGCCTGACCTGGAGTGACATGTTGGTTAGGCACAATCGTTTTGATGAAGCACTCTCTATTCTTGAAAAAAGTGCCAAGATCCTGGCCCAGGACGATGACTGCGTTGCGCTCAGATACCAGCTCTATCTGGAGAAAAATGCTCCGCTTAAAGCACGGGATGTTCTCACCTCTTATCGCCAGGAATTATTAAAACTTGGATATTCTGAAAAAGAGGCAGATGAAATGATTGGAGCGTTGACCAGCAAGAAAACATCTCTGTGACAACAGGTTCCCTATCCTCTAAAGATTACAAGCTTATGACCTTCTCTCTTCTCGTCTCTGCCAACAGATCAGAAAAGGGGAATCTCGATATAATTTCAGCCCTCAAACAAAGGGCACTTTTCACAGAGTGGTTTGTTCTTTTTACAAAACTGTTTTGCAGTTTTAACAACGAGTGCGTGATATTCATTAAAAAGCTGTGAAACATGAGGCAGATTGTCCATGAATAGATCCTGAAGACTCTGATAATCGCAGTCATCGGGAACAAGATTATGACGTGAGAAAATACGATGGGTATAGGTGTCGACGACAAATAACGGGTGCCCCCCAGCGTAGAGCAAGATTGAATCTGCCGTTTCAGGTCCAATCCCTTTCACTGACAGCAAGGATTCCCTGGCACTATGCGGTTCGTTCTCCAAAAGATCATCAAGGCAGCCGCCATATTCATCTTCAATCATCTGCAATAGATTTTTAAGTCTTTTCGCCTTCAAATTATAGTAACCGGAAGACTTGATGAATAAAGAAAGTGTATCAACCGATATGGAGCTGAGCGCTTCAAAAGAGAGTAATCCCTCAGTACGAAGCGCATCTATTGCCTTGCGGACATTTTGCCAGTTGGTGTTCTGGGTGAGAACAGCACCAACCAGCATTTCAATCCTTGATTCTGCCGGCCACCAGTTCTGTGGGCCGTAAAACTGATAAAGCCGATCATAAATCTCCTGTAATTGAGACGTACTATTCATCGGAACGATATCCTTTCTCAATCTCCAAAGCAGATGCCTATGTCACGGGCAGTAAGGATCTTGTCACTGTTCAAATCAACTTTTTTGCGGCTTTTGATCGCCTCTGCAATTGGTACTGCTTTCATCCGTGAAGAATCAAGCGCAACCATATGATCAAAGGTTTCTTCCTCCACGAGACGAACAGCAGCGGCTCCGAACCTTAAAGCCAGGAGGCGATCAAACGTTGTCGGGGACCCCCCTCTCTGCAGATGACCGAGAACCAGCGAGCGGGTATCTTTGTCAGTTCGCTTTCCAATTTCGGAAGCAACCCATTCGCCAACACCACCGAGGACAACCTCTTCTCTTCCCAGTTCACCGTCTCCTTTGCTGAACACTTTGCCGCTTGTATCCATGGCACCTTCGGCAACAACCACAATTGAGTAATGTTTCTCACGAAGTTCATTGTCGGAAATCTTCTCACACACCTTCTCAAGATCAAATGGTATCTCTGGAATCAATATTACGTCGGCACCGCCTGAAATACCCGAATAGAGCGCAATCCACCCGGACTCCCTGCCCATCACTTCAACAACCATGACTCGATCATGAGATTCTGCTGTTGAGTGCAGCTTATCAAGGGCATTGGTTGCCGTTGATACAGCGGTATCAAATCCAAATGTTCGATCGGTTTTTTCCAGATCATTGTCAATTGTCTTTGGAACCCCAATGACGTTCATACCAAGCTGTGCGAAGCGATGCGCTATATTCAGGCTGCCGTCACCGCCTATGGCAATGTGACAGTCAAATCCCATCCTTTTATAGTTAGCCATGATTTTATCTGACATATCGACCACCTGTATTTCACCAGCCAGATTCTTAACAGGCTTTGAAAACGGGTTTCCCTTATTGACCGAACCAAGTATTGTTCCCCCCTGGGCGTAGATTCCTCTCACATCACGGGGAGTTAACCTGACCATCTCATCGATATCCAAAAAGCCCCCATACCCGCTTCTACTGCCATAAACCTCCCAACCACGCTTATAACAAGCATGCACAACGGCAAAGATCACCGCATTAAGGCCGGGTGCATCGCCCCCACCGGTTGAAATCACTATTTTTTTCATAAGCGTTCCTCAGCTAAGAGACAAGAGTGCTCTTATTTTATTATTTTCTGACAATAGTCTTACGACCAATTTGTAACTCTAGCACTATGCCTTTTCAAGCTGCAATAAAAAAATTATCTGTTTTGCTACATTTTCTCACCTGATTTTTCTCAATAACAATCTAGAATTAATTCGTGTTTTTTTGTTTCACATTGTTTAATTGACTTCTGAAACTGCTACGCTTATTGTTGTAGTCAACGAAGACTTGTTGATTCATGCACAAAGTTTGACAAATTCATGCATCAACATAGATGCCAAGATAAAAAGAAGGAGGATTACATGTCTTTTACCGTAACTGACCTGGCTGTCACCAAACTCAAAGAGTATCTCAGCCAGAACAATATTGAATCTGCATTGCGCATTGCCCTTATGCAGGGCGGCTGATCTGGCCCTTCACTGGGTCTGGCTCTGGATGAGCCAAAAGAAAATGATAAAGTATACGACCAAAACGACCTGACTTTTCTCGTTGAAGAAAGTCTTGTCGAAACCTGCGGTACAATCAATGTTGAGTATGTTGATGCCGGTCCACGCTCCGGTTTCGGCATTACCTCTGCTAATCCAATTGGCGGTGGTGGAGGATGTTCCTCAGGTTCCTGTGATTCTGGCAGCTGCGGATAATCAAGCCTAATTCAACCAGTATTCAAGGCGGATTTGCAGTGCAAATCCGCCTTTTCTTTTTTTTAATTCTTTTCGGATGTCAAAAACTTGACACCCCCTTGAACCCTTCTTATCTTCTGCGCTGAAATAGAACAACACGAGATGGTATTACACCATTAACAGAGAGAAGAGGTTACCATGCAATTCGATAAGTTTACGCTAAAATCCCAGGAAGCGGTCCAGGCCGCCCAGCAGATAGCAGTTCAAAGAGGACACCAGGAAATTAAACCGGCACATCTGGCCAAGGCAATTCTTGAGCAGCCGGACGGTGTCGTAGTTCCAGTCCTGCAAAAGATGGGCATTGACCCTTCACGGGTCCTGACGGCAGTCAATATGATCATCGATGAGTCTCCCCAGGTTTCTGGCGGCGGTGCCGGACAAGTCTATATTTCTTCTGAGCTCAGGAGTATTCTCGACAAAGCATTCTCAACTGCAAATCAGATGCAGGACGAATATGTGAGCCAGGAACATATCTTTCTCACCATGCTCAGAGAGCAGAAATCGAACCTGTCAAAAAAAATAGCAGAGCTTGGGGTAACAGAAAAAGACTTCCTCCAGGCCCTGACAACAATTCGCGGCAATCAGCGTGTAACAGACCCTTATCCCGAAGAGAAATATCAGGCTCTGGAAAAATATGGCAGAAACCTTACCGATATCGCCAAACAGGGTAAGCTTGATCCGGTTATCGGCAGAGATGAGGAGATCCGCCGAATCATCCAGGTATTATCGCGTCGCACCAAGAATAACCCGGTACTTATCGGCGAACCTGGTGTCGGCAAGACGGCCATCGTCGAAGGACTTGCCCAGCGTATCGTTAACGGTGACATCCCCGCCACACTCGAGGGAAGGCAGGTCATTACCCTTGATCTCGGTTCACTGGTTGCGGGCGCAAAATACCGTGGTGAATTTGAAGATCGACTGAAAGCTGTACTTAAAGAAGTTGTCAGCCGAAGCGGCGAAATCGTATTGTTCATAGACGAAATCCATACCCTGGTTGGAGCAGGTGCCGCAGAGGGATCAATGGATGCATCCAATATGCTAAAACCTGCACTTGCGCGGGGTGAGCTGCATTGTGTCGGAGCAACAACGCTGGATGAATATCGAAAGTATATCGAAAAGGACACTGCCCTTGAAAGACGTTTCCAGCCGGTAATTGTCCAGGAACCAAGCGAGGAGGATTCAATCGCAATCCTTCGCGGCATCAAGGAAAAATATGAAGTCCATCACGGTGTCCGTATCCAGGATGCTGCGACTGTTGCCGCGGTCACCCTCTCCAACCGCTATATTACAGACCGATTCCTACCAGACAAGGCCATCGACTTGATTGACGAAGCCGCATCGAAGCTGCGTATAGAAATCGACTCAATGCCGACCGAAATTGATGAGCTGGATCGACAACGGATCAAGCTTGAGATTGAGCAGGAGGCATTAAAAAAAGAAAAAGACCATGCCTCAAAAGAACGATTGACCGAGTTACAGAAAAAACTGGCGGATCTTAATGATCAGCTCAACGGCATGAAAGCACAATGGACACTGGAGCGTGAGATTATTCAACGCATCAGGACCATCAAAGAATCAATCGAGCAGGCACACATTGATTCACAACAGGCTGAGAGAGCTGGAGAACTGAGTAAGGTTGCAGAAATTAGATACGGCACAATCGTCAGCCTTGAAAAAGAGATGACAGAAGAAAACCATCGGCTGCAGGAAGTCCAGGCCAACCATCAGATGCTCAAAGAAGAAGTGAGCGCAGAAGATATTGCTTCAGTTGTGGCCAAGTGGACATCAATTCCGGTAGATCGCTTGCTGGAAGGTGAAAAAGAAAAGCTGCTCGTGGCCGAATCAGTTTTACAGAAACGTGTCATTGGTCAAGAAGAGGCCATTGTTGCCGTTGCCAACGCCGTCCGCCGTGCGCGTTCCGGTCTGCAGGACCCTGATCGTCCGCTGGGTTCATTCATCTTTTTAGGACCGACCGGGGTTGGAAAAACCGAACTTGCCCGTACCCTTGCCGATTTTCTTTTTGACAGTGAACAGGCAATGATTCGGATCGACATGTCCGAATTCATGGAGAAACATTCAGTTTCACGACTTATTGGAGCTCCTCCCGGTTATGTTGGCTATGAGGAAGGCGGTTATCTGACAGAAGCGGTTCGCAGGCGACCATATTCCATCATTCTTCTTGATGAAATAGAAAAGGCCCACCCGGATGTCTTTAATGTCCTTCTCCAGGTCCTCGATGACGGCAGAATGACAGACGGAAAAGGCAGAACAGTCGATTTCAAGAACAGTATCTTAATCATGACCTCAAATCTTGGCAGTGATCTGATCATGAAAATGACGGAGGAGGGAGCAGACCCTGGGACAATAAATAACCAGCTAGAAGAAGTCTTAAATCACCACTTTAAACCGGAATTCTTAAACAGAGTCGATGAGTCAATTATCTTCCAGGCTCTGTCACAGGAGGATATGATTGGTATCGTTGATGTTCAGCTGAAACGGCTCGCGGCACGGCTTGCTGAGAGAAAATTGACCTTACGATTCAGTCAAAACTCCAAAAAGTACCTGGTTGCTGTGGGCTACAACCCTCTTTTTGGTGCGCGCCCGCTCAAGAGGGCAATTCAGAAACACATTGAGAACCAGTTGGCCAGGGAATTACTTGAAGGAAAATTTTCTGAAGGAGATGTTATTCTTGTTGACGCCGACACTAATGGAATCATCTTTAAACAGGTGCCATCGGAATCGCCAATTGTTGAAGCAGAACTCGTTGACTAGGCCGGAACATTAACCTGCAAGAATGCTCATTATCAGGATGAGATCTTTGTTCTTTACCTTTTACAGTGAATATGGTTGCATTGGCCCAACTTAAGGCCTGACCAGTGCACGGTTACCAGAGGTCCAGCAATGTCCAAATATGAATGCACCGTTGAGATGTCTCATATGATGCTGCCAAACAATGCCAATCCGGACGGCAACGTTCATGGTGGCGACATTATGAAATTCATCGATAACGCTGCCGGGGTGGTTGCAATGAAACATGCCCGATCCATGGTGGTCACTGCAGCCATCGACAGGCTTGATTTTCATCGACCTGTTTACATCGGCAACCTGCTGATTCTTAAAGCATCACTCAATTCAACCGGCAGGTCATCCATGGAGATAGGCGTCCGGGTTGAGGCAGAAGATTTAAGGAGGGGGGTAATCAGCCACATTGCATCTGCATACCTGACCTTCGTCGCACTTGACAAAAGCCAGAAACCGGCTGCTGTAACAGCTTTTGTACCAAACAGTCCTGAAGCCCAGAGGAGAAGTCGCGAAGCAGCAGAAAGAAAAGAATGCTACTTTAAGAATAAATAATAAAAAGAATCGTTAATTATGAGCACATCTGCAGACGAAATAACAATAAATTACGAAGAGGAAGGAGTTCTGCTTGTCAAGGAACTGGATAAAGTCATCCTTTCAAAGGGCGCCTGGACAACGATTCTTTTTCGTTACCAGAATTTCAGCAAGGCAACGAAAGAGTATGGTAAAGATATGTACACGATCCGACGCTACCAGAAACGACAAGGTGTATATATTCCCAAATCCAAGTTCAACATATCCAGCGCCGAACAGGCCAGGAAGATTATTGAAGCGCTTCAACGCTGGACTGATGACGTTTAAGGCTGAAAACGGTGATTGATATTTTATCTTTTTAAACCATTTCTTCCTAAAAGCTATTGACAAGGCATCCTCAATCAAGTAGTTTGCCGCGGTCTTTCAGCAACCCGAAAGTCGTGATTGCGGGAGGGCAACAAATATGTAGGTTAGCACAAAATACATATTGACATGAGGATGTTAAAGTATTAAATTATCGTCCTTGCCGCGCAACTTATTGCGCGCTCCGTTTGTTTCGACAGGCGGTGTTAAACGATCCTTGATAACAACAACAGCAAACGGGCCCAACGTGTCTTCGGACACTAGGGGCAATTTTTTGAGTAATTCAAGAGAGAGCTCTTATATATTTAAGCACTATATAAGCAACCAATCTTTATGATTGGTCTAGGATATCAAACTGGAGAGTTTGATCCTGGCTCAGAACGAACGCTGGCGGCGTGCTTAACACATGCAAGTCGAACGCGAACGTCTTCTTCGGAAGATTAGTAGAGTGGCGCACGGGTGAGTAACGCGTAAGTAATCTACCCTCGCATTTGGGATAACCCACCGAAAGGTGTGCTAATACCGGATACGTCTAAGATAATATCTTTTTTTTAGAGAAAGGTGGCCTCTGATTCAAGCTACTGTGCGGGGAGGAGCTTGCGTACCATTAGCTAGTTGGTAGGGTAATGGCCTACCAAGGCAACGATGGTTAGCGGGTCTGAGAGGATGATCCGCCACACTG
>RCNC010000006.1_pt1 | contig 97994 bp, 88 predicted proteins | sample 2041301 | NCBI WGS metagenome assembly RCNC01 (sample SAMN09708231, study PRJNA481090) | Marine sediment metagenome, whole genome shotgun sequencing project. | biome: marine sediment; feature: ocean; material: sediment; isolation source: Sewage treatment plant 13A marine sediment (STP13A) ...
ACCTGATTCTTCTGATACAACGTCTGCTTCTTCAGAATCAGAAGCCTTCTGGACGACGGCTTTTTCTGGTTTATTACCTGATTCTTTTGATACAACGTCTGCTTCTTCTGTCTCCTGCTCGAGGCTGACTGCTTTGGCAGCAGCATCATTCTGTGCAACTTCTATTTCTTCGGCACTGATTGAGTCCGAGAGTTTAATAGACATGTATTTTAAAACAGAGTCATCAATCCGAAATTTACGCTCTACTTCTGCAACTGCTGCTGGGGTAGCGGCGAAATCCGAAAAGATATAATAGCCTTGAAGTTCTTTTTTGATAGGGTAGGCGAGTTTTTTCATTCCCCACTTAATGTTGGAGATGATACCGCCTTGCTCTTCAGTGATAATCTGATTTGTGTTTTCAACTACCTTGGTGATCTCATCCTCGCTTAATGTCGGGCGAAGAATGTAGATCTGTTCGTACCTTCTCATGATTTCCTCCTCATGGACGTTGTTGGTTCGCGGGTTTTATACCCGCTGGGCGGCCCTCGCTTTCACTGTTATACGGCAGAGAGCGAAGAGGTTTCGAGTTTCCCCGAAGACAACTTAAATAATTCAGACAACAAGAGATAATTATTTACTAAAACAATGCGTATTAGTCAAATAATTTTTCAGCTTTTTCAGCTGCTTTGATTTTATTCCACTGTTTTCGGAGTTCTTTTTCATCTTTAACACTGGTACCTGAAAAAACATGTGGATGCCTTCTAATCAGTTTTTCATTTATTCCATCGATGACATCCCTTAGAGAAAACGTGCCATTATTCTCATTGATTTCTGATATCATTATTATCAGATAGAGAAAGTCACCGAGTTCTTCGCTGAGGTTCTGTAGATCCCTGTTATCGATGGCCTGGAGGATTTCATCAAATTCTTCAATGAGATATTTCTGAAGTGACTCTGTTGTCTGTTTTTTGTCCCAGGGGCATCCTTGCTTCCCTCGAAGCGCTTTTATCGTTTTAATAAGTGTTTCTAAATTGGATGATATTTCGTTCATTATCTAAGTGTTAGTTAAAGTTGTGAGCGCCTGACAAAAAATAAGAATTAATTTGGCATGCGCATTTGTGGTAGTTTTTTTTATGAAACAGCGCTAAAAAGTGTTGACATTAAGGCCCTGACTAACTATGTAGTCTATGGCTTGCTTGTGAGAATAATTAATACACTGCTTCGTCAGTTATGTGTACGAGAAATTATTTGAAAGTGATGATAAGCACGATAAGGCGTCGGCTTTATCATTACTAAATATTAACCAGAAATTGAGAGGTTCAATAAAGTGGTAGATGTAGACAAAAAGCAGAAATTGTTGTTAGAAAAACATAAAGATATTGCTCGTATAGATCAGGATTCAAAGAGGACTCATGGATGGTATGTGCGAGTACGTTTTCTTGGAAAAACTCATTCCAAGTTTTTTTCCGATAGAAAATGCGGAGGAAGGTATTCAAGTCTTCTCTCGGCTATATCATGGCGTGACCAGACAGAGAAAAAGCTTGGCAAGGTGCGCACCAATAAGCATATGGTTACGGTAAGTAACTCAGGGACCGGTGTTGTCGGCGTCAGGCATAATGAAATACTGAATCGCTATGAGGTCAGTTGGGTGACGGCCCAGGGTAAACAGGGTAAGACCTCAGTTTCTATCAGGAAGCATGGTAAAAAAGCTGCATTTGAGCGTGCCTGTTCAATACGGAAAAAAAGAGAAAGCGATCGACTCGGCTAAAACTCCTGATATTGAAAAACGGCATCACGATTGGAGGCCTCCGGTGTAAAATGATATACATTGCTTTTTTCGCATCTAATTGCCACAACAGGCACACAGATTATCAATAAATTCTCTTTATTTGACTATTGAAAAAAGTTGACAACCTTGAGTCAATAGTGTTTATTTTGCGGTCCTGAGTGGAAACATCTCTTCTGGAGATCTAAAAATATTTGAGAGGTTTGTAATTATGTATGCGATAGTCAAAACTGGTGGAAAGCAATATCAAGTGTCATCAGGAGACCAACTGAGGGTTGAAAAAGTAGACGGTAATGTGGGTGACACCATCGAGCTTGATGACGTCTTGCTGATAGCTGACGGAGAGCAGGTGACTGTTGGCACTCCAGTTGTTGAAAATGCTAAAGTTATCGCGACGATAGCGGAGCAGGGAAAACACCGAAAGATTAACGTTTTCAAAAGAAAAAGAAGAAAAGGGTACCGGTTGATGCGCGGGCATCGCCAAATGTATACTGCTTTGAAAATTTCAGAGATTAATATGTAACAAGGCAGAAACAAAAATTCTTCTGTCACGATAATGAGGAGTAAGGCATGGCTCACAAAAAAGCAGGTGGAAGTTCCAGAAATGGACGCGACAGTGGTGGTCAGAGGCGCGGTGTTAAAAAATACGGTGGTGAAAATGTCAAGGCTGGAAATATTATTGTAAGGCAGCTTGGCACAAAAATTCATCCAGGAAGTAATGTTGGGTGTGGCAGGGACTATACTCTTTTTGCTAAAATAGACGGAGTGGTAACTTTCGAGGAGTTTGGCAAAAAACGAAAAAGAGTGAGTGTTTATCCCGCATTATAAGTGAAGCAGATAAACTGCATTCAATTGCAGCGTTATCCCCTTAAACTCGATCATTACTATAAGTAATTGATCGAGTTTTTTTTTGATCGAAATGAGGACACAGGGTATCCGATGTCATTTGTAGATGAAGCTAAGTTTTATGTAAAAGGTGGTGATGGCGGAAACGGATGTGTCAGTTTTCGAAGGGAAAAGTATGTTCCCAAGGGTGGTCCAAACGGTGGTGATGGTGGCAAAGGCGGTAATGTTATACTACGATCGACGAAAACAAAAAATTCGTTAATCGATTTCAAATACAGGTCACATTTTAAAGCCGAGAGAGGTGTGCATGGGCAGGGTAAAGATATGCACGGTCGTAAAGGGAAAAGCTGTACTATGGACGTTCCAGCAGGATCAATTATCAGGGATGCTGAAACTGGCGAAATATTAGTCGATCTTGTAGCAGATAATCAGGATTTTCCTGCCGCACTTGGCGGAGCCGGCGGTCTTGGCAATGCACATTTTGCTTCAGGGGCAAACAGAACACCGAGATTTGCAACCAAAGGTAAAACGGGTGATGAGCGCTGGCTGAAAATAGAGTTGAAACTTATTGCCGATGTCGGACTGGTCGGTTTGCCTAATGCCGGCAAGTCAAGTATCTTGTCGAGACTGTCAGCGGCAAATCCCAAAGTTGCGGATTACCCGTTCACAACGCTTGAGCCTCAACTCGGGGTCTTAAAATTCAAATTCCATGAGCCATATATAATTGCTGATATTCCGGGAATCATCGAAGGTGCTCACGAAGGTGCCGGTCTCGGTCTGTCATTTTTAAAACATATTGAACGTACCAGGATTTTGCTTCATATTGTAGATATTTCTGTTGACAACCATTGGCAGCACTATGAAGTAATTGAAAAAGAATTATCAAAATACAAACAGGATCTTGCCGACAGAGTAAAGATAATCGTTGTCAATAAAATCGACCTTGTAGATCCCGAGATGACCTCAGAAATTATCCATTCGTTTCAAGAACATGGATTAAAAACGGTTGCTGTTTCTGCTGCCACCGGCGAAGGGATTGAGCTACTGAAATATGAACTCTCAGAAACCCTTGATAAGATCATAACAACAGATGTGACGAATAAGGAGTCTCTGACCGGTGATTGAAACGTTATCAATTGAAGACGGCCTCTATCTGCGCCAGACACTTTTCGACAAGGCCCGTAGAATCGTCGTAAAGGTCGGCAGCGCCGTTTTGACAGATCAAAATGGCATTGCCAATGATGTGGTGCAAAATATCGTCAAGGAAATTTGCTTCCTCCACAATAGTGGACGAGAAGTGATACTGGTCAGTTCCGGAGCTGTAGCTGCAGGTATAAAAAAAATTTCATATAATAAAACTTCAACGCTTGGGATAAAAGAGAAACAGGCACTTGCTGCTATTGGTCAGTCATCATTAATGCAGACCTATGAAGAGTGCTTTTCGTCATTCAATCTTAATACCGCACAGGTACTCCTGACCCATTCTGACCTTGCACTTCGAGAGCGCTACCTCAATGTAAGAAACACCTTGCTGACGCTGTTCAAATTTAATGTTATTCCAGTCATTAATGAAAATGATACCGTTTCAGTTAAGGAATTGAGATTTGGCGACAACGACACACTCGGAGCCTATATATGTAATCTGATTGAGGCTGATATGTTTATCTGCCTGACAGATGTAATTGGTTTATATACCGGTAACCCGGAGAATGATCCCACAGCAGAACCGATATATACTATCACCGAAATTACTTCGGAAGTTGAGGCCTTGGTTCATCATGTAAAGAGCTCCCTGGGAAGCGGTGGTATGGAGTCGAAAATTAATGCTGCAAAGATTGTTTCATCTGGTGGGGGAAGCTCATTTATTGGCCCAGGCAGAGAAAAAGAGATTTTACAAAAACTCTTCAGTGGCCAGATGGTTGGGACTTTCTTTTTGCCTTGTAAAGAAAGAATCAAGAGTAGAAAAAGATGGATTGCAACGGTTCTGAAACCACAGGGCACACTGACCATTGACGCAGGAGCATGTGCAGCTCTATGCGACAGGGGAAAGAGCCTGCTGCCATCGGGCGTCAAAAAGATCCAGGGAACATTTGGGGTCGGGGATCCTGTCCATTGCTGCGATGAGAGTGGGAGGATTATTGCCATTGGGCTCATTAACTATAGTTCTGAAGATACTGAAAAAATAAAAGGTAAACATTCAAGTAAAATAGAGATGATTCTCGGTTATAAAGACAACGACGAAATTATGCATCGAGATAATCTAGTGATTCTTGAACATTCTTAAAGGATAACAGGGAGTACTCAGATGGCTGAAAATCTGGCGATTGAAGAAATGGCCCGGAAGGCGAAGGCAGCATCAAGATTCCTTGGCACAACCACCACAGAAACCAGGAACAGAATTCTACAAACTGTTGCAGACCTACTGGTGTCCAGGAAAACAGAAATTCAAATCGCCAACGATAAAGACTTGAAAGCAGGGAGGGAAAAAGGGTTGTCCTCTGCAATGCTCGATCGTCTTGCATTGACTGACGAGGTTATTGCCGGCATGAGGCAAGGAATCAATGAAATTATTGCTCTTCCTGACCCCATTGGCGAGATATCAACTATGACGAGACGGCCAAACGGCATAATGGTCGGCAGGATGAGAATACCGCTTGGTGTTATTGGCATGATTTACGAATCCCGCCCCAATGTCACAATTGACGCCGCCGTACTTTGTCTGAAAACGGGGAACGCAAGTATCTTAAGAGGGGGCTCAGAGGCAATAAACTCAAATATAGCCCTTGCTTCAGTCCTCCAGGAGGCATTATCTGCCAATCAGGTGAATCCAGATGCAGTGCAGGTTGTTTCAACTACCAGCCGTGAGGCGATCAACGCACTGTTGAGGCATGAGGAATTAATTGATCTCATCATTCCCCGCGGTGGCGAGGGCCTCATACGTTTCGTAGCTGAAAATTCCAGAATTCCAGTGCTGAAACATTACAAGGGAGTATGCCATATTTATGTGGATAGCGAGGCTGACCTTGATAAGGCAACACCAATCATTGTCAACAGTAAAGTGCAGCGACCCGGAGTCTGTAATGCTCTTGAGGGGTTGCTGATACATGAAGATGTTGCAGAACACTATCTACCGGCGATTGAGCAGGAGCTCGCCCAAAGCGCAGTTACCCTCTACGGCTGTGAGCGATCTGTCGCACTCGGTTCAAATGTCACGCCAGCCACAGAGAATGACTGGGGGCAGGAGTTTCTTGATTTAAAACTTTGTGTGAAAATTGTTCGTTCAACAGAAGAAGCAAAAGATTATATCGCAATGTATGGGTCACAGCATACAGAAACTATCATTACAGAGAATTACACGACTGCCCATCAGTTTATCGCGGACGTTGATGCTTCTGCTGTGATGATAAACGCATCTACCAGATTTAACGATGGTGGACAGCTTGGACTTGGCGCAGAGATAGGTATCAGCACTACTAAATTGCATGCCTATGGTCCTATGGGACTTGAAGAATTAACCACTCGAAAATTTATTATTTACGGGACAGGACAGGTACGTGACTGATGCCTGATATCGGTCTTTTTGGAGGCACCTTCGATCCTGTACATCGTGGACATATACAGTGTGCAACTGCAGCCCTGGTTGAAGCCGGGATAGATACGGTTGTCTTTATCCCTTCTGCCTACCCCCCTCATAAGAGCGGTGAATATATCTGCAGTTTTAACCATCGGCTTGCCATGTTGAAAATTGCAATAACACCATTTGAACAGTTCTCCATTTCCGACCTTGAGCAAAAACGTTCTCATCCTTCATATACCATTGATACCCTGAAAATATTTCAGGATAGAGGGGATCGATCAATAAAGTATCATTTTATCATTGGCTGTGATGCCTTTCTTGAAATTGAAAGCTGGTACCGCTGGCGCTCTGTCATTTCACAAACCGATTTTATCATTGTTGTCAGGCCGGGATACAACAAGACCAGGTTATTTGAGCTCTTAAATCGAAACAGTTTCAAGGTGGATAGTGATCATGGTCATACATGGCATAATGGAAAAGGGCGAAACAGTATTCGACTTCTTGCCACTGGCACGGATGATATATCTTCCACTGAGGTCAAAAGACGAATAAGGGAAAATCTTCCGTGGAAACATTTTGTCACCGATAGTGTTGGAGATTATATCGTTAATCAAGCTTTGTATCTCTGAAATGAAAATTCAGTAATTTCTATTTTGAATTATTACTCATTAGGTATAAAATAAGCATACCGGTCAAAAAAATTCCATATTAATACTCAGGTCTTATTTTCAGGGTTATGGCAAAGAAAACCAAGATTAGCTCATTACCAAAGCAGATTAGAGTTCTAATCGTTGATGACTCATTGATTTTCAGACGATTGTTGAAAGAGATCTTTGAAAGGACGAACACCATTAAAATCATCGGAGAAGCTGTAAATGGTATTGAGGCGCTTGACAAGGTACTCAAGCTGAATCCCGACGTAATTATTATGGATATGGAAATGCCGTTAATGGATGGCATGACTTCGCTGCAGCACTTGATGATACATATGCCGACGCCAACAATCATGGTTTCAAGTTTAACCAGGGAAGGAACCGCCCGAGGTTTTGATGCCATCAAGAATGGGGCGGTTGATTTTGTATGTAAAGATTCGTTTTTTCAACAAAAAGAAATCGGCTCGTTTGATCAGGAGATCGTTTATAAAGTATTATATGCTTCCAAGGTCGTGGTGAGACCGGTTGAGCCGGCTTTCACGACCAAGGATGATATTCCTCAGAGTGAGATTAAACCAAGTGATATTATATTTTGCGAGGAATGTGGCGCCAGAAATATCCTCCATGCTGAGCAGAAAAGTCTGCTCAACGAGTTTAAATGCAATCAATGCGGTGATCTTCTCGAAGTAAATTTGACCAACAAGTACAAACGAATCAATTTTGTAACTGTTATAGGTTCTGGCCTTGGGGGGTATTCCAACCTGCTGCGCGTTATCCCCCAGCTGCCAAGTGATATAAGCGGTGCAATTGTTGTCGTTTTGTATGAAAATGACAAGCATGTGGACGCATTTACCGAGTATCTAGACGCGGTAAGCAATATTAAGGTGCATCGAATGGTCGACGGCCTTACTATCGAGGGAGGCAATTGTTACGTCTCCTCATCCATTGATACTGTTTACATGAAACCCTATAGTGCTCAATATACCGTTAGAAAAACTGAGCCTGTTTCAGGCTATGGTCCTATCGATCTTCTTATGAATTCAATAACATCTGTTTTCAAGGATAAGGTCGCCGGGTTTGTCTTTTCTGGAGTGGACCTCGATGGTGAGAAAGGTATTAATTCAATCAAAAAAAATAATGGATATTCGATAGTACTTAATTCCGGGAATTGTCTGTGTAAGGAAATGGGCGAAAATATATTGAGAAAATGTACCGTTGATAAAATTGTAGATGAAAAAGATGCAGCTGATTTTATTATGGAGCTGCATCAAACCTCAAATAGTGAATCTTTTACCGCCTAAACAAAGACTAATATCTTCTGTAATCTCGTTCATTGTAAACGACCACACACTATGCTCTGGGAAGAACAGGTACCTCTTCTGAAAGAAGGATTTCATAAAGAACTGGTCAAGATCGCATATGGATCAGCATCTCAAGGGAAAAAAGTTTATCCCCCGCGAGAGCTGGTGTTTAACGCGATGAGGATTACTGGATTTTTGAAAGTAGGTGTTGTGATTATTGGCCAGGATCCATATTTCAATGAAAATAAGGGCCGCTCAGAAGCCCATGGTTTATGTTTTTCTGTCAGAGAGGGAACTCCTGCACCGCCCTCACTTAGAAATATCTTTAAGGAGATCGATAGAAGTTTATATAATGACCGTCAGCGCCCGTTAAATAACGATTTGACCAGATGGGCGGAGCAGGGGGTGTTGTTATTAAACGCCAGTCTCACGGTTATAGCAAAACAACCGAATTCTCATGCCAATATTGGCTGGCATCGTTTAACTGATGACATAATCAAAACGATTTCTGCAAAAAGAACACACATTGTTTTTATGCTGTGGGGAGCTTTTGCCGGGAAGAAAGCAGATCTTATCGATCCTGGCAAGCATCTGATACTGAAAACAAGTCACCCGTCTCCCTTATCCGCTCATCGTGGATTTCTGGGCTCAGATGTCTTTGTGAAATGCAACAACTATCTTGTTGACAAGGCTCTTTCACCAGTTGAATGGTGAAAGAGCTCATCATCATAGAATGGTTCGGATAATATCTTTTTTACCTACAATACCAACCATCTCACCATTTTCTGAGAGAACCGGGAGCGTGTGCATCTTCTTTTCAGTCATTATTGTGGCAATTTCATCAAGCGCTGTGCCGGGTTCTATTGAGATAACGTCTTCTGTATAGATGTCAAGTACGGTTGCTCCGGCAATTTTTTTCAATTCCTGTTCCATCTTTTCCGGATTGTCGAGAAAAAGAAAGGAGTCGAGAATGGTTATAAACGGAGGTACATGTAAACGTTTGTTTTGAAAAATGAGGTCACTTTCGGTCGCAATCCCGCACAACTTGCCGTTTTTATCAAGGACCGGAACCCCACTGATATTATTATTTAAAAGGGCACGGGCAAGGTCTCTGACAGATGTTTCTTGGGTGACCGAGACAACATTTTGGGTCATTATATCCTGGGCTGTTTTCATTTTATTTGTTCTCTTGTAAATTTTTTAGACTGAAGGGTATCTTATCTGCCAATTCGCTGGCAGTGAACCCTTGACCAACCTGATTAAAGAGCATATCGCCTGCTAAACCGTGTAGGTATACAGAAATACCGGCCGCAACATAACATTCCAGTCCCTGACAGATAAATGAGCCGATCATTCCAGAGAGCACATCCCCCATACCGCCTGTGGCCATACCGGGGTTACCTGAGGTGTTAATCATAACATGCCCATTGTCTATGAAGACAAGGGTGCCTGCTCCCTTGAGGATTACAGTAAGTTCAGTATCATCATTTTTATAGAGGCTGTGGCATAATTGAGTCGCACTTAACCTGTTTTCCAGGACCTCTTCCGTGTTTTTATTGACAAGTCGACCCATTTCACCGGGATGGGGTGTGAAGATGCGTGGACCACCTGCTTTTTGTAGATGCTCCCTCTGTTTGGCTATTATATTGAGTGCATCTGCGTCCAGTATGACAGGTTGTTTAAGATGATGGTAGAGGTGGAGAACCAGTTCCGCCGTTCGGACATCATTTCCAAGGCCTGGTCCAAGTACAATGGCCTGTTTATCTTGCGCATGTCTAAGTATTGTCGTAATATCAGATACATTGAGCAGGGAAGAAGACGTCGGAAGTGGGATGGTCATTGCTTCGGCCAGTGAAGTTTCAAAAATAGTGTTGAGGTCATATGGAACACATAGGCTGACCAGGCCACAGCCAGTTCGCAGAGCTCCATTGGCAGCAAGAATTGCGGCGCCGGTCTTTCCGGCAGATCCTGCTAAAATGAGAAGGTGACCATAGGTCCCTTTGTGCGAGTCATTATCTCGTATAAGTCTATGAGCCCATGATTTTGCAGTATCAGCGGTAATCATTGATGTTGTAATGTTTGCCTGCTCTATTACTTCAGGAGGTATACCGATATCGACAATCCAGAGTTTTCCGGTTAATGCGGAACTGCCATGCATAATCTGACCCGGTTTTGCACATCCGAACGTGGCTGTCATCGTGGCCTTAATACAGGTACCTAGAATTTTGCCGGTATTGGAATCAAGCCCTGAAGGTGTATCTACGGCGATGACCGGTATATTCTTTGAAAATTCACCAGTATTAATGAGCTCAATTGCATCTGCATAGTGACCTTTAATCTCTCTGACCAGTCCTGTGCCAAAAATTGCATCGACAATCGCACAGCATGGTTTTCCCCTTGATTCGATTTGCTTGAACAGAACAGATATGGTCTTGACCCTGTTCACAGAATCAATGACATGCAAAGGCAGACGAAGGCGTTTGACGATTGTCAGGTTAGTTTCAGCATCACCGGTAAGGTTGTCAGGATTTATTAGAAAGAAAAAAATAGGTTCACAGCCAAGCTGATGCAGATGTCTTCCGATTACCAGCCCGTCGCCGCCATTATTTCCAGGGCCAATAAAAATCAAGGCAAAACTGCCTTTCAATTTATTGAGCTGTTTCTCCATTAAACGGACTGTAGCGGAGCCGGCATTTTCCATCAATACCATTCCTGGAATACCGTATTCCTCGATAGCGCAGGCATCTATGGCTCTCATTTCTTCTGATCCGGGAAGTTTCATTGGAACACTCCTGTTGCCAGTTAAGATTTGAGGTTGTTTCAGGAAATATTCATAAGATTTTTACAGAATCTGCAGGGCACAAACCCTGCCTGAATTGCTACTTCTACATTTTTAAATTCAATTGTACAATTTTTGCAATAATAATGGTCACATTCTGAAAAATGGAATACCCGACTGCTTACATTTCCATGAAGATATTTTTCTTCAGCAGTCTTTGCTCGTCGTGATTCTAGAGAAATAAATAGAAAAATTTTATGTAAAAAATTTTTTATAAAGCTGGAAACTGAATTATATACCAGATGTACTACTCCAGGAACGAGTGATTTTTCATGGGCACTACGATTAATCAAAAAAATGGTTAACAGAAAAAACAATATATTTGGCGTCCACATTGCCAGCTCGATGTTTACAGAGGTTGTCGTGGCAGTGTTTCGTCCCATTGTGAAGAGAACATAATAAAGAATGTAAAGAACGAGCCCTAGTGGTATGCCGATAGCCTTTTTACCTGGACCAGCCTGCAGCCCAAGCGGCATTCCGATCAACGCCAGGATAAGACAGCCAACGGGAAGCACAAGCCGTTTATGAAACTCTGTATAGTAGGAGCGACCAAAAGGGGTGTCGATTCCGTGCTTTTCAGATGCTGCCAGCAATTCAGTCATAGTCATGGTGCCGCGTGATTTGAAGTCAGGTGTTCGAGCGGGCGGCTGTAGTGGAATATTAATAATGTATTGATCGAAGGTTACGGTCTGGGAGCTCTCATTTTCAGGCATGTGAAGACTGCCATTGGATAGTAACAGAGTCACCATCATCTGTTCCATCTTAGTATCCATCCTGCCTGAATTTGCCATTGTGATGGCCGGAATTTCACGGCCACGCATGTCTGAGACCCAGACCTCACTCCATTCTCCGGTCTTTTTATCGATAGAATTGACATGAACAACGAGATCGCCAAGTGCTTCTGTAAAAAGGCGTTCTTTTATTCCTTTATCAATCTTCTCTTTGGCAAGCTGATACATCATCTGCTGCATTGCCGTGTCACCGGCAGGGATGAGTTTGATTGAAAAATAGGCAGTCACCAGAGAGATAAACAGGGCAATGAAAATGAGGGGCGGCAAGGCATGGTAAATTCCGATACCACTTGCCTTAAAAGCAAGAATCTCTGTATCGTTTGAAAGTCTTGAAAAACCAATGGTTACTCCGAGCATAGCAGCCATTGGAATTGAGTAGAGAAACATATTTGGGAAGAGGTAAGAAAAAATACGGATGAAGTCACCGAGACTGATGTTGAATTCAAGGACGAGATTCAGAAAAGGAATCAGTCTTACCAGGAAAAAGACACCATTCATGATGATAAAACTGGCAAAAAATGGCGCTAGCATTTCTGTTGCCAGGTAGCTGTAAAAAAGTAATGGCAAGCGCTTACTCTGTTTCATTTCCTGCTGGGGGGGCTGGAATGCAGTACAGCTGCAACAATTGCAGTTACAGGCTTTGTACAGTGGCTGTTACAGGACAATTTAGAACCGCGAGTCGGTAAGCGGGTCTTCTATGGTCACGTCTATCCAGTGCTGATCCCACCACTCTTTTGGGGTTACAAATATACCATGAATCAGCATTGAAAAATGAAGATGGTCACCACCGGCCATTCCGGTTGTTCCGGTGAGGCCGAGAACGCTGCCTTTTTCCAACTGGTCACCGATTGCCACGTTGATCTGGCTGAGGTGGGAGTAGAGACTGAAGATCCCCTGACCGTGATCAAGGAGCACCATGTTGCCATAAATGCCAAGATAGTCTGCATGGACGACAACGCCTTTCTCTGCGGCAGTAACATCTGCGTGTTTGGTGGAGGCAATATCAATTCCCAGGTGAACTTGTTTGTCAATAGGTTGGTCAGCGTAATAATAGGTACGATGGTCGGCGTATCCGGAGCGCGTGCTTCCTGGCATTCTGGTAAAGCTTCCCGACCATAAACGTTCAGGGCCGGGTGTTTTGCAAAGAAGGCTGATCTGGCTGTTATTCTGCTGTCTGAGCTCATTATTTACGTAGAGATATTTTTCTACCGGATTCCCCTGCATTTCTGTATGCGTCTGTTCAAATTCTGGAATCTTTTTGTTCAGGAAGTTATCGCCAACATTAATTCTGTCTTTTTTGAAATTCTTTGCCTTAAAGATGGTCGAAAATGAGACTTTTGACTGATTTCCCGCATCATCCTCTGCAATCACGAAAGAATTGGATACCTTCTCTGTCTGATAGGGAAGGGCAAAGTAGCTGATATTGGTATCGTCCCGACCATCTCCAACCAGAAAACCGGGGAAATAATAATCGTTTACAACAGTCCCGTGTTGCGCCTCAGGATCATTAAGTCGATAAATAACAATACCACTGCCACCAGGCCTGATATACTGTTCACTATGAATGATACTGATCGTGGGCGGAGTGGTGTCGATAACCACATCACGGCTGGTAGTGGTTGCATTTCCTTTAAGAAAGTTCCGAGCTGAATAATCGGTTGCGGTAAAAGCTATCGTTGCCGGTCCGTCTTTGAAACCGGCCTCTTTCGGTTTAAAGATTAATTTTCTTTGATCAGTCGTCTGGCCGATGGCCCCGGTATACCCTTTGCGGGGAAATACAGTTGTAAACAGCTCTTTTTGGACCCCGTTCTGAGATATAACTAATTTTACGGATTGTAAACCGCTTTTATTGTCCTGTGCGGTAACAGTAATTTCACTTTCGGCACCGATATATAATTGGGGTTGATCAATCACTGCAACTGGCGCTTCTCCTTCAAAAAAAAGAAAAAAACAGAAGCCGATTGACAAGAGTATTATCAAAAATAGGATGATATATATTGTTCCCTTGGATTTGCCTGAACTGCCTCTTAATCTGCTCATGGTAACCTGTTAATAGTATAATCCAACTCAACGTTGCCAGATTATTTCATATTTTTCTATATTGAGATCCTTTGCCTGAGCAATTACCAAACGTTTTTGAGTATCCTGCTCTAATCTCCTGGTTGTGGGCTCTTCTTCTTTTAAGAGCATGTCGGCAATGCGTGGATGAACTCTCAGTGTCACGGTAGATCCGGTTGCTCGGGCAGAATTACGACTTATTTTTCTGAAAATCTCATAACAGACAGTACGACGTGATTTTAGCACGCCTTCACCGGAACAATAATGACAGGGTTCACACATCATTTGATTGAGATTTTCACTATTTCGCTTTCTTGTCATCTGAACAAGACCGAACTCTGATAACTTCAAAATGTTAATACGGCTTTTATCTTTTTTAACCGCTTCTTTAAAATAATCGAATAATTCTTCACGGTGGGGCTCATCTTCCATATCTATAAAATCAATAATAATGATTCCGCCGATATTTCTCAGCCGCAGCTGGTAGGCGATTTCCTTTGCTGCCTCCATGTTGGTTTTAAAAATGGTCTCATTAAGGTCATTTTTGCCAACAAACCTTCCGGTGTTTACGTCTATGACGGTAAGCGCTTCGGTATTCTCAATTATGATGTAGCCGCCAGATCGCAGCCAGACCTTTTTTTCGATTGCCTTGCTGATCTCAACATCAACCCCGTATGCCTCAAACAGTGGAAGTTCTCCACGGTAAAGGGAAATTTTATTTTTCAACTGGGGAACAAAGGTATTGACGAAATGAACTAATTTTTCATAGGACAGCTCATCATCAATAATCAGATAATCGACGTCGCTGGTAAAAAGGTCCCGGACTGATCTCAAGGTTATATCGAGGTCCTCATAAACAATAGAGGGTGGTTTTGATGTGGCAGCCCGATCTTTGATCTCGTCCCAGAGTATCATCAGAAATTCCATATCAGCTTCAAGATCTTCCTTACTGGCATGCTCGGCAACTGTTCTGATAATGAAACCACTTTTTTGAGGGCGTAATTCTTCGATCGTCGTCCTCAGTGATTCCCGTACCGTTACATCTTCAATTTTGCGGGAAATACCGATATGGTCTGTCTGGGGAATAAAGACAAGATTCCTGCCGGGCAGTGTTATCTGGCAGGTCAGTCGGGCTCCTTTGGTTCCTATCGGATCCTTGCTCACCTGTACAAGAATTTCCTGCCCTTCGGTGAGAAGGTCTTCGATATGATATGGTTTGTATTGTCGATGCTCAGCGTCTCTTGACTCAGATGTAGCGGTTTTGGCTTCTGCCTGGTCTGAGCTGAGTTGCTCTCTGCGGAGATCATCGGATCCCGTAAAGACATCATCGACATAGAGAAACCCTGTCCGTTCAAGTCCTATATCAACAAAGGCCGCCTGCATTCCGGGCAATACCCGGACTACACGACCCAGGTAAAGATTGCCCATCAACCCTTTTTCAGTTGGGCGCTGAAGATGAAATTCGGTGAGATAGCCGCTCTCGACGAGCGCAATCCGAACTTCATAACTTCTTGAGTTAATTAAAATTTCAGTAGTCATCAAAAAACGCTGAGTCGTTTCAGTTACAGGAGTATCAACTCGTCTTTATTATAAAGCGATACGTGAAGATAGTGGCAATATCCTATACCGAGAGACAAAATATATGCTAAAGGTTAAAGTGTCGTATTAAAAAATGTTTGAATTCGATTAGAGTAAACAGAATACTATACAGCATTATGAGGATAAATTGCCACAATCTCTTAACCGATAGCAAAAAAAGGTCAGTACGGTGATGTCAAAAGATCTGTCAGTAATAATTCCCACATATAATCGGCTTCCATTATTAGAGCGGGCGCTCGGTTCAGTTCTCGCCCAAACTGTTCTCCCTCGGGAAATTATAATTATTGATGACGGCTCAGAGGATTCAACAGAACAGTTAGTGAAACAGTTTAAAAATAGCTCTGAAGTAAAAATATTGTACTATAAACAACCAAACCGGGGGCCTGCCTCTGCCAGGAACAGGGGGATTGAAATGTCCGCCTTTGCCTTTCTCGCATTTCTCGATTCTGATGACCATTGGCATAAACGCAAGATCGAAATTCAGTTTGATGAACTGGTTAAAAATCATAAAATCAGGGTATCTCATACCAGGGAAAAATGGCTGCGGCGCGGGGAACATCTTAATCAGAAAAGGATCCACATACCTCCCTGCGGCACTATTTTTAATTCTTGCCTCAACCTTTGCTGCGTTGGTATGTCAACGGTAATGCTTAATAAATCAGTTTTTGATGACTATGGTTTGTTTGATGAAACCCTGAGATGCTGTGAGGACTACGATTTCTGGCTGAGAGTTTCAGTAAAGGAGAACTTTTTATTGATTGATTCTCCATTGACCATAAAAGAAGGAGGACGCGATGATCAGGTCTCCTCGATCTACCGGGTTGGAATGGACAAGTTTAGAATATATTCCCTTATAAAGCTCATATCAAATGAGAATCTCAACGAAGAGCAGGAAAGAAAGGCCCGGGATAAACTGGTTGAAAAATGTAAAATATACGGCAGAGGATGTTTAAAGCATGGCAAAACCGATGAAGGAAATGCAATGCTTGAGCTTGCCAGAAAAACCTGATCTGCCCATTAACCTATGGATATATTGAAACGAAATGATAGCTGGCAGGATCCGTCAAGATATTTAAAAAAAATATTTTTAGAGCGGTCCTGTACCAATGACCCTTACGCTCATGAGATTATTGCCAAGGCTGCTCTTCCAGTGACAATAATTGATGATGCCGATTATCCGGAAATCATCAAGGGTGTGTATCCCGAAAATTTAACAGAAGGAAAAACGGTATTGCTCCTCAGTAAAAACAGAGGAACGTTTCTGAAAGAATGCCCGGCTACCAGAGAATATCAATGTTGTGATTACAGGGTAATAAACATAGGAACCGGCTGCCCAATGGACTGTACATACTGTATTTTGCAGGCCTATCTGAACAACCCCTATCAGAATTTTTATATAAATGAAAAAGATATGTTCATGGAACTGAATAATGAACTATCTGAAAATAATGGTTTTTTACGCATAGGTACCGGTGAATTTACTGACTCTATGGCCCTTGATCGTCTTACCGGAATGAGTCGTAAACTGGTTAGTTTTTTTTCAGACAAGAACAACTGCATTCTCGAGCTGAAAACCAAGAGCGCCTATATCGAAAATCTCAGAGATCTCCATCATGGCGGAAGAACGGTAATGGCCTGGTCGCTGAACAGTGAAAAAATTGTTATGCATGAAGAAATGAGAGCTGCTACTGTCGATGAGCGACTCGATGCTGCAGCAGCTTGCTCAGGATATGGCTATCACCTGGCATTTCATTTTGATCCGATTATTGCGTATTCCGGTTGGAAACAGGGATATAAAGATACAATCGAGAAACTCTTTGAGAAAGTTCCTGCATCTTCTATCAGGTGGATTTCACTTGGAGGTTTCAGGTATATTCCAAAATTGAAACAGATAGGAACCGCTCGTTTTCCTCACTCAAAGATTTACCACCATGAATTTATTGAAGGGCTTGACTCGAAACAGCGATATTTCAGACCATTGAGGGTTCAGCTTTATCGGTATATATATTCACTTATCAAACACTGTGCCGATCCTCGGACATGTATCTATTTTTGCATGGAAAGTGATGAAATCTGGAAAGAGGTCATGGGGTTCACACCGGACGAGTACGGCGGGTTGCCTCGCATGCTGGATGCCAGTATCAGAGATTGTGAGTGACATCTATCCATGGTAAAGGTGATAAAATAGCCTTGTTCTTTATGAGAACTGTCGTATACTTCTGGTTTCAAAAATTGTTCAGAACAAATGGGAGAAAGAAGATGATCAATAAAGCAATTATTGTTGGAAACCTTGGTGCGGACCCCGAGATCAGATATACCAAAGACGGATCCCCTGTCGCCACCTTCAATGTAGCCACCACAGAGCGATGGCGTGATAAGGAAGGCAATCAACAGGAATCTACAGAATGGCATAGAATTGTAGCCTGGCGTAAACTCGCCGAAATATGCGGTGAATATCTGCACAAGGGCTCAAGAGTGTATATTGAAGGGAAAATCCAGACTAGAAAGTGGACGGATCAGAGCGGCAATGACCGATATACTACAGAGATTGTAGCAAGAGAAATGAAAATGCTGGATCGACGTGAATCTGGAGCAGGCCCATCAGCTGGATCCTCACAGGATCGAAGTGCTCCTGAGTCATCATCGAGTTACAGTGATATGGGAGATGATGTTCCTTTTTAAAGCTTCACCTTGCGGCGATAACGTCATAAGGAGATGTCTTATCCTCTCATTATGAGTAGCACTCTTTCAGGAGTTTATTCAGCATCAAGCTCCTGAAAGAGTGTTGTTTTTACCTACATCTGTCCTACCTGATATTACTACTACAAAGTTGTATTAAATAAAGCGCTTATCAGGCTTGACTGGCGGTCTTTCCATTCCTATTGTGGTGCCAAGAAGGTTAATCTCTTTTACCAAACTTTGAAAACAGAAAAGTTACACAATAGCAATGATATAAGATGGATTATTACGATACTCTCGGAGTAGCGAAAGGTGCTGGTGCTGATGAAATTAAAAAATCATACAGAAAACTTGCATTAAAATATCATCCTGACAAAAATAACGGTGATAAAGCAGCGGAGGCAAAATTTAAAGAAATAAGCGAAGCCTATGCTGTGCTCTCAGATCCTGAAAAGAAAAAACAATATGACACGTATGGGTCTGCAGGTTTCCACCAGAAATATTCGCAGGAGGATATTTTCAGAAATTTCGATATTAATGATATCCTCAGCCAGTTTGGTTTTGGAACCAATAGCTTTAACAGTGCTTCATTCAGGGGAAATATGAATAGAGGCGCATCACATCATGATTTTTCTTCATTTTACGGCCAAGGCACTACCGGGCAGCGCGGACGCAGCGGTGGTCGTCGTCAACCTGCTCAGGGTCCGGACATGACCTACCAGCTTGCTGTAAGTCTCAAGGACGTGCTCAATGGTGCTGAGAAGCAGATTTCGTTAAGAACAAATGGTAAAACTCAAAATGTTTCTGTAAAGATCCCTAAAGGTATTGAAGAAGGTAAAAAATTAAGATTAAAAGGAAAAGGCGGCAGATCTCCTGAAGGCGGAGCAGCTGGCGATCTCTATTTGAAAATCGAACTTGAACCGCATGGCTCATTCGAGCGGGATGGTGATGATTTGGTTCATCATAAAAAAATTGCCTACAGTGATTCCTGTCTTGGCTCTAAGATAGAGGTTGAAACACTCGATCAAAAGAAGTTCATGGTGACTGTACCGCCTGGAACCAACGGTGACTCACGATTAAGGATTAAAGGACAGGGACTGCCAAGTGGACCTATTGGTGGAAGAGGAGATCTTTATGTTAAAGTCAGCGTGGTGATACCTGACAATCTGACAGAGGAACAGCGTGAAACGATCGAAGCACTCAAAGACCTCGGCCTCTGACCGGAAGCGCTAAGACCCGGGTAACCCTAACCTTTCTTTTACCTGCCTGATTAAATCTTTTCTGTATTTTAATTTCCAACCCGTCAGAGTGTAGTGATTATGAGAACTGTAATTGTTCCTATCTTACTTGTCCTTTACCTGTTCGTCCCTGATACTCTCCAGGCTGCACATGGGCTGAGTATCGATGGCGCTTTAAAATATCCTGCCAATTTTGAAAAATTTGAATATGCTTCAGCGAGTGCTGAGAAAGGTGGTGAACTCATTCTCCACGATATTGGCAGTTTTGACAAAATGAACCCATTTACCCTCAAGGGAACGCCGCCATTTGGCCTTGAGCAATATTTATTCGAACCGCTTGCCGTCGCCAGTCTTGATGAACCCTTTTCCCAGTATGGACTGATAGCGAGTGACATTAACGTGGCAGATGATCGGTTGTCAGTCATCTTTACGATTAATAAACATGCCCGATTCTCAGATGGCCAGCCTATCACTGCTGAGGACGTCAAATTCACCATTGATACCTTGAAGAGTGATGCCGTTCACCCCTTTTACCCGAATTATTACAAAGACATTGATCGTGCTGAGGTCCTTGATGAAAGCAGGGTGGTATTCCACTTTAAACAGGTGAACAGGGAGTTGCCGCTGATAGCCGGGCAGATTTCAGTTATGTCCAGGTCCTTTTATCAGAAACATGGATTTGATTCAGACAAGATTATTATTCCAGTTGGCTCTGGACCCTATATAGTCGCTTCGTATAACCAGGGCAGATCGATTACCTACCGGAGAAATCCAAACTACTGGGCAGTCATTCATCCGACAAGAAAGGGGATGTACAATTTCGATAAAATTACCGTCAAGTATTACAAGGATCAAACTGTTGCGGTCGAAGCCTTCAAGGCCGGTGAATTCGACTCGATGCAGGTAAACATCGCCAAGCAGTGGGTCCGCGATATGGCTGGACCGAGATTTAATAATAATCAGATCATCAAGAAAAAATTTTCACATAAGAATAATGCAGGTCTCCAGGGCTTTGTGATGAACAGTCGCCGACCTGTTTTTGCTGATCGTGTGGTTAGAAAAGCGGTTGGCATGGCTTTTGATTTTTCCTGGGTTAATAAAAGCCTGTTTTATGGACAATATAAAAGAAATAATTCATATTTCAGTAACTCCTATCTGGCGGCCGAAGGGTTGCCATCCGATGATGAGCTGTCACTGCTTGTTCCTTTTGGCGATATTTTGCCCGAAGACGTTTTCACTAAACCAATGGGTGGTGATGACAGTGGCCATAAGGGTGGAATAAGAGCTCAGTTACGCGATGCCGCAATTCTTCTCAAGGACCATGGCTGGATACTACAAGATGGAATACTCACCAATAGTGACGGGGTGAAGCTCACATTTGAGATTATTTTATCGAATCAAAGTTTTGAAAGAGTGATGGCTGCCTTTACAGAAAACCTTAAGAAGATTGGTATCGAGGCACGTTACAGAACCATTGACCCAACGTTATATGCAGACAGGATAAACAATTTTGATTTTGATATGTGCGTGTTCGTTTATGGGCAATCGTTGTCACCAGGAAATGAACAGAGAAATTTCTGGTATTCAGAATCAGCATCACAGAATGGCTCACGGAACCTTGCCGGGATTAAAAATAAGGTTGTTGACTATCTGGTGGATAAAATAATTTATGCCGATAATAAACGTCAGTTAACTGCAGCCTGCAAAGCGCTTGACCGTGTCCTCTGGTACGGATATTACCTGGTTCCAAACTGGTATGCTGATAGTTACAGAGTTGTTTACCATAACAAGTTCAACATCCCTGAAAATAATCCAAAATATTATAATTACAGTCAATTTCAGATGACGTGGTGGTCGAGATAAAATCTGGATGCTGTTTGCGGAACGCTGCGATGCCAAATTGATTTAGAAAATAATTGTCTGTTTTATTTCTTGTCAGTGGAGGCTAACTTATTGTTCTGGTGCAAAAAAACAAGAAAATTTCCTTGACGCTTCATGGTCATGTTGATAAAGTGCCACTAGATACTCCATCTGTTGACTGGGTATCTGTTTTTTAAAAGGGTCTGAGGTAACCCTTATTTTTTCCTGACAGGAATTTAAGAACTGTCATATCGCCAGGAGGTTTGCAGCATGTCAGAACGTGTTCAAGGAAAAGTCAAATGGTTTAATGCGAGCAAAGGTTATGGATTTCTGGAAAGACCAGATGGAGAAGCAGATGTTTTCGTTCATTTCAGCGCTATCCAGGGAGATGGGTTTCGCAGTCTGGAAGAGGGGGAACCAGTCGAGTTTACTGTTGCTCAAACCGACAAAGGCCTTCAGGCGGAAAATGTTGTCAAAGTAGACTAAAAAGTCTTTAACAGACAGATCAGACAACCCCGAGAAGTCATCAAGACATCCCGGGGTTTTTTGTTTTTTTAATTGCCATTCTCTTTGTATAACAAAATGCAACTAAACCAGAAGAGTATAGTGCTGCTGGAATCGCTCGATCAAGCCGAACAATTCGGAAAGCTTTTGGGCTCATTATGCAGGCCAGGTGATGTTATCTGTCTTAGCGGCGATCTGGGAGCAGGAAAAACAACGCTTACCCAGTCTATTGCGAAAGGTATGGAGGTTGATGCAGGCGAATATATAACGAGCCCTACGTACGCCGTCTTTCATCAGTACAACGGCAGGCTCAAGCTCTACCATATGGATTTTTATCGTTTGAATGACAGTGATGATGTTATTTCAATGGGGCTGGATGAGTATTTCTACCTTGGTGGGGTAACCATTATTGAATGGTTCCAGATAGCACTTGATATCATTCCCCGGGAGCATCTTCTGCTGGAGTTGGAATTTGTCAGCGAACAAATTAGAAAGGTACGATGTACGAGCACCTCCGATATCTGGAGTCAAAGAATTGAGATACTCATGGCATAGCTGCAATTTATTCTATCAGTATAACCTGGTCTTTTAGGGACTTATTCCGTTACCAGCTCCGCTGCTCGGCGGCATCAAACGGGGGGCACCCAATATGCGCGTTCCTGTTTCAGGTGGGCGTTTTCCGGAAGAACCACTTTTAACACAGACAAGCCTCAAATTAATATCGGTTGTGAAGGGTGAGAGCTAATAATCTCAACCCTTATCTGGTGGATTATATTCACTGTCTATAAGGTTTCCCGGCAGCTCCTGTTAAAGAAAAGTTCATCCATTGAAAATATCAGCTTTGACATTAGTGTGACTGGACCCGTTTGCTATTAATTGCTTAAAAGCGTTACCCATAAATTAACTGAATTATTGCTATGAATAATGAAAAAATAACCTTTAAAGAATGTTTTAAAACGTATACCAGAGACCAGGACAAGGCCATTACCCCTGAGGAGACAATTGCTCGATTTTATGAAAAAATAGAACGGTTTGACTGCAAAATTCTCAGTGAGGTAAAGAGAATCGATAATGGACGACTGGATATTCCGGTCTACTTCAGTGTATGTACCGATGAAGCGCAGGCAATGACCGGAACGAAAAAACAAATGGGAAAGGGAGCATCTCCGATACAGTCAAAAGCATCAGCATGTATGGAGCTTGCCGAACGATTTTCTTTTTTTTCCTTTAAATCAAGCGACAGCAATTTTGTAAGGGGTGATTATAAAACTCTGCGGGAGCAAAATTACCCGGTTATGGATATCTTCTATCTCTTAAAGTCTGTAGATGATGATACAATGAGCAGCGAGATGCTTGAGAAGCTGCTTGAAAACATTCCGATGCAATGGACCTGGGCGACTAACATTAACAAGGATCAACAGGTTCTTATCCCGTTCTCATGGTTCTATGCCATTAATGAATTCAACGGACCGTCTGCTGGCAACACCATAGAGGAGGCCGCCCTGCAGGGATTATCTGAAATTGTCGAGAGGCATGTCTGCTCAAAGATCAATCGTTTTAAACTTGAAACACCATTAATTGACCAGAAGTCGATTACCGATCCGGTTGCCTGTGAGCTCCTGGAAAAGTTCAACAAACATGATATTGAACTCTATCTCAATGATTTCAGCCTGGACACAGGTGTCTGCACCGTGGGGGCACTTGCAATTGATCGCTCAACCTTTCCCGAGTTGAGTGAGATCGTTTTCACGGCTGGTACGACCCCTGGTCCTGACAAGGCAATCATCCGGGCAATTACTGAAGTGGCGCAACTCGCTGGAGATTTCAACTCAGGATCAAACTATGTCGCCTCAGGCTTACCGAAACCGTTATCAATGGAGGATGTATCTTACATAACCCAGAGCAGCCATACAACTACGACCGCACAGATGCCTGAGCTTTCAGATAACGACATCAAGGTTGAAATTGAAAATTGTACGGAGGCACTCTCCCGCATTGGTTTTGAAGTTTTTATGATCAATGTCACTCACCCTGAACTACAGATTCCTGCCCTTTATACCATCATTCCAGGAGCACACTTCAGAGAGCGTTCGGTGAGGCAGGATGCAGGATTATTTGCAGCCAAACTGCTTAACGAACTCGTTGATGACAGCTTTCTATTAGAACAGAAATTAGATGGGATGGAAAAGCTTAATCCAAATTCCTACTATCTTGCATTTTACAGAGGAATAAGTTTTTTCAACAAGGGTGATTATGATCAGGCGATTATCCAGTTTGATATCGCCCTTGTAAGGGACCCTGAAAAAGAAGATCTCCCTTATATCCTTTCTTATAAAGGACACAGCCTGAAAGATCTGGAGCGATTCGACGAAGCAATAACTGTGTTGCAGCATGGCTGCAAAGAAGATTCAGAGAGACCTGACCTGTATAATCTATTAGGATTCTGTTATTTTAAAAAGCAAAGTTACCAGGAGGCGATCAGTCATTTTGAACGCGCCGTTCAACTAAATCCCGCATCTGCAATGGACTATGCAAACCTAGGTGTTAATCATAACAAGCTTGGAAACAAAGAAGAGGCCATCAGGTACTTCACATTGGCCCTGACAATGGACCCAATGCTCCATTTTGCCCATGAACAGCTCCAGGAACTTGTTGATAATTAATAGCGGGGCAAAAGAGTAATCAGGATAAAACAGCATTATGCGCACAGGTAGCCTGCTCATTTCTGCAATACTGTTTCTTTTTGTCTTATCGGTCTTTGAGGTTTCCTCTGTGAACTCAGAGGTTTCCAAAACAGCCATTTTGAAAAAAAAGGCAAAAAAATACTACTGGGGCAGGGGAGTCAGACAGGATTATACCCGGGCGCTCCAACTTTATGAAATTGCAGCTGTTCTTGGAGACCCTCAGGCAAGTACTATAGCCGGTGGAATGTATTATACCGGTAAGGGTACTTTATCAGACCCATTAAAGGCCTTCAGATATCTGGATTTTGCAGCAGAACAAGGGCAGATCACCCCGGACGCATCAATAGCCCTGGCAGGATTCTATTTGCAGGGGCTTATAATTCCACAGAACTATACCAGGGCCATAGAGTTATATTCCAAGGCTGCTGACACCGGTAACCCAAGAGCCCAGCTTGAACTTGGGTTTCTCTATTATAATGGACAGGGGGTAGAGCAGGATTTCTCAAAAGCGTATGAATGGTTCCAGGAAGCAGCCTTAAACAACTATAATATGGCCCAGTATAACCTGGGTATCATGTGGTATACAGGTAACAACAGCTTTAACAGAAGTAGTTTAACTGATGCATATGCCTGGATTAACATAGCCGCCACAAATCGCTATCAGGATGCCTATGGGCTTCGAGAGTATCTTCAATTAGCGTTAACAGAGGATGAACTCCTTCTTGCTCAGCAAAAATCAGAACGTATCTACGAGCAGATCAGACAGCGCCTGCTGGCCACTCCAGACAATCCCTGAAATTATGGCTCTTTATAGTTTTTTCTGATTGCCACTAATCTTCACCTTCTCGATTTTATAACGGGAGACAGATTAAATATTTCACGAAAAAAAATGTTCCATATGGTATGTATTTTCGGTTCTGATTGAAACCTTAAAGAGATAAAACTACCCAATCCGAAAGGACTGGTTTTCAGGTATCAAAAACGATGCAGATAGCAATTTTAGCAATAACTGACCAGGGGAAGATTATTGCCGGAAAAATTCAATCTGCTCTACCGGGGTCTAAAATAGTTAACACTTCACAAGGTGTTAAAAAAGGTTTCGAAGAAATCTGGCATGAATATGATGGCATAATATGTGTCATGGCTGCTGGTATCGTTGTCAGGTGCATAGCAGCGTTATGCCGGAATAAATTTAATGATCCGGCTATCGTGGTGGTTGATGAACAGTGTCGGTTTGCAATCAGCCTGTTATCTGGTCATATCGGCGGCGCCAACAGAATAGCTCTTCAGTTGGAGGAACATTGCGGCGTTCAGGCTGTCATAACCACCGGTTCTGATGTGTCAGGTCATACGGCGGTTGATCTCTGGGCCATAGACAACGGTCTTACTATATCAAATTCCCGGTCTCTTGCGACGGCTTCCGCCAGGCTGTTGAATAACGGCGTGCTGTCAGTTTATCAGGAGAGCAGGTACGTAAACGTTTTTCCTGATGATTTCAAAGCTGCCGCCCACGAGAAAGAAGCCGATATTATCATTTCCGTAAAAAATGAGTGCCGATATAGTTGTTTACACCTCGTGCCACAGGTTTTATATATTGGCTTCGGTTGCAGGAGGGGAGTTGGTGTAGAGGAATTTCAGGAAGCAATAGATGACCTCGTCAGCCATCACAATATTCATCCAGGGGCAATCGCTGGCGTTGCAAGCATTGATCTGAAAAGTGATGAAGAAGGGCTGCTGAAAATTGCAGAAAAATATGGCTGGCCAGCAAAATTCTTCACCAAAGATCAAATTAATGATATTTGCCCATCGGTTGAAGGCTCTAAAATCTATGAAAAGGTCGGTGTCTACGGCGTCTGTGAGCCTGCAGCTGTGCTTGCCGCATCACAGGGGACAGAACCAGGCCGACTAATTATTGGAAAAATAAAATGGCAGAGAATGACTGCAGCGATAGCTGCACGGGCATCCTGTATGTTGTCGGTACCGGCCCCGGATCACTCGACTACTTGACGCCAGCAGCAAGAGGAGCAATTGAACGCTCAGATGTAATTGTTGGTTACAAAACATATCTGGATTTAATTGAACCGCTGCTTAAAGATAAATCGGTAATTTCATCTGCCATGATGCAGGAAGTTGACCGGGTAAAAAAAGCGCTTGAAATTGCAGAGTCCGGGAAGAAAGTATCTCTTGTATCAGGAGGAGATCCTGGGATTTACGCGATGGCAGGGCTCGCCTTCGATGTTGCAAAAAAATTAAATTTTCAGACTAAAATCGAAATTATTGCAGGAATTGCTGCGCTGAACAGCTGCGCTGAAAGACTCGGTGCGCCTTTGATGCATGATTTTGCCACGATCAGTTTGTCTGATCTCCTTACCCCCTGGAAGGTCATTGAAAAACGGCTCGAAGCTGCTGCCTCAGCAGATTTTGTAATGGTAATATACAACCCTAAATCAAAGAAAAGAAATTGGCAGCTGGATTCAGCGGTTGCTATTATCAGAAGATATCGGCAAAATCATACACCTGTCGGGATCGTCAGGTCATCAACCAGAGCTGATGAAAAAGTACATATAACCACCCTTGATCGGTTTGATTCCGCTGTTGTCGATATGCAGTCGACCGTAATATTTGGTAACTCAAAGAGTTATATCTGGAAAAATAAAATGGTAACCCCCAGAGGGTACCTCGATAAATATGATCTGTGAAAGATTGGATGAATATTTATTTTCTCAGACATGGGCAGACGGCTGCTGCAGGTACCTATACAGGATCAACTGATGTCCCTCTTTCAGCTGAGGGGATTTCCCAGATTCTCAACATTTCCTCGTATCTCAGAGAAATTATAATTGATTTTGCTTACTGCAGCACCCTTGTCCGCTGTCGAAAGTCCTTTGAACTTCTCCAGCTTCCTATTGAGTGTTCTTTTGATGCAGCCTTAACAGAGATTAACTTTGGAACATGGGAAACCCGGTCTTTCAACCAAATCTATAGAGATGACAAACAGAACATGGAAGAATGGTTCCGCTTAAGGGAAGCCTTTACCTTTCCTGAGGGTGATAATATTAGACAGTTTTCATCTCGCATCAAAGATTGGTTTGAGAACTTAGGAGATGGAAGGTATAAGAATGTGCTCGTCGTTTCTCATGCAGGTGTCATTAAGCATGCCATCACCCACCTGCTCGGGCTGGACATAAACCAGGCTGATCAATTTGAAGTGGTTGAGGGGCGTGTTTCACTGGTCTCTATTGACGATGGTTTCGCTGTTTTAAAATATCTTAATAAAAACTGCTGAAAAAATGGCAAAAATTATACTGGTCACCGGTGGTACGAGAAGTGGTAAAAGTGATTATGCACTGCAGTTAGCAGAGAGAATATCACCGCCGCATTGTTTTATCGCCACATGTCGCGTATCTGATCCGGAGATGGCCGAACGTGTAAAAAAACATCAAGATGAACGTGCAGAGACTCTATGGAAGACGGTTGAAGAAACCCTCAACCTTCAGTCTGCGTTTATAAAGAACAGTAACTATTCTTCTTATATAGTTGATTGTCTGACATTATGGGTGAGTAATATCATGGAGAGTTGTCATCAGACGAACAGCTCTTGTGACGAAAATGACATAGAACGCCAAATTGATCAGCTCTTCTGTTGTCTGAAAAACATAGATGGTACCGTTATTTTTGTAACCAACGAAGTAGGTATGGGGATTGTGCCTGAGAACAAGTTAGCTCGACGATATCGTGATCTTGTGGGTTTTTGTAACAGGATTGTTGCATCTCGGGCTGATGACGTTGTTCTTGTAAGTTGCGGACTTCCCCTTTACCTGAAGAAATCTCTGCAAGGAACGCCATGAATTTATTAGAACTAACCTGTCAAAAAATATTCCCTCAGGATTCCGAGTCAAGAGCCGAAGCGACAGCCCGCCTCAATCAGCTTGCTCTTCCTCACTGGGCGCTTGGTGATCTTATGGATCTCGCCGTTGAGCTCGCTGGTATGACGAGAACCATAACGCCACAATTCACGAAAAAAGCTGTGGTGACAATGGCGGGAGATCACGGAGTGACTGCTGAAGGCGTCAGCAAGTTTCCATCTGAGGTTACACCACAAATGGTCTATAATTTCGTTAATGGCGGGGCAGGCATAAATGCCCTGGCAAACCAGGCGGGAGCAGATGTGTTTGTGGTTGATATGGGCGTCAATGCAGACTTTAGTGATCTCGTTGCGGCGGGAAAAATAATTGATAAAAAAGTTGGTCCTGGAACCAATAATATTGCCAAAGGCCCCGCCATGAGCATTGCTCGTGCCAGGCAGGCTATTGAAGCCGGTATTGAAGTTGCAAGCAGCCTTTGTAAGGATTATCAATTAATTGGCACTGGCGATATGGGGATTGGCAATACTACCCCCAGCACTGCTATTGCAGCAGTTATTACCGGTAAGTCTGTCGAGCAGTTAACAGGACGCGGAACCGGGCTTGACGACGCCCAGTTAGCCGGTAAAGTTGCGACAATAAAAAAAATACTTGAAATCAATACACCAGACAAAAAGAATGGGCTTGATATTCTGGCCAAGATAGGCGGGTTCGAAATAGGTGGAATCGCCGGTCTTATTATCGGTGCTGCAGCACAAAAAGTACCTGTGGTGGTCGATGGATTTATCTCCACGGCCGGAGCGCTTATCGCCTATACAATTGAACCGTTCGTAAGAGATTATCTTATTTTCGCTCACCGATCAGTTGAACCCGGACATAAGTTCATGCAGGAGGCCCTCGGTTGCAAAAAGCCACTGCTGGATCTCAATATGCGTCTTGGAGAGGGAACCGGTGGTGCCGTGGCCATGAATATTGTTGATGCCGCTACTGCAGTTTTAACCGATATTTCCACGTTTGAAGAAGCCGCTGTTGCAGGAGCAGACAAGTAACATGTATCAACTTCAATTAACAAGGTGACCATGGAGCATCCAGCTGTCAGGCATCCGCTCAAAAGTTTGATGGCTGCCGTTAGATTTCTCACCATTCTGCCTGTGCCTGGTTCCGGTGAAAAGGACCCTGCATTTTTTGACGGAGCACTGTATTATTTTACCATCACCGGTCTGCTGATTGGAAGTTTTGCCGCGCTCTTCGCTTTGTTGCTGGTAAACAGCCTGCCCGTTCTGGTAAGTGCTGTTCTGCTCACTATCTTTTTATCACTTGCCTCAGGTTTTTTTCATCTCGATGGTCTTGCGGACAGTTGTGATGGGCTGTTAAGTGCACGACCAGCCTCAAAATGTCTCGAAATCATGCGTGACAGCAGGATCGGAGTCATGGGCGCTGCTGCGCTCTGTGCAGTTTTTTTATTGAAAACAGCTTCAATTGCAGCAATTGATCAAGAGAATATTTACCAGGCCATGATAATAGCACCGGCTGCTGGAAGAACTTCCATCATTTTCATGATGGCGCTGTTGCCCTATGCCCGAAAAAATGAAGGACTTGGTGGGCTTTTTTATTCGGGTATCAATCGATGGGCACCATTTTTCTCTGCACTCGTTTTTATGGGTGCAACAGCACTGCTGATCCCCTCCAAACTTGTTCTGCTCTGCATGACACTGGTATTATCAGTTGTTCTGTTTTCCTGGATATGCAGGAACAAAATAGGAGGCGCGACGGGAGACACACTTGGCGCCATCTGTGAACTATCGGAGGCCATGGTCTTGATGGCATTTTGTATCATTTTATGAATTTTCAATTGTACTGAAATATGAAAAACGAAAACCAAACTCCACTGGATCCTCATCCCTGTTCACCCGAACATGGTGGAAATATTTACAAGCTTTTAAAGGAGAAAAAGCTGTCGGCTGAGCAGGTTCTTGATTTCAGTGCTAACATCAATCCCTGCGGACCACCTCCCTGGCTGAGATCACTGGTTAACAGGGAGCTGGAGCTGATCTGCCACTACCCTGATCCGGATGCGACTGAGTTAATCGATGCCATCAGTGATTCTTACCAGGTCAAAAAGAATACCATTGTTCCCGCCAATGGCACCACTGAACTTCTGCACCTACTTCCTCGAATTATTAAAAGACGACGCGTACTTATTCCTGTTCCTTCCTATGTTGACTATAGTGCCGTTTTTAAGAAACATGGTTTTGATGTTTCCCTGCTGTACCTGTCCCAGTCTGATGGCTTTGCCATCGCACCTGAAGAGATTTCAGTCAAACTGGAGGGTGATGAGGCGGTAATTTTCGGTAATCCATCAAATCCTACCGGTACATTCCTCCCTCAGCGTATCATTCTTAATCTTGCACAGCATCACCCAGATACGCTTTTTATTGTTGACGAGGCTTTTCTCCATTTTCAGAATGATCATACGACGGTGGGCGGGCAACTGGACAATGTTATCACCCTGAATTCTCTGACTAAGTTCTTTGCAGTACCCGGTTTGCGACTTGGATTTGGGCTCTTCCCTTGTCATTATGCACAACGAATTTCTGCCAACCTACCGCAATGGAGTGTGAACACCCTGGCACAGAAAATTGGGGCTAAAGCCTTGTCAGATCATCGATACAGCTCGATGAGCAGGTCAAAGTTCAATGAACTGAGTGCTGAAATGCACAGTGCCTTGCAGGCTATTCCACAATTGAAGGTTTTTTCTTCTACAGCAAACTATATTTTACTGAAGCTGATTGATGGCAGTTCTGCAAAGATTATTGCCAAAAAATTATTAGATAAAAATATACTTATACGTTGCTGTGGAAATTATGCAGGCCTCGATCATTCTTACTTTCGGGTGGCGATTCGAAACCAAAAAGAAAACAGGGTTTTGCTGGATCATTTAAAAGTGATACTGGGCATAAAAAGGCGACCTACCATCACTAAAGAGAAAAAAGTGCGTTCTTTGATGTTTCAGGGAACATCCTCAAATGCAGGCAAATCTATTCTTACAGCAGCTTTCTGCCGTATCTTTCTGCAGGATGGTTTGAGCGTGGCACCATTTAAATCTCAAAATATGTCATTAAACTCTTATGTTACACGAGATGGTATGGAAATGGGTCGCGCCCAGGTAGTCCAGGCCATGGCTGCCAAACTTGATCCTGACTGGAGGATGAATCCAATTCTCCTTAAACCAAACAGCGATACCGGCAGTCAGGTAATAGTAAACGGCAAACCGGTCGCCAACATGAATGTCAAGGAGTATCACTCCTATAAGACAACTGCCTGGAAATCGGTTACCAGGAGTTATGATGAACTTGCTGCTCAATTTGACTGTCTTGTCCTGGAAGGTGCCGGATCACCGGGTGAAATAAACCTTAAAAAACATGATATCGTCAACATGAAGATGGCTGCTTATGCCAACTCCCCGGTGCTGCTCGTCGGCGATATTGACAGGGGAGGGGTATACGCATCATTTGCCGGAATTATGGATGTTCTTGAAGAGTGGGAAAGAAAACTGATCTCGGGTTTTGTCGTTAACAAGTTCAGGGGGGATGAATCCTTACTTGCCGAGGCTCACGATTTTATTACCAGTCATACCGGCAAACCTGTAGTGGGTGTTGTGCCCTTTATTACTGATCTCTCTGTGCCCCAGGAAGATTCTGTCTCAATGAAAGACGGATTTTATCAAAACCGGCAAACCACAGACGCTCAGGTTGAAATCGGGGTTATTGATTTGCCGCATATATCCAATTTCACAGACATTGATTCGCTCCACTATGAACCTGATGTAAATATTAAAATTATCAGGAAGCCTGAAGAGATCATCACGCCTGATGCGATAATTATCCCAGGGTCAAAAAATGTCACCGGTGACCTTCAGTATCTTAAAGACAAAGGTTTTTATAAAATTATTACCGATCTTGCCGAGAAGGGCTCTATCATCGTTGGAATATGCGGTGGATACCAGATGCTTGGGAAAAAAATGACAGATCCCTACAGGATTGAGACGAGCAGGGATGAGATTGAGGGTATCGGACTGATTGGCATCGTCACCGTGCTCAACCCTGAAAAAACGCTCCAGCGAAAAGAAGGAATACACCTGCCTTCCGGTCAAACGGTAGCCGGTTATGAAATTCATCATGGCATCAGCGAGGGGGGGGGATCACCCGTTCTCAGTTTCAATGATGGCTCGCTCTGTGGTTCATCAAGTTACGACGGTCGGGTATGGGGGGCATATCTCCATGGTATCTTTGATGAGGATCTTTTCAGGCGGTGGTTTATAGACGATCTGCGTCAGCGCAAAGGGATGACGAAGGAAAATAGAGTTCTGGCACCTTATAATCTGGATGAAAGTCTTAACGATCTGGCTGATACGGTCAGATCCTGTTTCGATATGGATGAAATCTATCAAATGATGGAGCCTTCGTCAGCCTCGTGATATTTTCATTACAAATATCGATTGGTCTCCTTCTCGATTTTTTTTGTGGAGATCCGAAATGGTTGTATCATCCGGTAAGAGCAATCGGCACACTCTGTTGTATCTTTGAGTCCTTGACCAGAAAATTTATGGCTCCTTTTGGAATGAGATTTTGCGGAATCGTAACGTTTTTTCTTGTACTTGGCAGTTCTGTTTTCATTCTCTTTGTTCTTTTTTACCTGCTGGTTCCAGTCAGCAATTTCTTGACAGCTCTTGTGTCGGTAATTCTGTTATATATGTCAATTGCTTCAGGTGATCTCCTCGCCCACAGCAAGCAGGTTTATTCATCATTATCAAATTCAGATATCACCCAGGCTCGAAGTGATGTCGCCCTGTTCGTCGGTAGGGAAACCGACCATCTGGATGAAACTGAAATCGCGCGGGCATGCGTTGAATCAGTGGCCGAGAATATGGTGGATGGAATTACCGCACCTCTTTTCTGGGCTGTTCTGGCTGCGACCCTTTTGGGGGGAATATACTTTGAGCCAATTGTCTGGGCAGTGGCGGGGGCTTATTTTTATAAAACTATAAATACCATGGATTCGATGTTTGGATATAAAAACGTGAGATATAGAGAATTTGGCTGGCTGGCTGCCCGTTTTGATGATCTGGTTAACTATATTCCTGCCCGACTCAGCTCACTATTTATTGTTTTTGCTGCCAGCATCCTTCAGCTGGATTATAAAAATTCGGCAAAAGTTCTATTCAGGGACCGTTTGAAAAGCAGCAGCCCCAACAGCGGTTATCCGGAGGCGGCTGTTTCGGGTGCCTTAAATATTCAATTGGGAGGGGCTGCGATCTATTTTGGTGAAAAAACGGAGAGACAACTTATCGGTGCCGGGCAGAGAGGTGCACTGCCCGGTGACATCAAAAATGCAAATAATTTAGCGCTTACCACGACAATTATTTTTTTTGCTGCGCTCCTGCTCCTCTACAATCTGTCAGTGATGATATAACAATGAATTCAATCAATGCCTTTACAATTGCTGCGACCAGAAGCGGGGCCGGTAAAACCACCCTGACTGTTGGAATATTGGCTGCGCTTACCCGGCGAGGACTAAATGTTCAGTCATTCAAGTGCGGTCCCGATTTTATTGATCCAACGCTTCACAAGTCTATAACAAACAAGACGTCATATAATCTTGACCTGAAGATGATGGGTGCCAAGGCCTGTCAGAGGACTTTTTACAATCACGCTGCATCCAGCGATATCTCTGTTCTGGAAGGCGTTATGGGGTTATATGACGGAGGCACTGCAAGCACTGCATCTTTAACCAAGCTGCTCAACATTCCCGTGATTCTGGTTATCGATGCCCAATCCAGTGCTGAGAGTTCCGTCGCCGTTCTAAGCGGGTTTGAAATATATGACCCTGATGTGCATATCATGGGAGTAATTTTTAATAAAATTGGATCTGAACGGCATAAAAGTCTGATAGATACTGAAGTTCAGAAAAAAAGTTCTATTCCTGTTATCGGCTATATGCCTCGTGATCTCAATTTTGAGATCCCCGAACGGCACCTGGGGCTGCACATGGGCGAGGAGAATCCTCTATCCAAAACTGCCATGGATGGTCTTGCTGATTCAATAGAGAAGAATATTCGTATCAGTCAGTTGCTGAAAATTGAAACAACTATTGAGGAGATTCCCCGGGAAACAGTCACGGTCAAGGCCAGGCCCCATACCCCTGCAAAAATCGATATTGCTGTCGCATCTGATAAGGCATTTTGCTTTTACTATAAAGAAAATTTTGAAATATTTGAGCGAGCCGGATTTGCCATAAAAACCTTCAGTCCGCTCTCTGACAGGAAAATCCCTGATCACTGCCAAATGATATATCTTGGCGGTGGCTATCCTGAGTTATTTGCCCAGCAACTTTCCAATAATAAGGCGATGCTCGAGAACCTGAGGGAAATGCATAATCAGGGGGTGACAATATACGCTGAATGCGGCGGCTTTATGTATTTATGTGACAAGCTCGTCGATATGAATGATTCTGTATACCCCATGACCGGCTTGTTCCCGTTTAAAGCTGTCATGAACAAGCGCTTGAGAAGGCTCGGATATCGAAGGGCACGGTTGATGGAGAAATCCTTTCTGGGTGACGCTGGCACACGGCTCGATGGTCATGAATTTCATTACTCCCACATAGTGGAAAGTGAAAGAAAAAACGGGCTAGATACAATTGCCAGGCTTTACGAACTTGATAATAATTCCCACGAAGGCTATCATACCGGTTCTGCTACTGGAAGCTATATACATCTGCATTTTGGAAGAAATCCTGAAATAGCCAACTACATGTATGACTATATTTCCTCACATTCTAGATAATATTATGAAACGATTGACAAAAATAGATCCTCAAGAAATCGAACGGGCAAGTTTTAAGATAATCGAAAATGAGTTTTATCATGAAACCTCCATTGATCCAGCGAAACTTGATGCAGATACTTTTAAAGTTATTCAGCGGGTAATACATGCTACAGGAGATTTCTCTTTCGCACACAGCCTCGTCTTTCATTCACAGGCAATAACGAATGGAGTTGAGGCCATACGTGCAGGAAAAAATATTTACTGTGATGTAACCATGGCTGCTTCCGGAATAAGTGAGAAGATGCTTGCCAACCATGGTGGCAGGGTCATCTGTCACATTAATGATCAGACAATTGCAGAAGAGGCGCGGCTTCAAGGAAAAACCAGAACTGAAACAGCATTAGCCAAAATTGAACATGAAAATATCGGTATTATTTCAATTGGAAATGCACCAACAGCGCTCGTGAAGGCGATGCTGATGATAGAAAGTGGGAGGGTCGCTCCAGAGTTACTGGTGGGAGTGCCTGTAGGATTTGTAAACGCTGCCGAATCAAAAGCAATTCTTCTGGAAAAGGAATATCCTTTTATCACCTGCAAAGGGCGCAAAGGTGGAACGCCTGTCGCTGTTGCTATTGTTAATGCCCTTATAAGGCTCGCTGCATAATCCGCCTTCGTCTTGACAAATATTTTTACTAATGATACAGGTGGTCGGTTATCACAATACTATTCTAATCAAAGAGGAAATTTAAAATGGAAAGAACGTTTGCCATTATTAAGCCTGATGCATTTTCGGCTGGCAATACAGGTAAAATTATCAGTCGTATATACCAGGAAGAATTTAAAATCGTTGGACTAAAAAAACTTTTTCTCAGCAAGAGGGAGGCCCAGGGTTTTTATTACGTCCACAAGGACCGTCCATTTTTTGATGAGCTCACCGATTTTATGAGCAGCGGGCCTTGTGTTGTCATGGTGCTTGAAGCAGCGGGTGCAATAAAGAAATGGCGTAACCTCATGGGAGCAACAAATCCTGGAGAGTCTGCAGAGGGGACTCTGCGAAAAGAATTCGGTTCATCTGTCGGTGAAAATGCCACTCATGGATCTGATGCCACGGAAACGGCAGCCTTTGAAATATCGTACTTTTTCTCCGGGTTGGAGCTTTTATAACCCCCTTGGATCCGAGCTCGCCGACACGTGGTTGGCGAGCTCTTGCTTGACTGAACTAATTCTGCGTCTAAGATAAATCATTTTCAGTCCGAACAGCCTCTGGATCAGCCTCGTCTTACAACCCTGCAGAGCAGTTTTCCTTTATGAAGCCTTACATCGACTGAATCTTCGGTATTTACTTGTTTTACATCAGTTATTGTCTCGCCAGTCAATGGATTAGAGACGATCGAATAGCCCCTTGAAAGAGTAGCCAGTGGACTGACTGAGTCAAGGACAGCTATCGTTTCCTGAAAACGTGAGAACGTTCTTTCGAGTTGAAATTGTATTCCTTTCCTCAGTTTATCCCTGCAAAATTCCAGTTTAACCCGGTGAAGGGTTAGAGCATTCAGCGGCGATAATTGTTCAAGGCGAGATGTGTGGCGATCAAGAGCCGTTCGTTTATGTATAATCAGAGATGACATCCTATCAGCAAGACGCATTCTGAGTGTGTCGAGCTGCATGGTTTTTGTGTAAAATGCAGCATGGTATGTTGAAAAAAAATGGTCTGCTCTTGAAACACGATACGCTGCTGCTTCGAGCTGCCACTGAACAGTCCGTGCAATTCGTTGAATCATCCGATCAATTCTATTTTTTATCTCGCCTGACTCAACCACCAACAATTCTGCTGCGGCTGTCGGTGTCGCACTTCGAACATCGGCACAATAATCAGCAATGGTGATATCGATCTCGTGACCAACAGCTGAAACTACCGGTACAGAGTTCTTAAAGATAGCCCTTGCAACGCATTCTTCGTTGAATGCCCATAAATCTTCTATTGATCCGCCACCGCGGCATAAAACGATAACATCGGGTTTTAGATCATCAGCTCGCTGAAGAGCAGCAGCAATCTCGGTTGCAGATCCTTCACCCTGAACCCGTACCGGCAGGATTTGAATCGATAAATTTGCCTTTCGTTTGTAGCAGACAGAAAGAAAATCGTGCACTGCTGCTCCGGTAGGAGAAGTTATAAGTATGATTTTTTCAATGTGATGTGGAATCTGTGCTTTTAGTTCCTGGTTGAAAAGACCTTCTCCTAAGAGTTTACTTTTCAATTGCTCAAAGGCGATCTGCAAGTGACCCAAACCACAGAAATCAACAGAATCGATGATAACCTGGTATTCTCCTCGCGGCTCATAGATTGTGACCCTGCCATCACAGATTATTTGTTGCCCGTCCGAAAGTTGTTTTTCAAGATACCTGGACTGGTTCTTGAAAAGAACTGCCCGTATCTGAGCGTTTTCGTCCTTGAGGTTGAAATAATGGTGGCCGGAATGCGGTCGGCGCAGATTCGAGATTTCCCCTGAGATCCGAACAAATTGATATCGATGCTCAAAAAGAGATTTGATCTCTTTTGTTATTTGACTGACCGTTTTAATGGATCGCTGATAATTGTCTGCTGACATCTGGATCTATGCCTTTAGAATGTATTGAGTCTCTTTTACTGATAGACACCTGTTGGCTTTTATACTATAAATGTCTGCGCAGGTTTACACAAATATTAACGAACTAACATAATAGTACTTTGGAGGCTGAACATGTCTGAGAGAAGTGCCTTTGAAAAGATCCATGTGGAAGAGAGTGAGAAGGGCGATTTAGGCGGTGTTCTTGAACAGTTGAATCTTCCGCCTGCTGTTGTCACTTTTGTAAGAGAAAATAAACGATTGGTGCAAATCTGTATTGCCGCACTCGTCATTATCGTCGTTGCCTGGTCGTTGTACGATTCATATCGGCATAAAAACATAGAAGAAGGATCATCTGCACTGTCTGTTGCCGTCGATATCGAAGATCCCCAGGCAAAAATTGATCAACTGGAGTCAGTATCCAGCAAATATCCTCGGACAGCATCGGCTCTATGGGCAAAAATCAATGCTGCTCACGAGATGATTAAGACCGGGCAGAAAGATGAGGCACTTACCATATACCAGGATGTCCTTGCTGATTTAGATGAATCATCCCCATTGTATCCACTCGTTACTCTAAGCCTTGCCCAGGGACAGGAGATAAATGGTAACTACACTGAGGCAGCAGCTGAATTTGAAAAGGTAAAAAATATCGAAGGCTATCAGGATGCCGGTTATTTCGGGCTTGCAAGAATCAGTGAGGCCCAGGGTGACAATCAGAAAGCGCTTGAAATCTACGAAGAATATCTGACAACGCTCATGAACGTAGCGGAGATGAATCAAAAAAGTCTGGTAGAGGAAAAGATTGCCCGGCTTAGAGCAGTTCTGTGATTACAGAATCTCAAATAGCACGTACGCGCCGCATCATTAAAGACTGGCAGAATCAGGACTATTCCATTTGTCTTGTGCCGACCATGGGATATTTTCATGATGGCCATATTGGTTTGATGAAGATGGCCCGGAAGATTGCCGATAAAGCTGTTGTCAGTTTATTTGTCAACCCTATCCAATTTGGCCCTGACGAGGATCTGGATAAATATCCCCAGGATCTTGAGGGGGATTCACGAAGTGCCGACAACGCCGGTGTCGATCTACTTTTCTGCCCTGGAGTCTCCCAGATTTATCAGGAGAATCATCAGACAACGGTAAACGTTCCAGGGCTTGCTGAGGGAATGTGCGGTCTCCATCGTCCAGGACATTTCAGAGGTGTCACTACTGTAGTCAGCAAACTATTCAACATTATTGAACCGGATATGGCAATTTTCGGTGAAAAGGACTATCAACAGCTGGCAATTATAAAAAAAATGGTAGCTGATTTGAATTTTTCCGTCAAAATCATTGGACATCAGATTGTTAGAGAGGCCGACGGTCTCGCCATGAGTTCAAGAAATGCCTATCTGGATCCAGATGAGCGAAAAGTGGCTTTACTCCTTTCAAGGGCTTTGGACATGATACGAAAGCAGGTGGAATTGTCTGAAACTCCCCTTGAGACGGCACCATTACTGGATAATGCCGAACAATTCATTCAAGCTAATGATGCATGTTCTGTTGACTATCTGACAATCGTCGATTCATCAACACTGCAGCCAAAATCAAAGACCGAAGGCGAGTGCAGAGTTGCTGGAGCAATTAAAATCAACAACAGGATAAGACTGATCGATAATATGCCGCTCAGGTGTCGAACCTGAACTATTGTCTGAACACGGCAACAGTTTACCGCTCTTTAACTTGAAGTTGCAGGTCATAAAGGCTGTCCCTTGATTTCTTTCAATATGACATTTTTATAATTTAATAAATATAATTAACGGTTTTTGTAACAAAAGAATTACAGATACCTATTCGAAGGAGGACTCAAATGCCCGGTTTTGAGATATTTGGTAAGGAAGAAAAAGATCAGATAATGGATGTCCTGGATACAGGAGTTTTATTCCGATATGAATTCGGAGAACAACGAAAAGGGGTTTACAAGGTCAAAGAATTCGAAGATAAATTCGCATTATATACCGGCAGCAGGTATGCCCAGGCAGTCTCTTCGGGCACAGCAGCACTCAAGGTTGCGCTGACAGCATTGGGAATTTGTGCTGGAGACGAGGTAATAACCCAGGGTTTTACCTTTGTTGCAACCTGGGAAGCTATCTTAGAGGTTGGCGCAATCCCTGTGTTCACGGAGATTGACGAAACCCTCAACATGGATCCTGCCGATCTGGAGTTCAAGATAACAGATAAAACCCGCTGTATCATCCCGGTGCATATGCTTGGCTCTGCAGCCCGAATTGGCGAAATAGTGGAAATTGCCGACAGGTTTGATATTCCAGTTCTTGAAGACACTGCCCAGGCAGCCGGAGGAAGAATCAATGGCAGACACCTCGGCTCTTTTGGCGCCTGCGGTACCTTCTCTTTTGATGCAGTAAAGACCATGACCACAGGTGAGGGCGGCATGGTTATTACTGACAACGAGGATCTCTGGAGAAACATGTCTGAGTATCATGACCATGGTCATGATCATGCAGTGAATCTTGGAGGACGTGGAGGAGAAAGCAGAAATTTTGTTGGCTCCAACTACCGAATGATGGAGCTTCAGGGAGCCATCGGAATCGCTCAACTGGCAAAACTCGATTCTATGGTCGCTGCCCAAAAAGCTCATAAATTTCGTTTGAAAGAAGCGGCCTCGTCTATACCAGGAGTAGGCTTTCGTTATCAGGTCGATGAATCGGGAGACTCTGCGACCTTTTTTGCCTTCACCCTGGAGAGCAGGGAACATCGAATAAAAGTACAGAAAGTACTCGAACAAGAAGGTCTTGCGCCAATATGCTGGGCAGACAACAACTGGCATTTTTACCCAAAGTGGGAACATCTCCTGAATGGATCAACGCTTTCCCAAAATGGCTGGCCTTTTATTGGACCAGGTGGAAAAAAACGTGTGGTTTACGACCCCGCTGCTTTGCCAAAATCAGCAGCTCTGCTTGCCAGAACGCTTGTTTATCCTGTATCTGTGAAAATGAGTGAAAAACGGTTGGCTGAACTTGAGGCTGGGCTTAGAAAAGCTGCAGAAGTTTAGTACGTTGAGGAAATGTTCTAGGTATTATTTGTAGAATTTATGTGACCCGTACTGAGCGACATAGGTATAATCCGAAGCCCATTCCGGGGTAACGGATTCGAGATGATAGTGGGTCGCCCCTTTGGTGAAGTCACTTGTCTTCAGAGCTATGTAAACTGACTGCAGACACTTGATAAATGCGGTTGGATCATCTGGGATATATGATTCTTTCTGGAATGTCCAGCTGAACTGGTACGGCTGTGTAACAACTGCTTTGACAGGTAATTTCCCTTTGTTGGCCCTGTTGAGTGTTACATGAGCGACTGCCACCTGACCAATTCGCGGTTCTGAACGTGCTTCATGATATACATTCAGTGTGAGCCAGAGTATTGCTTCGAGTAATGTCATGTTTGTTTCTCCCTTCAGCGTATTTAAAGTGCTTATTTCGCGTTATAAAAGCCCGTGGGAGTAAAAGATATTTTTTTCTGCACAATCATAGGATGCTTGGAAGCTGTTGTGAAAAAAATGCCTCCATATGATGGACCTTGAAAAACAAAAAAATTCATAATTTTTATAATAATAATTCCTGTCTATCTGGGTTGAGAATATAAATGCTCAGGGTGTATAGTCAAGAAAAAAAACTCCATTGATGGTTATGTTTCTGATAACATTAAAGAAATATATTTTTCTAATAATATCGGTATTTTATAGAAAAATATATACGTCTCTTTTAGTTAACAGTCTGGAATTTTGATAAATGTTTTTTGAGGAGAAACGACCAAACAGTGCCCAATGAATATGATGAATATAAAGGCAGAGAACGTGCTCAGATGTATGATGATTGCCGCAGTCATGAGACAAAAGCACACAGTTTTTCAATGGAGGCTGTCCGCACCCCTCTCGAGGGAGCGGATATGCCTTCTTGACATGATAAACCTGGTGCTCGTTCAAAAAAAAATCGATCCGTTACTTATACAGGGCCCCGAGACTGTTTCGACCGTCAACCCGTAATATAAAAGGAGTCTCTCTTCTCACATGACCGATGTATTTGGTTTCATGTGCTAAACTCAAAGAGGTGATCCAGTCCCAGTCAATAAAGTCATTTCTAGGCTCGGTAACAGTCAAGTAGTTAATTCCCAATGAAGTAATATTATGAAAAAAATGAGATCCCTGGGAAGGTTCGGCGCTGATTTTCGAATGATACGTTTCTACAATTCCTCCAACACCGCTGATATCAGCCCAACTGACAGGAATACCAAGCCATCGATCTGCTGATCCCCATCTGCCGGGTCCCACAAGCAGATATTTTCGCCCTGCCTCATTTATGATTCCATTGAAGTAGGAAATCTCTTTTGATATTTCAACTGTCTTTGACGGTTCGAATGCATCAGGTTTAACATAAATGATGTCATGAATATCATAATTGATGCTGTTGCCAAGACTATTGTGAGAAAGACAGAACAATGATTCAACTTCACTGCTATCTATATCAACCATCATGGTGTCTTCCTGTGACCCCATCGGTCTGATTTGCAGAATATAGACCTGAGGTTTTTTGTTCTGCTGTTGTGTTAGAACAATGGAAAACTCAATCTCAACAGGCCCCCCCATCCCTTTCTGCCCGGCAGATAGTAATTCGGCGAGAATCTCTGCCAGGGGGACTGTATTGTATTTTAAAACTGATGAAAACGTAATGATCGGTGAACCGATACCGGAATATGAGTCTCTTATCCGGTGCTCCTGGGCGTCATAGCTGCTTGACAAAATCTGGACAGGGTATTCATCCAGGCAATCAGTGATATCCCTTTTTACAAGTACCATAGAATCGTCTGCTGCAGCGCTGCAGTCTGGACCCTTCATTTTTAAAGCATAAAAACTTCGCTGACAGTTTTTCAAAATATCATCGACAGAGGAAAATTGTGGCAGGATCTGTGGAGCGCCAGGTGAGAAACGAAGACTTTTTTCACCTTCAGTGACGGATTTGCCCATTCCTACGGCGATGGTTGCCACCCCGTCCTCAGGTTTTAGCCTGGAGAACGGGTAAAAGTTGTAAGATTGGGCAACTCCTGAAATTGCAGGATAAAAAAACTCGCGGTAACGGTCGCCGGCAATTTGTTGTACGATAACAGCCATCCGCTCTTCTTCAACACGATTACCAACTCGTCTGGAAAATGATTTTGGTTCACGATAGTATGTTGAGGCAAAGACCATCTTGATGGAATTGATAAGCTGCTCAAGCCTCAGATCAAGATCGCTATTGTCGTTGGCAAGCATATAGGTTTTATAAAGCCCTGCATAGGCGCGAAATTTAGCGTCTTCAAGAAGGCTTGAACTGCGAACGGCAATTGGACAGTTCACATGTTCAAGATAGATTCTTAGCTGATTTCTGAAGGTGCTGGGAAACTCACCATTGACAAAATAACCGGCGATTTCATCATTTGGTAAATCTCTGCGGGACAAATGTCTAAGGTTATTGCTTTTGATGAACGTTTCAAAGCATTCAGTTGTAATAATAAGTGTTTGAGGGATCAATATATCCAGCTGGCTGAACTTATTCCTGAGGCTCGGATATTCATAAAGCCATGAAGAAAAAAAAGCCAGGCCTCTTGCTTTTCCGCCAAGAGAGCCGCCGCCAATTTTAACAAACTCAGTTTCCGATTCAAAATCTTCTTCGTCAAAGTCTACTAAAACTCCTTTTTGTCTCTGCAACCGCCAATCATGAAATTTATTGTAAAGATATTTCCTCATTTCGGAAAGATCATCGTTAAAATCATCTTTAGTTACACTTCGAAGTTCAGTTGCCAGCAGTGTTTCAGCTCGGGTGAACAGCCATCTTGAAAAATCATTATTGACCCAGTGATTATAAAAAGTCTGATCAGACATGAACCGCAGTCCCTGTTCCAGATTAAATAAATTAGCAGCTGATCTGGTTGCTCCTTTTTCGGATCGTTCAAAAAGAAACGGTCCAAAACCAAGTTTGTCGAGAAAAAATGAGTGCACCTCCTCATGCAGGTCGGGTGAATTTTTATCGACAAAGGCGGCAGGGATCGTCGCGGCTTTATCTCTGTTTTCCACTTCCGAGCTGGCAAGAAGAAGAGGAATGTCAAAACGTTTACGGTGAATAGTGCTCAACAGCTGTATTCCTGCATCCCCATCATGTATCCCACCCCTGGGAAAGCGAACGTCTGATATAACCGCAAGTACATAAGGCTCAAAAGTTTCAAAGAGTTTTGAAGCTTCTTCAAAGGTTTGAGCAATTAATATTTTAGGACGCGCCCTCATGGTTAACAGGCGATGTTCATGGTTCAAGCCTTCTTCTATCACCGCCTGCGTCTGACTTACCAGTTCCTGATAGAGAAGTGGCAGAAGAGACGACAGGTACTCTGGAGAGTCCTCAACAAAGATTATGACACGAATGGCAGCTAGTTGCGTGTCACGTACACTGTTTATCTGATCTTCTATACTCTTGATAACGGCAAGGAGTAGTTTTGTGTCACCACTCCACATAAGGGTTCTTTCAGGTGTGAAGGGAAAACCCTCTTGATTATTTGAAACCATGTACCCAGGGGCTCGATGGTAAAGCCGGACAATTGGGATACTCGGGTAGGGTTTTCTGATCAGCCGGTAAACGTCGACAAATTGAAATTCAGCCGCCTGCGACATGATAATTATGAGATCAATTTTTTTATCTTTAAGTATGGCGGATGCCTCGTTAATCGATGCAACCCAATTGAGTCTTGGGGGGTGACTGAGGTTGAGCCCCTGGTACTCAAGAACAATTGCCTCGGAAAGGCCCCGGTCTTTTTCCATCACCCAGGCATCATATGGGGAGGATACAAATAAAATCTCTCTGATCTTGTGGCTCATCAGTTCATGAAAGATTTTAAAACGAGGGTCGGAGTGTGCTGCAGTCTGTTTGAAGATCATCTCGATGATTTCCTGTTATTAAAATCCATAATCTTCTCTTTCAAACAAGCACATCTTTAAGAGAAGGTTACAAGATAACGATGCAGTACATTTTTATGGCACCATGCTCGGTGAGGTTAGCGCTTATTGATTATGAAATAGTAACAAAATTCACCACTATTGACACCTTCTGATTACAGCTTCAAGGGCTGCTTTGTCATATTCAAACATACGCCAGATTTTCCCCTGCAGAAGGCTGTGGTTTACCAATTCTGACTCATTAATCCGGGAAACGCCAAGACCTGATAGACGAATACTGCACCCGTGAGTGAGCAGCCACTTTTCAATGAGCTCGATTGCTCTTTTGGCTTTATAATCGCTGTTGCCGCCACTCAGGTTAAAAACTGATTCAGCCAATCTGGCTAAACGATTTTTAATACTGTCATAATTTGTCCTCAGCCAGCCTGGCATGAATACAGCCAGCGCAGCCCCGTGAGAAATGGTGTGTTGAGCCGATAGTGAGTGAGCCAGGAGGTGAATTGGAAAACTGATCTTGCCGAGTCCTGACGTTGTAACCCCATTTAATGCAAGAGATGAACCCCATAACAACGCTGCCCTGTTGTCGTATGATTCTGGGTCTTTCAGTACGGATGAACAGGACGTAAGCACTGTTTTGCAGATAGTTTCAATAAGTCCGATCTGCAACTCCGAATTAAAATGAGACGTGGACAAATATGCTTCAAGACAATGGCTGAAGGTATCAACTGCACCGCAAACGGTTAGTTCCGGAGGGACGGAAAAGGTGGTAAGAGGATCAGCAAGGCAGACAGCTGGAAACAGTTTTCTGTGCCCGAAACCAAATTTTAATTTTTTTTCATCGTGAGTAAGGACAATACCATTGTTAGTTTCAGAGCCGGATCCGGCAATGGTCGGCACGGCGATAACCGGCATCGCTTCTTTTATACTTCTTTTGCCGGTAAATAGTTTCCAAATATCAAATTCAACCATTACTCCTGCTGAAATTGACTTGGCTGTATCGATGACCGAGCCTCCACCAACACCGATAATAACACTGCATTGATATTCACGTGAGACTCTAATGCCCTGCTGGACATCGGACAGCGAAGGATCCGCGCGAACACCAGGGAATTCGATATAGTCAATATCAGCTTTCTGCAGCTGATAAATCACCTGCTTATAAACACCATTATTCTTTATTGAGTGATTGCCGTATACGAGCAGTGCTTTAGTGCCATATGGTTTCAACTCTGAACCCAGGTGAGTTATAACGTTCTTGCCAAAAATTACTTTGACAGGGTTATGGAAGACAAAATTATTCATATGAAGAAAGAAACCGCTCGTAAACAATAGTCAAGTCTTCAAACTGCGCAATAGTGAGGCGTTCGGCGCGAATTTGAGGATCAATGTTGCTGTCGCTTAAAATCTGCAGAACAGATGTTTTTATTAATGATCGATTATCAGCGGAAAATAACGGGAACAATCCAGGATTATTCAAATTGTTCTGAATGGTCTTTCTCCGACTGCTGAAGGAAGAACGAACCAGGCGCTGATAGTTGACAAGGGAACAACCGATTGTGCGATGAGTAAATTTGATTTCTATTACTTCCGAATCAATTTTAGGTCGAGGATGAAATTCCGCCGGTTTGACCAGCAGGAGTTTTTTTACTTCGGCAAAGCTTCCAAGAAGTATGGTCGGGATACCATATGCTTTTGTGCCAGGTAACGCGGTCAGTCGGTCACTGACCTCTTTTTGAAGCATAACAATAACGTTTGAGATGAATTTCTTGTTTTCGATAAGTTTAAAAATAAAAGGGTTTGATATGGAGTAGGGTAGATTCGCGATAATTTTAAAAGGTGTACTGGCGTGTTCGGCAAGCACACCAAAATCTAATTTCAGAATATCTTCATGTATCAGTAATACGTTATCGGGGAGATCTTTTTCTGTTTCGTGATAGCGGATGATACCACTGTCCAGTTCGACGCCGATCACTGTATTAACCTGTGATGCGAGCTCTTTGGTCAATGCCCCAAGTCCGACACCAACTTCGACCACATTCTCGCCGGAACTGAAATTTCCAAATGAGACAATTCGTTTTGCAGTTGCAGGATTGACAAGAAAATTCTGGCCTCGTTTTTTGGAAGGAGCTAATCCATACTGAGCAAGGATCGATTTAGGACTGTTGTCTGACGACATGGTGCATTCTCAATTAAAAGAATAAATGAATCAGTGTAAGATCCGTTTCTCCTGCCTCTTTTTTCTTATTTTAACAAAAGTAAAATATGAGAGGTAATAGCTGATGACTGCGAAGGGAAGAGCGAGTATGGTTCCCCCTATGAGCATCACAATGATGGCCTCGTAGCTGACTGTTACTAATGCCTTCATTCTCATTCCAAAAGAAACATCAGAAAGCAGCGTTTCAAGAACAGAACGTACCTGGTCCCAGCTCAGTTCGTATGGAGTGACCAGATTTCCAATTTTCAAACTGAGAAAATATTGTGGAATGTACGTCAGCGGGTTACAGACAACCCAGCTGGTGATAAGGCCGGCGATAAACGATGAGCGGGTAAAAATAGAAAGAACAAAGATGACGATGGTATGAAACGGTATTGTTGGGGTGATACCGACAAAAACACCAATCGCAGACCCCAGTGCCAGACTTCGCGGATTGCCTTTCAGCCTGACAAATCGTAGGTAATAATATCTGCGGGTACGGTCTAGGTTCATGATATTTTACTGGCCGAGGTGAGAACGTGAAAAGACATCATCATCCAGGCTGCCGATCATTCCACTCTGGAAACGTTTCAGCCCCGAAAACGCTATCATAGCCGCATTATCAGTACAATTCTCTTGTGCGGGCAGGAACAGTTCTATACCATCCTCGGAACATTTTGAACTCATCAACTTTCTTAATCTTTCATTGGCCGATACGCCGCCGCCGAGAACGATTCTGTCCAGTCCTTTCTGTTTTGCGGCAGCTATTGTTTTCTCAACAAGCACCTCAACAACCGCCTCCTGGAAAGATGCGCAGACAGAGCTGATATCAATAAGACCATCTTTCATACGGCTTTTGTTGCAATGGTTCATTACGGCTGTCTTGAGACCGCTGAAACTGAAATCAAGAGAGCCTTCCTCCAGCCAGGCACGGGGAAATTTCAGAGATGAAGGGTTTCCTTTTTCACCATGGGCCGAAATTACCGGACCACCAGGATATCCTAAACCCAACAATCGTGCGACCTTGTCATACGCCTCTCCGGCCGCATCGTCACGAGTTCGTCCCAGGAGTTTATAATCCATGAATCCATCCGCTTGATAAAGTGCCGTTGTTCCGCCAGAAACGATTAATGCAATATACGGGAATGCCGGGACATTTTTTTCCAGGAAAGCTGAAAGGATGTGTCCCGTCATATGGTCGACACCAATAAACGGTACTGCCAGTGTATAAGATAATGCCTTTGCGTAGGAAAAACCAACGAGTAAGGAGCCAATTAAACCGGGTCCCTGGGTGACGGATACGAGCTTAATATCGTCAAAAGAAATCTTTGCCTCCGAGAGAGCCTGGTCAACAACGGGCGTTATACACTCCATGTGCCTGCGGGATGCGAGTTCTGGAACGATTCCCCCGAACGGTTTATGAATAGTATCCTGACTGGAAATGATATTGGACAGTATCGTATCATCGTTTTCAAGGATCGCGGCAGAGGTATCGTCACAAGAAGTTTCTATTCCCAGAGTTATCATAATCTCATTGAGTAGTTATAAAAACACAACGCGGCTGAAGGCGAAACAGAAGACTATTAGCTCAAGAGAGGTTTTGAGAACAGACGTTTTTCTATATATCAGCTCTCGACTCAGTACTTCTCGGATAGGAACCAAGCCATTCAAAATATGAACACAATTCTCTGATGCGACTGCAACCTGTTTTTATGTGATCTTCCTCGATGTGCCCAAGCATGTCCAGAAAAAACATGTACTTCCAATGTTTGCCTTTGATCGGTCGTGATTCGATTTTGGCAAGATTGATGGATTCCTCCGATAAAACGGTCAGTATTTCGTTTAATGCTCCAGGACGATCCATGGTGCCAATCAATAGTGAGGTCCGGTCTTCACCGCTATATTCAGGTGATTTTGGACCAATAACCAGAAAACGGGTAGTATTTCCACGGTAATCCTCTATGCCCTTTACGACCACCTGCAGTTCATATGTCTTAATTGCAAGGGAGGATGCTATGGCACCTATGTTGGGATTGTTGGCAGCCATTTGTGCTGCAGCACCGGTCGAAAAGACGGGGAGTGTCGGTACCGTTGGCAGATTATCCCGGAGCCATTCACGGCATTGTGCAAGCGGTTGAGCATGAGAGGCTACCGTCTGAATATCCTCAATATTACCGGATCTGCAAACAAGATTATGGGAAATGGCCAGACGGACTTCTCCACAAATTTTAACATTATATTTCATGAATGAGTCAAGGGTTGAAAAGACCGCGCCCTCTATGGAGTTTTCTACGGGCACGATACCATAGGAGGTTCTTCCTTTTTCTACCTCGGCAAAAACATCATCAATCGACTCAAGTGCTTTATAGTCGGCAGAGTGTCCAAAATATTTAACCCCGGCAAGGTGAGTAAAAGTGGCCTCGGGACCAAGATAAGAAACTTCCTGTTTTTTTTGGGAAAGCCGGCAGGTTGTAATAATCTCATGAAAAATTGACTTAAGTGCTTTTTCAGGGAACAATTCCTGGTTTTTTAAAAACAGCCGTTCGTAAATCTGTCTCTCTCTCAATGGGTCCCATTTGGCCCTTTTGCCTTCATTCTTAAGTACGCCGATATCCTTTGCACATTGAAGCCGGGTTTTGAGCAATTCAAGAATCTGGTTGTCGATGTTGTCAATTTGTGTCCTGATATCAGTTAGTTTTGGTTTTTTCTCACTGTTCATAATAGTGTTAGGTTAGCTATTTAAAAATCAAAGGTTGCGATCTGAACAAAGCGTATATCTTTCTATGAGATAGAAAAATGTATGTCAAGCGCTAAAAGCTTGGTATAAGAGACCACTATAGGTTCATATCATTAATACTCAAACTTTTTTATCACCCTTTAGCGCAAATATTTTATTCGAGGATTTCTTAACAGATGGCTCAACAGAACATTTTCAAAACATATGATGAAATTAACCAGAAAATAAAAAATGGTCAGGCAGTTGTTATTACTGCCGAAGAAATGGTTGCAGTTGTGAAGGAACACGGTCCGGAAAAGGCTGCACAAAAAATCGATGTTGTAACGACCGGTACTTTTGCTCCAATGTGTTCTTCTGGAGCATTTTTAAATATTGGTCAAATGACTCCGACTATTAAGACTTCAAAGGTGTGGTTCAATAAAGTGCCTGCCTATGCAGGCCTTGCAGCGGTTGATGCCTATATCGGCGCAACTGAACCAATGGAAGATGATCCTCTCAATAAAATATATCCCGGTGAATTCAAGTATGGCGGGGGACATGTTATTGAAGACCTGCTCAAGGGGAAAAAGATTTTCCTTGAAGCAAAGGCCTATGGAACAGACTGTTACGCTGCCAGAAAATTGAAAAAAGATATTTGCCTTGATGACCTTCCTTTTGCGTTGCTATGTAACCCGAGGAATGGCTATCAAAACTATAATTGTGCTATTAATCTTACAGATAAAGCCGTCCATACCTATATGGGGTTGTTGAAACCTGAAGGGAAAAATGCAACCTATTGCAGTGCCGGTGAACTCAGTCCATTATTTAATGATCCCCTGTATAAAACCATAGGAATAGGAACAAGAATTTTTCTTGGTGGTGGGATTGGTTTTGTCACCTGGCAGGGTACTCAGCATAATCCGGACACCGCTCGAACTGATAAAGGTGTGCCAAGGAGTCCTTCAGGCACAATGATGGTTCAGGGCGATTTAAAACAGATGAGCCATAAATGGCTGAAGGGGCTTTCTATTCTCGGTTATGGGAACAGTCTCGCTGTAGGACTTGGTGTACCAATCCCCATCTTGAATCCTGAAATCGCAGCCTATACGGGAATAGGAGATGACGAATTGTTTACCCAGGTCGTTGATTATGGATATAATTACACCAATGGCATCTCAAAAAGTTACGGGGAAGTGAGCTATGCACAACTAAAAAGCGGTACAATAACTGTTAATGACAACGAAGTTAAGACAGTCCCGTTGTCAAGTGTTGTAAAAGCTCGTGAAATTGCTACCACACTGAAGGCCTGGATTGAAGATGGCAGTTTTCTGCTGAGTGAGCCGGCTCAGTTGCTGCCTGGACCTGGCAGTGTTTAACGCACATTTCTTAGCTGAAACAGAATTGGGCTCATAAACGTGACATATAACTGAAAGAGCGCCAAGAGCTGCTTTTTATTTTACTTAAATGGTTTTTAAAAGACTCAGTCGTCAAAAAGAACAGCCAGGAATGTTTTTATCCCAATTATCAAGGTCATGGCATTGTGGCTGCCTGAGTGTGTTTTCACATTTATGGCGATGAAATTGGTAAAAAAAACACATGAGCACTACTTTCAATGATTTAACTCTTGATTATGAATCATGATTAAATTATGCTATCCGGGTTTCTTGCTGTAAAAGCCTATATATAAAGGATTGTAGGCTGATGCATCAGGAAATTTGTTATAATAAAGCAACACTTTTTTTCTTTGACAATTGTTGCTAGTTTGATTATGCATCATCGCTAGAAGAAAGGTAACAGTGCATTAACGCCTGTTATAGAGAATTGAACTAAATCAGCAGGGAGGAATTCATGAACAAAAAGGAACTGATTGAAAGCATCGCAGGTGCAGCGGACATTAGCAAAGCAGCAGCAGAAAAAGCACTTAACGGAACGCTCGCAGCTATTGCAGACGCTCTTAAAAAAGGTGGTAAAGTAACCTTGGTGGGCTTCGGAACATTTTCCGTATCCAAGCGAGAAGCTCGCACCGGACGAAATCCCCAAACAGGAAAGTCCATTAAGATTCCAGCCAAAAATGTTGCAAAGTTCAAAGCTGGTAGCAAGCTGTCTGATGCTATCAACTAAGTTCTTTAGCATGAATTTCCAAGCAGTTTAATTTAGTTACAAAGGTTAGTAGAACTGTAATCGGGACGTGGCTCAGTCTGGTAGAGCACAGCGTTCGGGACGCTGGGGTCGGAGGTTCAAATCCTCTCGTCCCGACCATCTCACTCAGTTGATCTAAAGAATAAGCGTAACAACATTTGACTGCCGGTAAGGCTAAAAAGCCGCAATCCTTTAAGGATGCGGCTTTTCTTTTTTGTAATGAAGAAACTACGCTCAGGATACACCACTGGTGCTTGCGCTGCAGCTGCTGCGAAGGCTGCTGCTATTGTACTGTTTTCCAAAGAAGAACTGACTGAAGTCACCATTCCTTTTCCTGACAGGAGTCGTGTTACCTTCAAGCTGATATGGACACGTCTGTACGAAAATGAGGCTCAGGCCGCTGTCGTCAAGGATGCAGGTGATGACCCTGATGTCACCAATAGAGCAGTAATTTCGGCCACTGTTCGTATTACCAGTCGATTCATTGCGAATCCTTCTCAAAAAATTAACATAATTGGCGGTACGGGGGTCGGAACGGTAACCAAGCCGGGGCTTCCTGTCGCTATCGGTAAACCTGCAATCAACCCTGTACCGCTGAGAATGATAACCGAGGCGGTGGAAGAAGCAATTGCTCAACATCGAAAAAATCATAACCGGGTTTTAGACGTTACTATAGAAGTACCGCGGGGTGAGGAACTTGCAAAAAAGACCCTTAACAAACGGCTTGGTATTGTCGGCGGAATATCAATTCTTGGAACAACCGGTATTGTAAAACCAGTATCTGCCGATGCATGGACTGCGACAATTTCAATATGCATGAATGTGGCGTCTGCGGCAGGACTTAAAGAAGTAATACTGTCGACCGGCCGATCTTCTGAAAAATGTGTTCAATCCCACCTTTCTCTTCCCGATGAAGCGCTTGTGATGATGGGTGATTATCTTGAATTTGCCCTTAAAGAAACGAACAAACATTTTTACCAGAGAATCCATATGGCAACCATGTGGGCAAAATTACTCAAAGGAGCAATGAAAGTCCCCCAGACACACGTTCGTCACGGAGTTCTTGATACGAGCAAGATCATAGTATTTTATAGGGACCAGGGGATTAATGAAACGCTTCTTGAAAAACTGGAACCATCCAACACCGCCCGTGAAGTATTGGAAAAACTTTTAGAATTAAACGAAATTGCTCTTATTACCTGGACCTGTAAGCGGGCAAAAGAGCACTATGAAAGTATGGCAAATGCCCACATTACTATTCACCTCGTACACGGTTCCGGCAGGTTGATCTGCAGTATTTAGGTATCAGACATGGGAAATCATAAAATTATTATTGTCGGCATATCCGGAGAAAACCTGCCGACAAACTATATTGATGAATACCTGGCAGAGTGTTCAACCGTCATCGCTACAGCTTCAGTGCTTGAGCGTTTTAAAGAGCAATATGAAAAAGACTCCCGTTTGATGCAATGGGTTCCGATTGTACCGCTTGCCAGATGCCTGGATGCTATTTCAGAAGCACTCTGTTCGCATTCTGTTCTGGTATTTACCAGCGGCGACCCGCTCTTCTATGGCCTGGGACAAACGCTTAAAAGCAGGTTTCCTGCCAAAGAGATTGTCTTTTTACCAGCACTTTCCTCCCTACAGCTTTGTTTTGCAAGGTTTGGTATTCCCTGGAACGATGCTGCATCTTTAAGCCTTCATGGAAGATCCTTTAACGATTTGCGCAGCGTCTTACATAAATCAAAAATATTTGTGCTTACTGATAGAGAAAATTCTCCACAGAAAATCGCCCAACATCTTATTGACAATCTGCCGGACAGCGAGCTTGACACCTACAAAATGCACGTTGGTGTCAAGTTAGGAATGGAGGGTGAGCAACTATACTCAGGAACAGTGCCTGAAATATCAAATAAACGATTTGATCAGCCGAATTGCTTGATTATACAGAGAAATATAGGCGAAAACGAGCGCCCTGGTAATTTTGGTCTTGTGGAGACAGAGATCAGACACAGCAGGGGCTTAATCACCAAGAATGAAGTGAGGGCAGCTGTGCTCCATGCTCTCAGACTTCCCTCCAATGGTGTTTTTTGGGATGTTGGTGCCGGTTCAGGTTCTATCAGTATCGAAGCAGCCCTGCTTAAGCCCGCCTTGTCAGTTTTTGCTATCGAACGGAAGCAGGAGGAAATTGATAACATCACCTGCAATAGAGACCGTTTTAAGTGCTGGAATATTTCAGTGTGCCAGGGAAAAGCCCCAGAGATTCTTAAAAAACTACCAGCTCCTGATTGTGTGTTTATTGGCGGCAGCGGAGGTTCGCTTGCCGAAATTATCAACGTTATTACGGATAAAAATCTGAAGGTAGATCGAATCGTAGTAACCGGAGTTATTCAAGATACAATTGATACCGCACCAAAGCTGCTCTATCAATCAGGCTATACAGTCGATGCCAGTGTCGTATCGACAACTCGATATACCTATCCCGATGCACAATCAGTTCAATTCAATCCCATACATATCATACGAGCGACTCGTTACCATGAATGATGAAACCAGATTCGGAAAAGTTTATTTTATTGGAGCAGGCCCCGGTGCACCCGATTTAATAACCCTTCGCGGCAAAAATATTATTGATAAGGCGGACTGTATTATCTATGCCGGCAGTCTTGTAAACAAAGATTTGTTCACCACGAGTCAAGCAGATATATATGATTCCAGCGGACTTAATCTTGAAGAAATTATTGACATCATCAAAGATAGTGTTGCCCAGGGTGATGTGGTTGCCAGGGTACACACCGGAGATCCGTCGCTCTTTGGTGCAACCATGGAGCAGATGGTACGCCTTGAATCTTTAAATATCGATTTCGAAATGATTCCAGGGGTCTCTTCTGCTTTCGGAGCAGCAGCCTCTCTTGGTGCAGAACTTACCCTGCCAGAACTTACTCAGACGGTTATTGTCACAAGAAAAGGGGGCAGAACACCGGTGCCCGACAATGAGCGGCTCGACCTGCTTGCCTCTCATGGGGCAACCATGATGATATTTCTTTCTGTTGGTATGATTGAAGGTGTCGTTGAAGACCTTCTCAATGGCGCATATACCTTGAATACCCCGATCTCAGTTGTTCAAAGAGCTACCTGGCCAGACGAAAAAATTGTATCAGGTACGCTTGAAAATATTGCTGAACGTGTCAGACGTGAAGGTATAACGAAGACTGCCATGATCTGTGTTGGACCTGTTTTTGGTAAATCAGCGTTAGTAGCTGAATCCAAGTTATATGATAAACACTTCAGTCATGGCACCAGAAAATCAATACCAAGTAAATAACCAGGATTATGGTAATCTCAAGGTTTGAAAAACTCCTCGATGAATCGGTGGCATTGCACGGCCATCTCTGTGCTGGCCAGGTCATTGGTGTTCGTATGGCCATGCTTGCCTTGAGTAAACTTGGCATAAATGATCCAAAGGGACGTGATAGAAAAAAGTTGTATGTCATTGTGGAAATTGATCGCTGTGCAACCGATGCAATTCAATCGGTAACTGGATGCAGTCTCGGTAAACGTACCATGCGACATGAGGATCTTGGCATCATGGCTGCAACGTTTATCAACCTTCTGTCATCGCAGGCAATCAGAGTTGTTGCCAAGGAAGAATCCCGTGAGCTGTCAAAAAAATATTTTCCGGAAATAGTCGATAAATACCGGCAACAGCTTCTTGCCTATAAAGTCATGCCGGATGATGATTTATTTTCTTTTCAAGATGTGCATGTCAGTATACCGGAGGAAGATCTGCCCGGGAAACCTTTGAGCAGGGTGGTCTGCCAGAATTGCGGAGATTGGGTTCAGGACAGGCGAGAGATTTTGCAAGATGGTCGCATTCTTTGCAGGGGATGTTCTAAGGGCAACTATTACCGCAGGGAACCTGAATAAATAAGAATATTTTCTGATATCAAAATTCTATGCATCAGAACATTTTCCCCATCAGATAGAAGCGTATTGCGATGACTGGTATAATTAATTTAATGGAAAAATAAATATGGTAACGTTATTGGATTATGGCGCTGGTAATGTCAGGAGTGTCAGGAACGCAGTGAGAAAACTCGGCTACGACATTCGTGATGCCTCAAGTCCGGAAGATATTTTACATGCTGAAAAACTGATTTTTCCAGGAGTGGGCAGTTTTGGCCTGGTAATGGAGCAGCTGGTAAAGGATGGCTACAAAGACGCTCTTGTTGCCCGCATACGCGAGAATAAACCGTTTCTTGGTATATGTGTTGCGCTGCAAGCATTTTTTGAGGGGAGTGAAGAGTCTCCTGGAATATCCGGTTTAGGTATATTGCCTGGACAGGTGAAACGATTTATTGGACCAGACCTTGCTGTTCCACAAATTGGCTGGAACGGAATTAAGCAACATAAAGAATGTTCTCTGTTTACTGATTATCATGATGAAAAAGTCTATTTTGTTCATTCCTATCATGTACCGACGGACATTGTCTCAGATGAGTGGCTTCTGACCACTACCGATTATGGTACCCAGTTTGTCTCTGGAGTATGTCATGGAAATGTTGCTGCACTGCAATTTCATCCAGAGAAAAGCGGACTGGCAGGCTTGCAGATTCTTGACAATTTCCTCTCGAGGGAATGTATACAGTTGTCGGCAAGGAAAAAATTTGATTCCAGTGGAAAAACGACCTTTTCCAAGAGAATCATCGCCTGTCTTGATGTCAGAAATAATGACGCCGGTGACCTTGTCGTAACCAAAGGCGATCAATATGATGTGCGAGAAGAGGGGTCAGTTCGTAACCTTGGTCTTCCTGTCGATCTTGCCCGGAGGTACTTCGAAGAGGGAGCAGACGAGGTGACCTTTTTAAACATTACCGGTTTTCGTGATTTTCCACTTTCTGATCAGCCGATGCTCCAGGTTTTGAGAAAAACATCGGAGAATGTTTTTGTGCCGTTGACGATTGGCGGTGGAATCAGAGCGTTTACCGATTCTGAAGGGAGGTTCTACAGTGCTCTTGATGTCGCTTCTGAATATTTTCGTTCCGGTGCCGACAAAATTTCAATTGGCAGCGATGCAGTCTACACGGTGGAACACTATCTGGAGACAGGACAAAAAACGGGGAAGAGCTCAATCGAGCAGGTATCCGGAGTTTATGGAGCTCAGGCTGTTGTTATATCGATTGATCCCAGACGGGTGTATGTGAGCTCAACTGAAGATTCACCACACCATGTGATAAAGACAGCGTTTCCCGGACCGAACGGGGAGCAATACTGCTGGTACCAATGTACCGTTCGAGGAGGCCGGGAAGGCAGAGACGTGGATGTGGTTCAACTGGCAACGATTTGTGAGAAACTTGGTGCAGGTGAAATTTTATTGAACTGTATAGATAAGGATGGCACCAATAGCGGTTTTGATATCGAATTAATAAATCTTGTTAAAGATAATGTCTCCATCCCTGTCATTGCTTCAAGTGGTGCCGGAGTACCTGAACATTTCACCGAAGTTTTCTTGAAAACGCGAGCAGAAGCTGGCCTTGCGGCCGGTATTTTTCATAGGAAAGAAGTAGCCATAAATGATGTAAAACAGGTACTCAGGGACAATAACATTCCTTGTCGATAAATCTGTTTCCGGGGGTAAGACAGTGATCATGTTTTTTTTTACTATACTGCCAAGGGACTTGAACCTGTTTTTTCTGGAAACCTCCAAAAACGTTATGAACGTCACTCCACATGAATAAAAACGAATTTCTTGCCATACGCTCGGTAAGTGGCTGGGCCACGACACTGGCACTGATGGTGCTGATGATATTCTGGATCTCAACCATCACCTACCAGAAAGGCCTCATCACGCTATCTGAAGAAGGTGTTGTCAGGCTTGAACTCTTTGTGACCTATCTCAGGGGAGTATTAACCAAATACGAAAGTCTGCCTGAATTGTTGGCCCGTGACAAACAACTTGTCAATTTTCTTCTCAATCCAGGCGGTCGAGACAGAATTGAAGCGCTGAACAAATACCTGGAAACGATCAATGAAATAAGTAGAACCGCGGACACCTATCTGATGGATCGTGACGGGCTCACCATTGCAGCGAGCAACTGGCAGGAAGAGCATCCGTTTGTTGGCAGGAATTTCAGTTACAGACCATACTTTCAGCAAGCCATGCGAGGTAACCTGGGACGCTATTTTGCTCTCGGTACCATGTCCATAAAGCGGGGCTATTACTTTGCTTACCCGGTTCGCAGGGACCGCGAAATTCTCGGTGCCGTTGTTGTTAAAATAAATATTGATACCGTAGAAAAAAAATGGGGCGCTCACGATGAAACATTTCTCGTAACTGATCCCAATAATGTCATCTTTTTAACAACCCATCCGCAATGGCGATTCAAAACGCTTGGTGAATTAGATTCGACGGCTATTGAATTAATCAAGAAAAGCAGACGCTATCCAATCCAGGAGTTAGAGACACTGCCGATAGATATAGTAAAGGATTATGCTTTTGGTCGTGTCATCAACCTGAAGAAGCCGGAGGGTGGGGGACGAACCTTTCTTCAGCAGTCTTATCCAATGGAAGAGGCCGGCTGGAATGTTCAGATAATGACAGACATTCGACCGCTCAGAAAGAAAATTATCGAAGTTAACGTTTTGGTCGGTGCAGGGATTCTTTTCAGTTACTCGCTGCTGGCTCTGTGGAGACAGCGCCAGAGAAGACTTGGGGAATTAAAACGGTTGGAAGATCAGTCTCGAAAGGTGCTCCAGGAACTGAACGAAAAACTCGAAACCCGTGTTAACGAGCGAACTATTGAACTTCTCGAGACCAATGAACAGCTTCTCAAAGAAATCCAGGATAGGAAAAATACCGAAGAAGTGCTCAAACGAACCCGTTCAGAACTGGTCCATGCTGCCAAAATGGCAACGCTTGGGCAAATGTCAGCTGGTATAAACCACGAATTAAATCAACCTCTTGCGGCTATTCGGAGCTACGCAGACAACGCCAGACTGCTGCTCGGTAAAGGCAGGGTAGACGAAGCGAATTCTAATATGGCACAGATAGGGGAATTGACAGATAGAATGGCACAACTTGGTGTCCAGCTTAAAGAATTTTCCAGAAAAAGCAGTGGAAACCTTGAAATTGTTCCCCTTCATGGCGTTATTGACGGTGCCCTTGAAATTCTTTTTCCAGCAATTAGAAAAAATGATGTTACCTTGCATCTTCAATTGACTCCTGAGAATATTGAGCTGCTCGCCAACCAGGTGCTTCTGCAGCAGGTGATCGTTAACCTGCTGGGTAATGCAATACATGCAGTTGAAGGTCGTAAGATAAGAAATATTTCCATAAATGGTTTTGAATCTGGTGAAAAGGCCATTATAGAAGTGGAGGACTCCGGCCCAGGTATTTCTCCAGAACATCTGTCCAAGATTTTTGATCCATTTTATACAACCAAACGGTCGGGCCGGGGGCTGGGGCTCGGTTTGACCATTTCAGAGAGGATTTTAAAGGAAATGGCAGGAGACATCAGGGCGGAAACGTCACCCGAGGGAGCGCTGTTTATTATCTCTTTAACCCTATATACAGGCAGGAATGAAAAGAAATAACAAAGTCATATTCATTGATGACGAAAAACATATCAGGCAGGCCAACAGGCAGACCCTCGAACTCGCTGATATGGAAGTAACCTGTCATGAGTCAGCTGAACAGGGTCTGGCGCAGATCGACAGAAACCTTCAGGGAATTATTGTTTGTGATATCAGGCTTCCCGTCATGGACGGCATGACATTTCTGAATAAAGTCCATGAAATTGATCAGGATCTCCCGGTAATTCTTATCACCGGCCATGGCGACATCTCCACCGCTGTCCAGGCCATGCGTGACGGTGCTTACGATTTTATCGAAAAGCCATACTCCGCTGAACGGCTTGTGAAGACGGTCCAGAGAGCGCTTGAAAAGCGCACGCTGACGCTTGAAAACAGAAACCTCCGCCTGGAACTTGAGGCCCAAAAAACCCCAGGACCTCGAATCATCGGTAAAACCCAGAAAATGGAACAACTGCGCTCTACAATCGCGCAGGTTGCTGATGCCGGAGCAGATGTGCTTATCACCGGGGAAACGGGTACCGGCAAAGAACTTGTTGCACGATCGCTGCATGAGTTGAGCAAAAGAAGGACAAAAAACTTTGTTGCAGTAAATTGCGGTGCTGTTTCGGAATCACTGATAGAAAGTGAACTGTTCGGCCATGAAGCCGGCTCTTTTACCGATGCAAGAGAAAAGAGAATCGGAAAATTTGAACATGCCAACGGAGGCACCTTGCTGCTCGATGAGATTGAATCGATGCCGCTTCATGTTCAGGTTCATCTCCTGAGGATTCTTCAGGAACGAACCATTGAGAGAATCGGTTCAAACAAAATTATACCACTCGATCTTTGTGTCGTTGCAGCAGCCAAAGCTGACCTCAAAGAATCCTCCCAGAAGGGTTTATTTCGTGAAGATCTCTACTACCGTCTCAATGTTGTTCGACTCAGTCTGCCCCCCCTGCGTGAAAGACGTGAAGACATACCGCTTCTCTTCCACCATTTCATCCTGGTTGCATGTCATAGATATCAGCATGAGGTTCCATTACCGGAAAGTACCCAGCTGAATTCAATGATGGCATATTCCTGGCCTGGAAATGTTCGGGAATTAAGAAACGTTGCTGAACGATATGTGCTCCTGGGCGCACAGAATGACTGGTCTATCGATCGACTCTTGTCAGGATCGGCCAATACAACCCCGAGAAGCCTCGCCCGACAGGTGGAGACATTTGAAAAAAGCCTTATAGAGCAGGCGCTCGCCTCGAGCAATGGATCCATTAAGGAGGTAATGAGCCTGCTCTCTATTCCAAGAAAAACCCTGTCAGATAAAATGACGAAATACGGACTCGATAAGAGTGACTACAAGTAGGAACTAAACAACGCTCCCTGGCGGCGGAATTCCCCCGCATCACCTGGGCAAAATTGGCGGATTACCGCCTATTTGATGCCTCCTAAGAATTAACAGAAATTGTCTTTTGTATTAGATCTCAACCATATAGCTTTTTCTCTTCTATCTGGTCTTTTCTTTGCAAGTAAATACCTGATCATGACACCTATTCTAGTCATGAAAATAAAGGCGTAGATTTCGCTATATGCTCGAAGGCTGAGCAAGAACTAACACATTAAGGAGGAGTTGGTATGTTTCAAAAGGTTTCCAAAATTCTTGCAGTAACTGCAGTATCAACCATGCTGGCAGTTGGAACGGCTGTGGCCGCCCCTATCGTCATTAAGTTTTCCCATGTTGTTGCAGAAAACACACCAAAAGGTCAGATGGCTAATAAATTCAGGGATCTCGTTGCCGAGCGCTTGGACGGTAAAGTTGTCGTCGAAGTATTTCCGAACTCACAGCTTTTTGGTGACAACAAGGTGCTTGAGGCGATGCTTCTTGGTGATGTACAGATTGGCGCTCCTAGTCTTTCAAAATTCAGTCGTTACACCAAAACTCTCCAGTTGTTTGACCTGCCGTTTCTGTTCAAGGACATGGCTGCTGTAGAGAAATTTCAAAAGAGTGAAAAAGGTCAGGGAATGCTGATGGCCATGGAGAAAAAAGGTATTATCGGCCTTGGTTATCTCCATAATGGACTGAAGCAGCTTTCTTCGAGCAAACCGCTTAGTGTTCCTGCAGATGCCAAAGGCCTCAAGTTCAGGATTCAGGCATCAGACGTTCTTGCCGCCCAATTCGTGGCACTTGATGCGGTACCTCTGAAAAAGCCTTTCTCTGAGGTTTTTACACTTCTGCAGACCAAAGCGATTGATGGTCAGGAAAATACCTGGTCCAACATTTACTCGAAGAAATTCTTCGAAGTACAGGACTACATTACCGAATCAAATCATGGTCTGATCGACTATCTGATCGTAACTTCAACTGAGTTCTGGAAAGGTCTGCCGGATGATATCCGTGTTGAAGTCAAAAAGGCCCTCGATGAAGCACTTGTTTTTGGTAACAAGGTTGCAGCAGACAAGGCTACTGAGGATAGACAGAAAGTTGTCGATTCCAAGCGTAGTGAAATTATTATCCTTGGCGATGCCGAACGCGCGCAGTGGGTAGAAGCAATGAAACCAGTCTGGGGTGAATTTGAGGAAGAGATCGGAAAAGATTTGATCGATGCTGCTTATTCCTCGAACTAACTGTTTTAATATCTCTTTATTTCTTCACTAATCTTTGCGGGCATTCTGTGCTCAGTGTGCCCGCAACCTTAATTTAAGCTCAGATCAAGAGGTCAATCATGTTTCTCCGCGTTTTTAATCGGTTGGAGGAGGCGATCATTTGTATCTTAATAGTGTCGACGACATTGTTGGTATTTTTAGATGTGGTGATGCGCTTCGGTTTCAATGCAGGTTTTCTCTGGTCTCAAGAATTGACTTTACATATGTCAGGGTGGTTTGTTCTGCTTGGAGCCTCTTATTGCTTGAAACAGGGCTCACACATCGGAATGGACGCCTTTGTCAACCTGTTTCCTGTTGGAGGAAGGAAGATTCTGTCCGGGATTGGCTGTGTTCTTGCTCTGGTTTATTGTGGACTGATATTGTACGGCAGCTGGATTTACCTCAAGAAAATGCACATGATCGGTATAGATCTTGAGGATATTCCGGTACCGGCATGGGCGGCCCACTCAATTCTGCTTATTGGTTTTACCTTTTTGGCTATCCGCATCTTTATCCTTCTCTGGAGTATTATTTTTGGTGACGTCGAAGGATTCAAGCATGCTGATGAGGCAAAAGAAAGTATGCAGATTGCTGAAGAATTATCCAAAGAGGAGAACATGATATGACAACTGCCGGACTATTCATTCTACTCTTTGGCTGCATGCTTCTTGGCATGCCTATTGCCCTGGCCCTTGGATTGTCAAGTATTGCAACAATCTTGATGTTTTCCAACGATTCTCTGGCTTCGATTGCACTTAAGTTGTTTGAGGCTCTTTCAGAACATTATACACTCCTTGCCATCCCATTCTTCATTTTATCTTCTCAGTTTTTATCAACAGGTGGTGTGGCTAAACGTATCATCAGATTCGCTTTGAGTATAGTTGGCCATATCAGCGGTGGTATCGCCATGGCCTCCGTTCTTGCCTGTATGATTTTTGCAGCTGTTTCCGGTTCTTCTCCCGCAACGGTCGCGGCAATCGGATCTATCGTTATTGTCGGTATGGTTAAAGCAGGATACCCGGAGAGTATTGCCGTCGGTATTATTGCCAATGCAGGAACCCTGGGGATCTTGATTCCGCCATCAATCGTCATGCTTGTTTATGCGGCGGCAACCGAAGTCTCTGCAGCTCGTATGTTCATGGCGGGTTTTATTCCTGGCATCATGATGGGGCTGATGCTGATGATCGTCATTTACTTTGTCGCCAAGATCAAGAAAATACCCTGTCAACCGTGGGCTGGATTCAGTGAAGTTTTCACGGCTGGCTGGAGTGCTCTGGGCGGCTTGATGCTCATCATCATTGTTCTTGGCTCTATCTATGGTGGTATTGCCAGTCCAACCGAGGCTGCTGCAGTCTCTGCTGTCTATGCTTTTCTTGTAGCTGTATTTGGTTATCGTGACATGGGGCCGATCAAGAAGGTACCCTGGCGAAAAGAAGGAGAAGGTACAGGTGCTATGGTTGGTAGAAATTCCTGGCTGATCTTCTCAAATTTTCACAAATGCATTTATGATAAGGAAATCAATAAGGTCGTACTGGATGCGGCCAAAGTCAGCATCATGCTGCTTTTTATCATTGCCAACGCCATGCTCTTTGCGCATGTTCTGACGACGGAGAGAATACCGCACTTTCTGGCATCGATTATCGTTGAGCTTGGGCTCTCTCCATGGATGTTTCTCATTGTGGTTAACCTGCTCCTTCTGGCTGCGGGCAATTTCATGGAACCTTCAGCTATTTTGCTGATTATGGCTCCAATCCTTTTTCCAATTGCAACTCAGCTGGGTATTGATCCGATTCATCTCGGCATTATTATGGTCGTTAATATGGAAATCGGCATGCTCACTCCACCGGTTGGGCTTAACCTGTTTGTAGCTTCAGGAATTACCGGAAACAGTATGGGCTGGGTAATCAAGGCCTGTCTCCCATGGTTAGGCGTACTACTTATATTTCTGATTCTTATCACCTACATTCCGCAGATCTCTCTCTTCCTGCCGGAATTGATCGATAAGATTCAAGGGTATTGACCAGAATAATAAGGCGCTTCTAACTAGAAAATAAAAGGCGGCCATTACTGCGATGTGCCGCCTTTTATTTTTTCATATACAGCAGCTGGTAAACAGTAAATCCCGACTTATTATGTAAAAGCATTTATAACCATATACATTAATAATTTGATTTGAGGACCACTATGCCACTATTACCTGACTACAAAACAATTGTTTACGCCACTGATCTCGGCGATCACACCAAACCGGTATTTCGAGCAGCGTTGAGTCTGGCCCGAAAATATGAGGCGAAAATTATCATGCTGCATGTGGTTGAGCCAATGAGTGCATCGATTCAGGCGGTGGTTGACACCTATCTCACCGAAATTGATGCCAAGAAGGTCTACAAGGATAATTTACAGGCTGTTTTAGCTAAGATGAAGCAGCGTTTGAAGGATTTCTGCAGAGTAGAACTTGATTCACATGAATTCAAGAGCTCCCATGTTGCTGAGATGCTCGTGGTGAGCGGAAGACCCAGTGAAGAAATTATCAAAAAGGCAAAAGAGCATCAAGCCGATTTGATTGTCCTTGGAAAGTCTAGCCGGAGTGTTCTCGGCACTGATGTTTCCGGTTCAACATCACGGCGCGTCTCACGCTATTCGAATATACCAGTCCTCGTCATTCCAAATCAATAATACGCGCATAATCAGACTGTTAAGAACTGAGCGATGCAAAAGGATGATATGAAATCTGGGGTTGAGGTGATTCTCGCTTCGCCCAGAGGATTTTGTGCCGGTGTCGTGCGTGCAATTGAAACGGTGAAACTTACCATTGAATCATCAGATTCACCGGTCTATGTGCTGCACGAAATTGTTCATAACAGACATGTTATTTCTGAACTTGAGGACCTTGGAGCCCGGTTTGTTAAAGATCTTGATGAGATTCCCGAAGGTGAGATCTGCGTCTTCAGTGCCCATGGTGTTTCTGTAGAAACAGAAAAACAGGCAAAACGACACAACCTGAGAACCATTGATGCCACCTGTCCACTGGTCACCAGCATTCATCGAATGGTTGAGCAGTATCACACTAACGGCTTTGATGTTATCATTATCGGCCATCATGGCCACCCTGAGGTTGAGGGAACTGCCGGAAGAGTGTTGAACCGGGTGCACGTTGTGGCCAATGAGACTGAAGCGGCCCGGATCGTTGTAGGCGATCCCCAAAAGGTGGCTTATGTTACCCAGACAACATTGAGTCAGCAGGATGTTATCGGTGTGAAATCTGTCCTTGAAACCAGATTTCCAGAGATGAAAGGACCGATTAAATCAAATATCTGTTATGCCACCCAGAATCGACAAAACGCTGTCAGGTACCTGGCTGCCAGGACAGGTCTGATCTTTGTGGTTGGCTCAAAAAACAGTTCGAATTCTAATCGTTTAAAAGAAGTGGCCCAGGAGGCCGGTGGAACGAGCTATTTGATTGACGATTATAGAGATATCGATCCTTCCTGGTTAGACGATGTGAGCGTTATTGGCTTAACTGCTGGAGCTTCTGCACCGGAGCGCCTGGTAAATGGAGTTCTTCAGTGGCTTAATAATAATATGGAAGTGAAACGTATCAGCGAAATGAAAGGTACGGAGGAAAGAATCAGTTTCAAGCCGGCAACCATTCAAAACAGCTGGCTTGAAAAGGAATAATTTTTTTGGATCAGAGTGCCGCTTTGATACGTGCCATTGCCAGGCTGACATTCTCATATGAATTGAATGCAGATAACCGTATATAGCCCTCACCACATTTGCCAAAGCCGGCACCAGGGGTACAGACAACCCCGGCTTCTTCCAGCAATAGATCAAAAAATTTCCAGGAATCAGTTTTCCCGTCTATCCAGATATAGGGTGAATTCTCACCGCCGACACAATCAAAACCGAGCGCTGAAATTTCCGACCTGATCAGTTCCGCATTCTTCATATAATAACTCACCAGATCGGCCGCCTGTTGCATCCCTTCTGGTTTGTAGAGTGCCTCGGCTGCACGTTGAACCGGATACGATACACCGTTGAACTTTGTGCAGTGCCGGCGATTCCAGAGGCTGTGGAGCGAGTGAGATGTACCGTTGGTATCGTATACCTTGCATGCTTTTGGGACGACGGTAAAGGCACACCTGGTACCGGTAAAACCTCCACTTTTGGAAAAACTTCGAAATTCAACAGCAACTTCCTGAGCACCATCAATTTCATAAATGGTCTTTGGTAATGAATCATCTTTAATAAATGATTCGTAGGCTGCATCATAGAGAATGAGCGCTCTGTTCTCCCGAGCATAGTCAACCCAGAGTTTGAGTTCATCCTTTGAAATTGTCGAGCCTGTCGGGTTATTTGGAAAACATAAGTAGATGAGATCAACTTTTTCTTCTGGAAGAGAGGGAACGAAATTATTCTCTTTTGTTGAATCCAGATAGACAACTCCCTGGTAACGTCCATCCTTATAGGTGCCCGTTCTGCCGGCCATGACATTGGTGTCCAGATAAACCGGGTAGACAGGGTCGGGTATTGCGATGGCTATCTTGTCACTGAACAATTCCTGAAAATTCCCCGTATCACATTTTGCACCATCACTGATAAATATTTCATCGGCAGTAATGGCAGCATTTCGTTTTTTAAAATCATTGGTGGTGATGGTTTCACGCAGAAAATCATATCCTTGTTCAGGTCCATAGCCTCTAAAGGATGTTTCATCTGCCATTTCATCAACGGCTTGATGAAAGGCGTCGATACATGCCTGCGGTAGCGGTTTTGTTACATCACCAATTCCAAGTTTTATGATCGACTGGTCCGGATTGTTATTCTGATATGTTGCCACTTTTTTGGCTATATCTGAAAAAAGGTAGGAGGCCTGTAATTTGTTGTAATGCTCATTAATCGTAATCATTATTAATGCCTTCTTCTGGTTAAGAAACCCTATGAGCTGCAACTATTTCGTGCACAACAATCAAAAACCTGAAAAATATTTCCGGCCTGCGATCAGCGCTTTTTGTTTGTAACCAATGATATATAATTCATTGCAGTGCAAACACAAAGAATATTATCAATGATATCGCAGCTACCCACTATTAATCTTTCAGTGCTCGATAGTAAGAATCCAGCGTGTATACTGCGGCGGCGTCCATCATATAAAACTCTTATTACACTGTTTTTATGAATATTTATTTTTCCATAAATCCAAAAATACCGTCTCATTATACGGAATAGTCCCTCCACTTTTGGACAGGATGTTTCTCATTAGCAGTTATTCTTCCACGCCTGATCGTTGAATTTAATATTGCCAAGCCGAAGGTGTTCCGTGTCGCACTTTGCTCCAGCGGAAGGTGCTCAGGAAGAATATAAATTTGGGAGGTTCATTACTCTCTTAGAGATTACAAAGAGAACTATTTATCTTTGTAAACTGAAAAAAATCCTAACATTCGAGTCAAATTAGCTAATTTCCTGTGACCCGCTTAACAGCCATAATTCACGATGTAACGCTTCAACTATACGTAGCTTGGTAGTATCTTCCAAACATATTACCCCCACCTTTCGCTGAATTGGGGGATTCCCAAAAGGTACTGCTCTAATATTTGAAGGAAATGGATTTTCCATTGCCTGTTCAGGCACAATGCCAACCCCTAAGCCATATGAAACCATTCGAATGATAGCGGCAAAAGTATCGGTCTGGATTTCCTCTGTTACTCTAATTTTCCCGTGCCGTACTTCGTTGTCTATGAGATGTGCCACAGGAGCATCTCGTTTAAATCGTATATAAGGATAATTTTCTAGGAGTTCTTCATCTGTGTCACCTTTCATATCTTCAAGTACAATCACTTTAAGAGGCTCAACAGAAAATGGCATCCAACGGAGTCTCTCTTTCACCATTGTTTTCTCAGGAATAATCGCTGCATCTAGACGACCAGTCAAAACCATTGATGCTAGACCTGCTGAATCATCAGTGTTTACCCGAATACGTAATTGTGGGTAACGATCTCTGAGTGTCGATAAAGCTTTCGGAAGTATGCCTGCAAAACTACTTCGTATAGTACCTAAAATTAAACTTCCAGCTAACTCGCCAGTAGTCACTATACTTGAGATATGATCATATTCTGCGACTATTTTACGAGCTCTCTCTAAAACTGCGATACCGTGCACAGTCAGTGCCGGAGGTCGAACCGTACGATCAAACACTTTGACGTTTAGGTGTTCCTCGATTGCTCTTACTTGCTGACTTATCGCGGACTGTGTTAGTCCTACCGCCTTTCCGGCAGCTCCGAAGGTTCCATGATCATCTATGGCAATGAAAGTTTTGAGGTGCCTGATATCCAAATCATTCCCCCTGGCACATTAGATATTCTAATGTTAATCATTCTAAATACTCGTTTTACTTATGTCAAGATTACTGCTATTTATAAAAGACAAAAACATAATGAGAACATTCTATTTATGATCACTGCCATACTAGCAGGAACATTAACCTTTGTATTCACGACCCTTCTTACAATAGCTGGTGAGGGCGCAGCTATTATCCTTATACCGACTTTTATTGCCTTAGGTATCGACATTCGTGTGGCTATGGCAACTGCTCTGCTCCTAAACTCCATTGCCATGCTTTTTGCATGCTCTAGATATTTAGGAAAAAACCTCATAATGTTTAAGGTTGCTCTACCAATTCTCATCGTTGCAGCAACTTTCTCTCCTATTGGGGTTTACGTTAGTCAACTTCTTGATCGAAACCTCTTGCTATGGCTCTTTGTATGCTTCCTGCTTTTTGCTTCATCTATGATGTTTTTCTATCGTCCCAAAGAAAAAAATCAAGAAGAAGCAGAAAGATCCAGAGGCAAACAGATCGGTTACGGCATTTTTATCGGTGCATTCGCTGGATTTATGGCAGGCCTTTTGGGCGTTGGTGGCGGAAATTTCATTCTCCCTATGTTGGTGTATCTGGGTTTCAATCCCAAGAAAGCGTCTGCAACAACTGCGTTTATTGTTATTTTTTCATCTTTTGCGGGTTTCATGGGGCATGCATCCACTGGAAACATCAGCATTCCACTTTTGGCTTTTACGGGATTGGGATCTATCCTAGGAGCATTGCTAGGTTCATGGCTTATGATGGAGAAACTGAAATCCAAACATGTGAAAATTGTAATCGGCACTGTGCTTTTAAGTATAGCTTTAAAAATGATCTGGAATTTAACGGTTTGATACAAGATGAACTCATAGAGAGTTGGTCACCAGCAAAACGATGACCAAGTTAAAACACTGCTCAAAGGAGTAGTGGTATTTTTAGGTTGAAGGCACGGGTGCAGTATGTCCAGAATTTATAAAATTACCATAGTGCTGGGATGATCATCTCACGTTAGGAGCAATGTCCATGATGTGAAGGCTGCCAAATGTTAATTCACTTGGCAGCAACAATAAAATTCAGCAAAAAAGGGGGTGGCAAATGAACGTAAATGAAAGCAATGCCGAATCAGGAAAGTTATTTGAGTTTCATGTGTCGCGCTGGCTCTGTCTTCTGCCACTGGTATTTTTTATAATTCCGCTGTTATGGATGAGTGTCATTAGAGTCGGTTCCATGTCGGTTGTTTTAGGTTTTACCTTGTTGGGCGTCATTTTGACGTCCTTTTTTGCGAAAGATTCGAACAAATATTGGGAAGTCGTTACAGGGGGCATGCTCAAACCGTCTGTAGCTATGTTTGTGTTGATCTTTACCATCGTGGGGATTTTTGCAAAGATGCTAGCAACAAGCAACGTGGCTGGTGGTATTATCTGGCTAGCATCAAGTGTCGGAGTAGAAGGAACCCTGTTTACTGCATTTGTTTTTGTTGCTTGTTGTCTTCTCTCAACTGGATCGGGAAGCTCCATGGCCACGGTTCTGACGCTCGGCCCAACGCTCTATCCTGCGGGCGTCATATTGGGGGCGGATCCGTTCTTGCTCGCTGGTGCTCTGGTGGCTGGCGCTAATTTTGGAGATAATCTAGCGCCTGTCTCAGATACCACTATTGTTTCGGCAGCCGGACAGATGTATCAGAATAAGGAGGGCCCTGCCGATATCGGGGGAGTGGTTCGCTCACGATTCAAGTATGCTATCATCGCGGGGGTGATCTCCCTCATTCTTTACTTGTTCATTGGTTCTGGGTCGAAATTCTTGACCCCTGCTGAAGCAACCGCTCTGATCGCGAAGTATTCCTATGCAAAAGGATTGCTCATGCTGATCCCGGTTGCGGTCATCATTTATTTTGCGGTAAGGGGGACCCATATTGCCACAGCGCTCACACTTGGCATCGTGTCTGGTGCCATCATTGCATTGGTCTTCGGAATTCTTGGTTTCGAGGATTTTCTTCACATGAAAGCGGCTGGCAAGAAAATGATTCTAGTTGGTATCATACCGGATGGCGTGACCATGATGATCAGGCAGATTCTCGTACTGATGCTTTTGATGGGTGCCGGGGAGCTCATTATCGCAACCGGTCTCATGCAAGATATGATGGAGGCCTTGAGCAAGACGGTCAGCAAACCGGCCGGGACAGAGCTGATGATGTGTGCTCTGGGCGCTATCGTGGGCCTGATGGGAGGCTTTGCCATCATGGGAATGGCCATCGCAGCACCCTTCATCAATGCCATGGGACAGGACCAGAAGATACACCCCTACCGCCGGGCAAATATACTTGACGGGATGACAACATCCATGTGCCATGCCATCCCCTGGAGCAAACAGCTGTTCGTTCTCGCCGGACTCCTGACCGCCATGAAGGAAACCTACGAATTTGTTCCGGTGATAACTACCACGGATTTTTTCTTATATTGCTTTCACCCGTGGATACTCATGATTATCATGCCAATTGTTGCCATTATAGGATATGGCAGAATTTTTGAAGGAAAGGACGGCAGCGTGGTTAAAGGCTATTTCAAGAACGAGGTGCCTGCAGAGGTTTTATGACGGGTACAACACCGGCAGGTATTTTGATGCTTTACAGGGGTGCAATTACACACAAGAAGCCCCAGAAATTAAGGGCTTGAAAGTAAATTATTTCAAGCCCTTATAGCCTTTTTCTGAAAAAGACACTCGAAAGGTGCGGCAATCATCTCAACCGAAAAAGGTGAACTATGCCTTTCTTGAATAATTAGAACGACCGAGCGATACACAATCACGAGGAGAAATAAAATGAGCACTCAATTTGCCAATGACAAAGAGAAGCTAGAGGCAATACGAGAACAGATGCCGGCCACTGCCAATCTTCACTACCTCAATACGGGAACCAACGGTCCGCTCCCGAAAATGGCCGTCGATGCCATGCAGCAAGAGATCGAAAAAGAGTTTCGGGAAGGGAGGTACCTGCCGTTTATCAAACAACTGTACGCCGACATGGATATTTGCAGGAATTATCTGGCAGGCATGCTCGGGGCGTCCCGGGAAGAGATAGCATTAACACAGAGCACAACGGAAGGGATGAATATCATCCTCTGGGGGCTGCGCTGGCAACCGGGCGACGAGGTCATCACAACCAATATGGAACATGCAGCAGGTCTTGCCCCATTGGCTTTGATCAAGTCCCGTTGCGGCATCGTCGTTAAATACGTCGATGTGCCGTATGGTGAAGAATACGACCAAGGCAGGTTTCTTTCAGACGTTGAGCAAATGATAACCGATAAAACACGTCTTTTGATGGTATCCCACGTTTCTTTTTCGACGGGTCTCACCTTTCCGCTGAAAAAGATAACCGATATGTGCCATGCACATAACGTTTATGTTTTGGTTGATGGTGCACAGGGTGCTGGTGCTGTTCCGGTCAACCTGCATGAACTGGGAGTCGATTTTTACGCGTTTACGGGCCGGAAATGGTTGTGTGGCCCGGAGGGTATAGGCGCCCTCTACATATCCAAAAAGCGAATATCAGAAGTCGACCCGACCTTCATCAGCCCCTCGTCAATCAGGGGTAGGCACGACCTGGATATCTGCTCACCCTTTGTGATACCGGCACCGTTTGCTGCTCGATACCATATTGCAACAGCGATAAACAAACCACTACTCATGGGATTTCAAAAATCTCTAGAATATCTGCTGGAGGATGTAGGAATTGACTGGATTACGAAACGAATAGCACATCTTTCACGACACACTAGGAAATTAATCTGTAAGCTGCCAGGTGTTGAAATCGTTACACCGGAAGGTACGGAAGCCGGATTTATTCATTTTCAAGTTGATGGTTGGGAACCAAAAGACCTTTGTGATCTCTTAAATAAGAAAAAATTCATGATTCGTCCTGTTCCAAAACCACATTTACCGACACCTATCAGGATATCCACAGGTTTTTATAATGAGGAGGAAGAGTTAGAGCTATTGTCCGAGGCTTTAAAAGAATTGATCGACTAATCGACTTATCAGCACAGTAAACGTGATCAACATAATGGGGAATTAGGATGAAAGTCGGAATTTTAAAGGAAATAAAAGTGCTCGAAAAGCGAGTATGTATGGTTCCTTCCGGGGTTTCTACCATGATTGCCAATGGGCATGAGGTGGTTGTTAAAAAAAACGCTGGACTTGGTGCCGGATTTCCCGATGAGGACTATATCGCTGCCGGTGCAACCGTAGTGGAAACGCCAGCTGATATTTATAGAGTCTGCGATATGGTAATGCATGTCAAAGAGCCGCAACCCTCTGAATATGCTTATATTTGTCCAAGACGTTCTTACTGAGACTGGCATGCTTTACTGTCGGACAGTTGGATGGATGTTTACCTCCCTCCGTTCTGCAGATTCTTTCTGAAATTTTGATATTGCATCGTGCGCATTGTGGGGAATTGTTATCTTTCATTACAAACTCTCTTTGTCTAAGATGTTATTTTATAATGCATTAATGGCACTCAGCGCCTCTTTTACTGCCGTGATACCGTGTGCTGGTAATGGTGACTGGGGCGGTAGCGGTGCACCAACCTGATATCCCTGAAGTTCAAGCGCTCCCTTGATACAGGCAGCTAAATTGTATTTTACAAATGATTGGTTGAGACCCCACAATTTCTTTTGCAACTTCATCGCATCCTCCCATAGTCCCTTTATGCAAAGATCATACAGTGCAACACTCTGTGTCGGTGCAACACAGGCGGGACCAGCCATCCAGCCAACACCGCCAATAAGCATTACGCAGGCAGGAATATGGGCAGAAGCTGAAAAAACCTGCATCCGGTCTCCGACCAATTGCATAATTGATAAAAGGCGACCGGTATTATAAGAAGCGTCTTTTATATATTTGATATTTTCAATGTGACTCAATTCTTTAATGACACCAAGTGAAAGGTCTGATCGCTGGAAGTTGGGGTTTGTATATAAAACAATCGGAAGCGATACTGCACCAGCAATTGATTTGAAATATTGAAATATATTAGTATCGTCGAGTGGAAAGTAAGATTCAAGGATAGCAAGAATCCCATCACAGCCCATCTCCTCAAAGGTTTTGGCCTGCAAGACCGCCTCCCCAGTGGTGGTCGCTGCAACACCTGCGACCACAGGGACACGACCACGCGTTGCTGCGACGACAACCTCAACAATCATGCACCGTTGTTCCCATGAAAGATAGGCAAACTCTCCTGTTGATCCAAGTGGCGTGAGACCATGTACACCACTGTCTATCAAATCATTGCAGAGTTTTATTAAAACGTCTTTTTTTACCCTGCCTGATTCATCAATTGGAGAAACGAGATAGGGAAAAACACCGTGGAAAGCTTTTATATTTTTCATTTTTTATAGGTGAGGGAAGGGAGCATTCATATGTCTCCATCTGATTTCATTTTTTCTATCGCCTCTTGACTGTAACCGAGTCTGGTGAGAATTTCAGCGGTATGCTCACCAAGATCTGGAGCTTTACACCTGTTTTTAGCGTCAGTCTTTGATAGTTTTATCGGGTTATTCAGCATTCTGATTTGTCCATAGGTGGGGTGATCCCACTCCCCGAAAAAATCATTGGCAATGGCCTGTTCGTCCTGCGTGACTTCAAGCGGAGTTTTGACCGGGGCCCATATCAGTTTGTTCTTGCTTAATGCACCTACCCAGTAATCGTAGGATTGAGAAAGAAAAATGTTCTGGATTATTTCGATCAGCCTTGCTGAGTTTTGTGCCCGTGCATCCGCAGTTGCATAGAGCGGATCGTCTATCAGTCCCTGGAGTCCGAGCGCTTCACAGAAAGACGGCCAATACGGTTGAGAGGTGGTCATTCCAAGCATTATCCAGCGTTTATCACTCGTTGGATAAATGTTTCTTATGGGATTTCCCATGGTCTTCTGTGATGGTCGAACTGAATCTTCCCCACTGATCAGGCAACCGGAAATGTCAGTACCGAGGGCAAAGACAGCACTATTATATAAGGATACTTCAACTTCCTGACCAACACCAGATCGCTCTCTCATATAGAGGGCAGCCATCACTCCTGCCAGAAGACTTTGAGAGGTAATACTGTCTCCATAGGCTGGACGGGAAATATTGGGAGGATTTTCGGCTTCATGCATTAAATCCATAACCCCGCTTCGGGCCCAGAAGGCAACTGAATCATAACCGCCAGTGTTTTTTTCCGAACCGTGCCGACCATAGCCGGTCAGGTTTGCATAAATAATTCTGGCGTTGCGTTTTGCCAGTGTTTCATACTCCAGATTGAATTTCTTCATTTCATATGGTCTGAGATTATTTAAGAACACATCAGAATCTTCAACCAGTTTATGGATAATTTTTTGCCCTTCTATCGATTTCAAATTAACCGTTAAACTTTTTTTATTTCTATCGACATGTTCCCAAATATAATTCACTTCGTGCGGGCGAGCCCAGCCGGCCATTCCAGCAGCAAGCAAATGGCGCTGAAGATCGCCTCTGCCGGGAGGTTCAACATGGATTACCTCTGCTCCCCAACTTCCCATAAGCATGCCCGCCAATGGCATTGCAAACGCACCACCAACCTCAATCACCTTGATGCCCTTAAGTCCTTCTTCCATGCTAAATTCCTCTCTCTGGTTATGAGACAATAACCTTGAACCCTTCACTTTTCTGGATAGTAAAAGAACCTATGAAGAATGTTAAAGCCCGTTGTCCTCGTTTAATAATATTATTTTTATTCGATTTTTTGGGAAAGATTTTTCTGTAATCACCCAGGTATTGCAGATCCGATCGGGACTATTACAATCAAAACATCGTGCTGTTTTAATGCATGGGATTTTAAGGCCGGTATGGCGAATTGCATTTGCCGGTGCGGCAATCGTTTTAATTCGTTCCTTTGCCTGAGCCAGCCCGGCAACTATCTTGTTGCGTCCAATAAATAAAACGACATGTTTTGGACCAAAGGTAAGAGCGCCAACACGGTTACCAACCATATCGAGATTTACCAGCTGTCCACTTTCGGTAACTGCATTTGAACCGGTAAAGAACAGATCAACCAGCAGCGCCTGTCTCCGTCTTTCTATTATTTCTTCTCGACTGATGTTATCAGCAAAGGTTTCTATAACTGAAATCTTTTTATTCCCTCTCAATTTATCGAGGATTCCTGTTGATAGAAAGGTGATAGAATCACCCCATGAAACTGTTTTTACCTCAATGCCGGGAAATATATCTTTAAAAAAAATAGTTCGGGCATGGTGGTGATCATCAGCGATAAAGACATCAAAGTTATTCTTTGACAGTGCCTGACGACAAGATTCAAGTTTATTTTGCCAGAATGTTTCCATAGAGATTGTCATAAAACCTCAAAATGTATTAGAAAAAAAGAGAGCTAGAAGTCTTCGTACATTTTTAAGCAAACTATACGGGGTGAGTTTCACCTCAATAATAAGATAACAAAATAATTATAGATGAATATATTTGAATAAATGTTAACATTGTCGACAATAGTAACATTTATTTTCAAAGTTGGGAGTCCTTTTTTACTTCCAAAAACTGCGGGTCTCATTACGGCACCTTTAAAATCGGGTTCTGTTTTAGCAGGGACTTCGTTCTGATATCTAACGGTGGATAAAAATACCTATAAAGAAATGAATAAACCAGTAGGCTTAGGCAGCCAGGTGGCCGAGGCATTAACGCGTTCAATTCTCGAAGGTGATTACAAAGGTGGTGATCAACTTGTGGAGTTGGAACTGCAGGACCTTTTTGGTGTCAGTCGCTCACCGCTGCGTGAAGCTTTTCGAGAACTCGAAAAAAAAGGACTTGTAGAAATTATTCCGAGAAGGGGAACCTTTGTAAAAAGGATAACCAGACGGGATATAGAGGAAAATTTCCCGATCAGGGCCGCACTTGAAGGGTTGGCGGCTCAGTTGGCACTACCAAATATGACCAAAGAATCCCTGTCGTCAATGGCAGAAGAACTCCACAAAATGGAGCAAGCTTCTGAAACAGGTGACACCCAGGCCTATTACACCCATCATTTGTCCTTTCACGAACTCTTTATCGAACTGAGCGAAAACAGATTGCTGATAGATAACTTGAGAACCCTGCGGATGCAGAATATCTGGCATCGATTCTCATATCAATACTACCAGGAAGATCTCCAGAAATCTTTGCGTGTCCATCAGAAAATTTTTGAGGGGTTTACAAAATTTATAAATCGTCCAGAAAAATGCAGGGACCTGGTCGAAGAACATATCAATATTGCCCTAGACAGATTTCTGGCATATCTCAAATTATCCGATTAAGCGTCAACCATTTCTTAATGTAAAAAAAAACAAAACCACCTTACGTCAAAGGGGAACCATTAATGATTTCGAACCAGCTGCAATCGAGAATTCCGGGTTTAACTAAAATTCATAACCTGACACGCACAAAAGGCTGGCCATACGTCGCCACCTGGGCACATCGGGCCAGTGGTGTTTTTCTGGCCATTTACCTTGTTTTTCACGTTATTACTCTTTCTTCACTTCAAACGCCGGAAAAATTCATACAGAAAATGAATTTTTTTTCAGGCCTCTTTCCCGGGTTTCTGGAATGGTTTTTGGCAGTTCCGGTTATCTACCATTCATTGAACGGCGGTCGTTTAATTTTATATGAAATATTTGGTCAGCGTAACGACAAAACACTGCTCAGGTCAGCTCTCGCTATATCGTTTATATACCTGTTGCTGCTTGCCATATTCATGATGATGGGTAACCAGACAGTATCTCCTTTTTTCTTCTGGTCTCAAGCGGCAACAACCAGTTTCTGTCTCGCGCTCATCACCATTGTGAAGTTGAAAAATAACAAAGCCTCAGTTTTCTGGAGACTTCAGAGAATCTCGGGCGCTTTTCTTTTTATTATGATCCCTGCCCATATGATTTTTATGCATCTGGATCCGACAATAGGACGGGACGTGCAGGTTATTGCCGAACGAATGGACAGTATTTTTATAAAAGGTGTTGACATAGGTCTTGTTATAAGTGCCTTATATCATAGTGGTTATGGTTTGACTGGTATTTGTTCCGACTATATTGCTGATCAAAAAATTCGACTCTTCTGTTTCGCTGCAATTATTCTTGTAACCACAGTTCTTGCTATCATCGGCATCAAACTAACCATCTTCGTATAACAAGGTAGATCATGGGTATCTCTATTAATACAAGTACAACGATCGATTGTGACATCCTCATTGTTGGCGCTGGCGGCGCAGGACTTCGATGCGCCGCAGAGCTGCTTGAAAAAAAACCTGGCGCTAAAATCATAGCGCTTACCAAGGTGTCACATCCCCAGAAATCACACACCTCGACAGCCCAGGGAGGGCTGGCTGCCGTTGATCCGAAAGATCCACTCGATTCAGTATTATTTCACGCCTTTGATACCTGGAAAGGCTCCGACTGTTCCGCTGATCAAAATGTCGTTAAAAAAGTATGTGAATCGGCCTGGGAACAGATTCTCTGGCTTGAAAACAGGGGTATGCATTTTTCCCGGGAAAGAGACGGTCGACTCAGTAAGAGAACGTTTGGCGGACATACCAGGAATTTTGGTGAGTCCTCGGCATACCGTGCTGTATTTGAAGCAGACAGAACCGGTAAGGGAATCATGGATACCAGTTGGGGGGAATCTCTCAAGCGAGGAATTACCTTCATCAACGGTAGTATCGCCATAGAATTAATCATAAAAGAAAAACAATGTTTTGGTTGTGTGGTGTTTAACGCGAAGAAGGGGGAATTCATTAGTGTCAATGCCAAGGCAACTATTATTTCCTCTGGCGGCAGTGGACAGGTTTACCAGGTTACCACAAATTGCCGCCAGAATACCGGGGATGGGTTAGCTCTGATCCTGGAATCGGGTCTGGCCGTAATGGACCCTGAGGCGGTGCAGTTTCATCCAACGGGTATTGTCGGACCCGGCATTCTTGCCAGTGAGACCTTGCGCTCAGTTGGCGGTATCCTCAGGAACAGTGAGCTTGAACCGTTTATGAGTAATTACGCTCCCAAGATGAAGGAACTGGCACCGAGGGATCTTGTGGCACGAGCCATAGAGTCTGAGATTAGAGAGGGTCGTGGTGTTTTGAACCCCGATCATAACATACAGCATGTCTGGATTGATCTCAGGCATCTACCTGACGAAGTTCACCAAAAACAGATTCCTGAGGTCTCGAGCTTTTTCAAGAGATACGTGAACCTTGATCCTCAAAAAGAGCTGTGTCCGGTCAGGCCCAGCAATCATTATCATATGGGTGGCATACCTACCAATGAGTTTGGAGAAGTTGAAGACCAGAAACAAACCGGTATTAATGGTCTTTTTGCGGTTGGCGAGTGCGCAGCCTCAAGCTTTCATGGTTTCAACAGACTTGGAACTAATTCAATTCTTGAATTGATTACCATGGGGAAAATTGCCGCCGATCGAGTGATTGATTTTCTCAACCGTCAGAAAAATGCAACCGTATACCCCAAATGCACTACCCGGTTCGAGTCTCGATTCAAAGGTTATTTTGAAGCAAAAAGTACTGACAACATTGGCTTGATCAGAAATTCGCTTCGCCAGGTGATGACAAGCAATGTCAGCGTTTTCAGGACAGAAGAATCAATAACAGCGGCCATTGAGACCCTCAATGAATTAAAGATGCGATCTGAAAAAACAGCTCTCTCCAGTACAAGCCTGAGCATGAACCAGGAACTGGTTCAGCGGTGGGAACTGGATAATCTGTTGACGGTTGCCATGGTGATTTGTGAAGCGGCACGGGCCCGAAAAGAATCACGTGGGGCCCATTTTCGAGATGATTACCCTGACAGACAAGATCAGTACAACTATCACACGCTCGTTTCCATGGGGCAATACGGTGCAGTAGATCTGACCAGGCGTGAAATCGATAGAACCTTGTTTAAGCTAGGTGATGAACATCATGAAAAATTCGATTACATTGAAAGAAAATATTAGTGATAACAGTATTATATAACACACTTGCGGTCTTTTTCTGGGTGAAACTATTATGACTTCTACATACGATATAACCTTAAACGTGCATCGTTACAATCCTGATACCAATAAAAAATGGATCCAGACGTACGATATAAAAGCTGGTCGAATCATGAGGTTTGTGGACCTGTTTCGCAAAATTAATGATGATCAGGATCCAACCCTTGCATGGGGTTCATCCTGCGAACACGGTCAGTGCGGTACCTGTTCAATGAAGGTCAACAACAAACCGCTTCTGGCCTGCGAACTCCTTGTAGAGAATGCTGTTATCTATTTCAAGACCACGGTATTTACTGTTGAACCACTCGATGTTGCCCCAGTTGTAAGAGACCTTGTTATTGATTCAGATATTGCCTATCAGCGCGTTGATAGTGTGAAACCTTACATAATCAATCCTGAGCCCCCGAAGGGTGAAGGTGAAGAACACCAGATAAGTCCGGAACTCCTTGAGAAATATGTTAATGCTACCCGGTGTATAAACTGCTTCTGCTGTGCGTCTGCCTGCCTAAGCAGTCACAAAAACTTTCTCGGTCCCAACAGCATGCTCGCGGCGATTGTCAGGGTGCTGGATCCTCGTGAGAATGAGAAAGAAGAACGTCTCAAGTGCCTCTATAGTGATAATGGCATCTATCGTTGTCATTCCTCTCAGGCATGTACTTTTGTCTGTCCCAAAGAGATAGACGTTGCTCATTTTATTGCCCTAGCTAAACAAGGATTTGAGTAAACAGGTAATAAAAATCCACTCAATAATTTAGTTTTAGCAAAAGGGTCGCTGTACCGATTTAACCCACGCGAAACGGAGAAATGTAATGGGAATAACTACAGACATGGCTGGTTTGTGCAACTCGCTTTCATTTGATTCCTTACCTCCAGAGGTCGTAGACAGGTGTAAATATCTATTACTTGATTATTTGGGAGTGGCGATCAGAGGTACGGAGACTGAATCATCTCTGCCGGTGTATCGTTATCTTGCCGCTTATCATGATGTAAGCTCAGGTGTGCCGATCCCTGCAACGTCGCTGAAAGCCGATGTCCCATATGCCGCGTTGGCTCTCGGCGTTTCCGCTCATTCCCTTGAGTTGGACGATGTGGTTAATGAGGCATCGCTTCATCCGGCGGTGTCAGTTATGTCAGCTGCACTTGCAGCAGGATATAGCTGCAAGTGCAGTGGACAGGAGCTGATAACTGCCATTGTTATCGGTTACGAGGCCATGGTGAAAATTGGGATAGCCCTTGATCCTGCGGCACATTATCAGCGCGGCTTCCACCCGACTGCCACCTGTGGAACCTTTGGCGCGGCGGTGGCTTCTGCAAAAATATTCAATAGCAATCAACAACAAACTGCTGATGCTCTTGGTATTGCCGGAAGTCAGGCGGCAGGCTCCATGGAATTTCTGACCGATGGCGCCTATACCAAACGGTTTCATGCTGGCTGGTCAGCACACAGCGGTATTATCGCCACCCTGCTTGCCAGAGAAGGGTTTACAGGACCAAACACTATTATTGAAGGAACGTTCGGGTTTCTGCGCTCCTATTCGTCTTCCTCAGTACCCGAGAAAGTACTCGATAAATGGGGAACACCGTATGAGGTCATGAATACCAGTATTAAACCCCATGCCTGTTGTCGATATAAGCAGGGAGCAATTGACTGTATCCTGAAAATTATAAACGATAACGGTCTATCTGCTGACATCATCGAGCAAATAAACATCAGCATATTAAAGGCCGGGTTTGCTCTTGTCGCCGAACCACGTGAGGTAAAAATAAATCCCGCATCGATTGTGGATGCACAATTCAGTATGCCGTTCGGTGCAGCAGTCGCGGTAGTGCATGGTGATGCTTTTCTCGACCAGTACTCGATGGCAAACATTAATTCCGAGGCCATAAAGAACATTATGGAAAAGGTCACCTGCCTCGAGAACCCGCTTATTGAAAAAGGTTTCCCTAAAAAGTGGCCGGCCCATGTTGAAATAATTACCAAAGATAACCGGACCTTCGAGGTAACCATTGATCATCCTAAGGGAGACCCGGAAAACCCGCTTTCCTGGAGTGAAATCATTATTAAGTTCAGGAATCTTGTTGCACCAGTTCTTTCAAGTGCTCAGCAAGATTCAATAATTGCTCAGGTAAAGGATCTTGAGAACATCACTGATCTAACCCAGTTAATGGACACCATGACTATTGATAATTTCAGTATAAATTGATACCCGCAAGCAGTAAATATCATAGTGTAAAATTACCAGAAACAATCAAAGGGGTTGAACTATAAATTCAAACCTCTAATATACCAGGGCATCATCGGCGCTGTTGCAGGAAGCGGTATGCTGAGAACACTCGTTCGTTCAAAGGCCTTGCCTGCTTACCTGAGCAACCCCCATGGAACTGACTATCGGTCAATTTTTGTTGTTCATGGTACAGCCATGATCCTTACCCTGTTTTTTGGAGCAAACGAGTTAAAAATTGTCGCCTTTTATGCCATCTCTGTTCTTGTTGGTTTCCTGCTCAGCCTCACTGCAGCAATAAAATTCGCCTTTTATACAAAGACATATTACCTGATGATGGCAATACCCGGCCTTCTGATGGTTGCCTTTGCGCTCGTTGTTAATATGGGCCGATACGAAGGCTGGGTGATTGTTCTTCTTGGTGTTATAATGGCTTATTATCTAAAGATAAAATGGATAAGGGGAGGGCAGTTGTCAATTAATTTCAGTCATTAATGATTGTGACCGGCAACAATAGAAACCGCTTCTCACCCTAACCAGCCATCAGTACCTGGAAATAGAAAACCTGCCGTTCAGGCTATAATTGAGTCGTTTTTACCTTAACGGACACCTCCTGCTTTTTCCTGTTGACCTTTTACTACCCATACGTTTTTGTTGCCTATTGATATTTTCTTGGAGGATTAACGTTGAATCTTGGATATTTCTAGATGTTCAGGCTTGCAGCAGGCAAAAAAGTAATTATTTCACTCTATAGTAAAGCAGGCAATTATCTTAAGACGATAAACAGAAACTACTCATTCATTATTTTATGAAGGTTCAATGTGAATAAAAATCAACACAATACCATAAATCTTGCCGATTATACGGTTCCGGAATACCTCGTGGAGCAGATCCATCTCAGCTTTATCCTTCATGAATCAGAAACCCTGGTAAAGGCTCGCTCATCAATCAGGAAAAATCCAAAGAGTACCAACAAAGGCAATACACTATTTCTAAACGGCGAATCAGTCCATCTGGTTTCTGTTTGTATTCAAGGAAAAAAGCTTGATAAAGAACGTATAAAACCTGTTTCTAATGGTCTCTATATTTATGACGTTCCTGCATCTTTCGATCTTGATATTATCACCAGGATCAGCCCCGAAAGTAACACGTCACTCACCGGTCTCTATCTTTCATCCGGTAATTTCTGTACTCAATGTGAGGCTGAAGGGTTTAGACGCATAACCTATTATCCTGACAGACCTGATGTGCTTGCACGCTTCACCACGAGGATAGAAGCCGATCGTGAGAAATACCCGGTACTCCTCTCGAATGGGAATCTTAAGCAAAGCGGTTTACTCGGCAACGACAGGCATTTTGTCGAGTGGGAGGACCCGTTTCCAAAACCCTGCTATCTTTTTGCTCTGGTTGCCGGTGATCTTGTCTGCATCGAGGACACCTTCATGACAGGATCAGGTCGAAACATAAATCTTGAAATCTACGTACAGGCACAGAACCAGAATCGCTGTGACCATGCAATGAAGTCCCTAAAAAAAGCCATGAAATGGGACGAGGAGGTTTTTAATCTGGAATACGATCTGGACCGTTATATGATCGTTGCCGTAGATGATTTCAATATGGGTGCCATGGAAAACAAGGGGCTGAACATCTTTAACTCAAAGTATGTACTTGCATCTCCAGAGACTGCAACAGATGCTGACTATATGGGAATAGAGGGTGTAATCGGTCACGAGTATTTCCACAACTGGACAGGAAATCGGGTAACTTGCCGGGACTGGTTTCAATTAAGCCTCAAAGAAGGGCTTACTGTTTTCAGAGACCAGGAATTTTCTTCAGACATGAACTCTCGAGCAGTAAATAGAATAGAGGATGTCAGAACGCTCAGACAGTTTCAGTTTCGTGAAGATTCGGGTCCTATGGCACATCCGGTAAGACCTGAGACGTATATGGAAATCAACAATTTCTATACGGTTACCATCTATAACAAAGGAGCTGAACTGGTAAGGATGATCCATACGCTTGTTGGCGCTGATAATTTCAAAAGAGGCATGGAGCTCTACTTTCAGCGGCATGACGGTCAGGCGGTAACGTGCGAAGATTTTGTGGCCGCGATGAGCGATGCTTCTCATGTCAATCTCGAACAATTTAAACGCTGGTATTCTCAAGCAGGAACACCATGTCTATCGATTGAAGATTTCTGGGACGAGGTAACAGAAGAATATAAACTGACTATAGAACAGCATACCAGTGCAACACCTCTGCAGGCCGACAAAAAACCATTTCATATCCCGATTCTGTCGGGATTCTTAGCTGCTGACACACAATCGATTATCAGCGATTGTCAGCGAATCGGCAATAATTTCCTCCTCGAACTGACTGAAAATAAACAGAGCTTCATTTTTTCCGGGTTGAAGGAGCGACCAATAGTCTCACTACTCAGGAATTTTTCAGCTCCCGTAAAGCTCGATTCATTTTACAGCAGGGACGATTTAACATTTTTGATGGCCAACGATGATGATCTGTTCAACCGATGCGATGCTGCCTTTTCTCTTGGTGCCTCAATTATCCTTGAACTCGCTGAGGATTTTAAGAATAACAGAACCCCGAAACTTCCTGAGCCGTATGTGGAGTCGGTCAGGAAAAACCTGGTTGACACCGAACTGGACAAATCTTTAATCGCCCTGGCGCTGACGCTGCCGACAGAATCTTATCTGGCTCAATCGATGGAGAACGTTGAACCTGATTTTCTGCACAAGAGTCATCAATTTGTGAAAATGGAACTGGCGCGACAGCTTTACAGCGATTTTCTTTACATATATCGGCAAAGCAATGGCCGAGATATCTATCAGATTACACCAAAAGAGATAGGCAAGCGAAGCTTGAAAAACTGTTGTCTTTCATATCTTGTCAGTATTGCAGAATCAGGCGATGAAACCTGCAAATTGTGTCTACAACACTATTACAACGGTCAGAACATGACAGACCAGGTTGCCGCTTTGTCTTCCATTGCTCATCATGATATCCCGGAAAGAATCGAGTTGATGAGTGATTTTGAAAAGAAATGGATCAGCGAGCCGCTTGTCATGGATAAATGGTTTTCGATCCAGGCATTGTCAAGCAGTGAAGATACGTTCAGCCGGGTCAAAGAATTAACATCTCATCCGGCATTTTCCATTAAAAACCCCAATAAGGTTCGATCGCTCATTGGCGCTTTCAGTTCAAATCATTATCATTTTCATCAAAATGATGGCACGGGATATCAGTTTTTAACGGATAATATCATCTATCTTGATTCGATTAATCCTCAGATTGCAGCTCGAATGGTGACTCCATTTACCAACTGGAAACGTTATGACAGTGCACGACGAACCTTTATGAAAGGTATGCTGAAAAGCATACAGGAGCAGAAGCCGCTATCAAGAGATGTTTTTGAAATTGTAAATAAAAGTTTAAACGCTTGAAATGGTACGTTTGTTAGTCTCTCTTGTGGCAGAATAAGCAGCGGTAGGGGGGAGGATGATCTTCAGATAGCGGTGCTGGACCTTCTTCATAATGGCATTCAACGCACAATTTATCCGCCTCTTTCTTGCTTTCTATCAGGTGAAATTTTTCATGTACTCCATCTCCGGGCAGGGGAGATGTGGTTTCTTCAGGAGCAAGATAGAGAAACAATAAGAGTGAAAGACAGAATAATACGAACGCCGTGTTTATGAACAATTTTCTGTTTGTTTTTATGTTGTTGCCCATGTAAGTTTGCTTGTCGTTTTTAAATTACGCCATCTCAAAAGCGTTAAAAGAGATGAGGCGATGACGGAGAAGCAGCGCTGAGACCTCAGAGAGAGCGAAAGCCACCAGATTGTGTCGGCAGGCCAGCCTGTGCACTGTCGAATGTTTGCGATGCTTGATTATAAGTGTTTTCAGGGCTGCCGGCTGGTGATTTTTATCGATGATCGAATGAGCAGCAGCTTCTGCTGACACAAATGCCGGATAGATTCCTTCTCCGGTCAACGGTGAAGCGAGCCCTGCAGCATCACCAACCAGAAAATAGTTTCCAAACTTCCAGCCTCTGAAATCACAGGATATCTTTTCCGCCTTGGGCTTCAAACGGGAGGTATCCATTTTTTTTTCTTTGAGCCACTGAACTAAATGGCCGTTAAGCTGAGTGGCTCTGAATGAGGGCATACTGATATAAGCTCCGGCAGAAACACTGGTTGAGTGAGGGAAAATCCAGGTATAACCACTGCCAAATTTGCTCGTATCAAAATTCCACTCCATGTCGTCAACCGTCAACGGAAGTGTATAGTTTATTCCAATGCCAAAAAAAACAGCAGGAAGCCCTAACGTTTTTCGAACCTTAGATAACGAGCCGTCGGCTCCGACAAGGTAATCGAAAGAAACCTTGTGGCTTTTATTGCGGTAACGATAGGTGATGCTCCGTTTATCTACCCCAACCGCACGTGCCCCTGTGACTATTTCGGCACCATCAGATTGACCCGTGTCGGCCATGTATTTACCTAATTTCATTCGGTTTATGGTTGCAATAATAGGATGAGGAGAGGCTATTTTAATTTTCTGCAGACGGGTGCTCACCTGCTGTCTACAAAATGAACGCTCTATTAAGTCCGATGGCACGCGTTCTATCAAGCCTTGCCAGGTTATACCACCCGCACATACTTTCTGCCCGATCACCTTGTTTTTTTCGAGGATGAGGACACGAGCGCCGCTTCTGGCAAGAATTTGGCCACAATGCAGACCTCCCGGTCCACCACCAATAATGACCACGTCATAGTTCATGGCTGATCGGATGAAATGGGTATAGAATTAAGAAGGTTCTTTTCATCATGCAATGGCACTCAGATCACGGCATGGTCCGATATGATTAAGGAGATGATAGTGCAGAAAAACCCGCCAAGCCTACTGAAATGATAGGCGAGCTCACCTTCGATAGTTGATCGGGCCCTGAACAATTAATTTAAAAATCTATTCTCCAGCAAGAATGCCTTTTAAAAACTCTCGATTCATTCGAGCAATATTTCTGATCGAGATATTTTTTGGGCAGACCGCTTCGCACTCTCTTTCGTTGGAGCAGTGCCCAAAACCTTCGGTGTCCATCTGCAACACCATTGCCTGTGCTCTTGTCTTGCGCTCAGACTGGCCCTGGGGAAGAAGGCTCAGCTGTGAAATTTTTGCACCAGTAAACAGCATTGCGGCACCGTTCGGGCAACTTGCCACACAGGCACCACAGCCTATGCAGGCAGCCGCGTCCATGGAGAGCTCTGCAGTCTCTGAAGAAATCGGTATCGCATTGCCGTCTATTGTTCCTCCGGTATTAATAGAAACATAGCCTCCGGCCTGGATAATTCTGTCGAGAGAGGATCGGTCTACAACCAGATCTTTTCTGATCGGAAATGCTCGTGATCGAAATGGCTCGATAACCAGCGTGTCACCATTTTTAAAGGTTCTCATGTGTAACTGGCAGATCGTTACTTCTTTTTCAGGACCATGAGCGATTCCGTTAATAACAGTGCCGCACTGGCCGCAAATGCCTTCCCTGCAGTCATGATCAAAAGCAACAGGTTCTTTTCCCTGTTTGGTTAATTGTTCATTGAGAACATCAAGCATTTCCAGAAAAGACATATCTGTTGTGATATCTCTGAGTGTATAGGTCTCAAAATTACCAAGTGAATCATTATTTTTCTGGCGCCAAATTTTTAATGCCAAGTCTATGGTACTCATAGTTTTCCGTTGTCTGAGATTGTAATTAAAAGCTCGTCTGATCTACTTATAACTTCTTTGACTTGGTGTCACATTTTCGAATACGAGTGATTCCTGGTGCATGTGGGGAGCCTCATCATCACCTTTATATTCCCAGACACTCACATGGGAGTATTCATCATCCTTACGAAGCGCTTCACCTTCATCGGTCTGGCTCTCTTCCCGGAGGTGACAGCCGCAGGACTCTTCCCGCGCAAGTGCATCTCTGATCATAAATTCTGCAAATTCCAGGAAATCGGCAACTCTTCCAGCTCGCTCAAGAGACTGGTTCAGGTCCGTGCCTGTTCCCGGGACATAGACATTATCCCAGAATTGTGATTTTATCTCTGGTAGTCGCTCAAGCGCTTTTTCAAGGTCTTCCTTGTTTCTGGCCATGCCGCAGTTATCCCAGAGCAGTTTGCCCAGTTCTTTATGAATCTCATCAACGGTAACTTTACCTTCCGGCCCTTTAGTACTGTTTCTGAGCAAATTCTCTATTCTGTCTGCAACATCTTTTTCTGCTTCGATGAAAGCTGAATGAGCAGTATCGATCGTATCCATTTGACCTGAACCAAAATAATGCCCGATCGAGGTGCTTATAACGAAGTAACCATCGGCCAACCCCTGCATCAGTGCGCTTGCTCCCAATCTGTTTGCACCATGATCAGAAAAGTTGCATTCGCCAAGTGCGAAAAGGCCGGGAATGGTGGTCATCAGGTTGTAGTCAACCCACAAACCTCCCATGGTGTAATGAACGGCAGGGTAGATCATCATCGGTTCCTTTATTGGGTCCGAATCTGCGATCTTTTCATACATCTGGAAAAGATTACCATATTTCTTATAAATGGTATCTTCTCCTTCACGCTTAATGGCGTCAGCAAAATCAAGATACACAGCAAGTTTGGTGTTACCGACACCCTTTCCTGCATCACATTGTTCCTTGGCGTTCCTGGAGGCTACATCTCTTGGTACCAGGTTGCCGAAGCTCGGATATTTGTTTTCCAGATAGTAGTCACGTTCGTCTTCAGGAATTTGCGATGGTGGCCGTGTATCTTCCTTGTTTTTCGGAACCCATACTCGTCCGTCATTTCTCAGACTCTCACTCATCAATGTTAATTTTGATTGAAAATCGCCGTGGACAGGAATACAGGTCGGATGGATCTGGACAAAACTCGGGTTCGCAAACGCCGCTCCTTTTTTACAGGCCCGCCAGGCAGCTGTAACATTTGATGCCATGGCATTGGTAGACAGGAAGTAGGCATTACCATAGCCGCCGGTACAGAGAAGAACGGCATCAGCAGAATATGAATCAACCTTACCGGTGATCACATCCCTGACGACTATGCCGCGGGCACGGCCATCGACGACAACAAGCTCCATCATCTCTTTTCTTGTGTGCATGACAACTCCGCCTTTCTTGATCTGTCGGGAGAGAGCACTATATGCACCAAGTAAGAGCTGCTGCCCGGTCTGGCCGCGTGCATAAAAGGTTCTTGAAACCTGTGCTCCGCCAAACGATCTGTTTGCAAGGCTGCCCCCATATTCTCTGGCAAAGGGGACTCCCTGGGCAACACATTGGTCGATTATATTGTTGGAAACCTGTGCAAGACGATAAACATTAGCCTCTCGCGCCCTGAAGTCACCACCTTTTATGGTATCGTAGAACAAACGATAAACTGAGTCTCCATCATTCTGGTAATTTTTGGCAGCATTTATCCCACCCTGGGCGGCAATTGAATGTGCTCTTCTCGGGCTGTCGGATATACAGAACGTTTCAACATTATATCCAAGTTCAGAGAGGGTGGCTGATGCAGATGCTCCGGCAAGTCCGGTTCCGACTACGATAACTTTATACTTTCGTCTATTGGCCGGATTAACAAGTTTACTGCCAAAACGGTGGTTATCCCACTTTTCAGAAAGAGGACCGGGGGGGATAGATGCATTAAGTTCCATTTTTTATCCTTCTTGTATTTTGTATGCTGTTAAGTTAGTAACCATTGAATATCAGCCATGCATTAAGTACGCACTGATTTAATAGGCTGCACCGGCTCCCGTCATGAAGTATATGGGAATTCCACCGAACAGGATAAGGAAGAATACCGGAACGATAATGGTCAGTTTGGAGATAAGATCATTATAACGTGGGTGATTAAAACCAAATGTTTGCAGCATACTCCAGAAACCATGGTTAAGATGAACTGCCAGGGACACAAAACAGAAAATATAAAAAAGGCTGTAGAAAAAGCCACTGAGTAACTCTTTTACCGTCATACTGATGGGTATTTCAGCAGGGGCTGCTATGCCGAATCCAAATACATGGACGATGACAAACAGTAATATGATGAGGCCGGTATACGGCATTGTTCGCGAAGCAAAGGTGTTTTCGATGACTCTGGTCTCTATTTCATAACGAGATGTTTTGGTCTGTCTCAGTTCAAAAAACAAAAAAAGGCCGACACCGATATGGGCTCCAAATACTGCCAAAAGACCAAGGCCGAAAATGAGCACAAGAACGGGAAAACCGTGGAGGGTGTCAGCATATATTTGAAAATATTTGCTGCCCATGTATATTGCAGCGTTGCCAAACGCGTGTACGGCCAGAAAGAGCAGAAGCATCAACCCCGAAGAAGCCATAATGATTTTCTTACCGATTGATGATTTGACAAATGAGATAAACCACATAAATTTTTGCCTCACAGTTTAGTAAAAAGAGGAGAAAAGAAATAAGATGAATGATTATTCATTCATCTAATCTTTACCAAACTGTTTGTCAATCTGAAATAACGGAAAATTTTCTGAACCATCATGTTTAAAAAAAAGGTTTCTTTTTGCCTCCATTGAAAAAACATCTAAGTCTAAAACACCATCTTCGACAATAATAAAAATTCTGTTAATACCATCCAATGAAGACAAAAAATATCAAAGCCATCATATTCGATCTGGACGGAACGCTGGTGAACTCACTTGAGGATATAGCTGACAGCGCAAACCAAGCTATTACACAACTAGGGGCTCCATCTCACGCAGTTGAGGCCTATCGTTATTTTGTCGGTGATGGCCTGGCGATGCTTATGGAGCGTGCTATGCCTGATGGCTCATCTCAATCTGCGCTACAGGAAAGTATCGAAGCCTTCCGGTCGATTTACAATAATAGATGGAGTAATAAAACCAGGCCATATCCCGGGATTATTGATATGCTTGAAAGATTTCAACAATGGGGTGTTTATATGGCAATTTTGTCGAATAAACCTGACAATTTTACCCAAAAGTGTGTAAATCTCTTTTTTCCAAAAATCAATTTTAACGCTGTTGCAGGGAAAAAAGATGATACCCCTTCAAAACCCGACCCGCTATCCACATTAAAAATGCTCCATATTCTTGAAGTTCATCCAGCGCAGAGTGTCTTTGTCGGTGATTCATCAGTGGATATAGAGACCGGTGTTCGTGCAGGGATGCATACTATCGGAGTAGATTGGGGATTCAGAACAAAAAATGAACTCGAGGAAGCAGGTGCCCATAGTATCATCAGCTCTCCTCAGGAATTAATACATTATGTCAGTAAACGTTAACGAACTCACCCCATATCTTGTTTACATTGCGCCTCCCCTGGTAGGGGCATTCATCGGTTATCTAACCAACAGGGTTGCTATCAGGATGCTGTTCAGACCCCTGAAACAATGGAAACTTGGATCGCTCAGGATCCCCATGACTCCTGGTGTAATTCCATCTAAGAGGCATGAACTCGCAATCAATATCGGCGAGATGGTCGGTGAGCATCTGCTCACCAGCGATGAAATAAACAGTTCGCTGTTGAAGAACGGCTTTCAGGAGCACCTCTATCGGCTCATCGAGGCCAAAGTTGGATCATTTATGAAAAAAGATCTTGGTCCGCTACAATCTCTTGTCCCCTATGAGTACAGAAGCTATTTCGATATTGCGCAGAAAACAGTGACCTACCAGATCAAAGAAACAGTTTCAGAATACCTAACGACAGAACGATGCTCCGAAACCATAGAACAATCGGTTAGTGATTGGCTTGACGATCTTTTTTCCAGAGAATTGAATGAGATAATTTCACCTGTGCTCCGTGAAAAACTCTATACGTCACTTGATACACAAATACAGCGAATCCTTCACAAAGATTCTACTGAAACCTGGGTAGAAGATTATATTTATAAGAAAATCATTGAATCCGCGAACAATGACACACGTTTAGGTGACATTCTTCCGCAGTCGATGATTGATTCCATCATTCAAATTATTGATGACCAAACCCCTGAACTCCTTGCTCAGGCTGCTAAAATGCTCGAGGAGCCAGCGATCCAGCAAAAAGTTGTAGATGCGATACTCATTGGTGTTGAGGAGTTCATAGAAACCCTTGGGCAAATGTCGACCATGGTGAAAAACTTCCTCGACATGGCTATGATAGAGGAAAAAATTAAAGACTATTTTAATGAAAAACAGGATGAAATAGCAACACTCATTACGAGTGAAAACGTTCGAAGTAGAGTATCTCAAACCTTGACCGAAAGAGCACGTCTGTTGTTTGACGCTTCGCTGCAGTCAATTACCGCACAGAAAAATATATCGGAGCTGCGAACATTCAGCAACGAAGTGACAACCATTATTATGACTGGTTTGCGTTCGCCCCGGACAACCAGTGTCATCAATGATCTGTTCAAGACCCACATAGAGGCACAGACCAGCAGCGGATCATGTTCTGTTGGAGATGTTGTAGCAGAGCTGTTTGGCGACAGTGGGGCAGCACGATCAAAAATATGGTTCGCAGATGAAATCACCAGTCTGTTGAAATCTGCAAAAACCAAAAAAGTGATCGATCTTATCCTGGAAAACATGATGGACCAGCTGCTGGAAAAACCGGTGGGTCGGCTTGCCAATCTTGTACCTGCGGGAGTCCGGAATGGACTTTACAAATCTCTGCAGGAGATGGCTACCAAAATGCTGACATCTGAAGTTCCCGGTATCGTCAAATCATTGAACTTTAGGCAAATTGTCACTGAGAGGATTGATTCTTTCGATCTGTTAAGGCTTGAGAGATTGCTTTTATCCATTATGGAGGAGCAGTTCAAATATATTAATATCTTTGGCGGACTGCTGGGATTTCTTATAGGCTGTATAAATGTCGTTTTTATGACAGGGATTATAAAATAAGAGTGGTTCTGCACTAACCTAAAGAGGCACTCTGGGCGACAATGATCTGGCCGCAGCCAGTCCAGAAAAAAAGGCCCTGGGGTTACTCTACTTTCTTGCCGATACTTGCTGCATAGAGGGTTGTCTCCTCAATCCCGTCAATATTCAGAAGGGTGTTTACCTCCTCATCATAAAAAGCAGCGACCGGACAACTTCCGCAGCCCATCGCTTCAGCTGCTAACAGAACATTTTGGCAGATGTGAGCCGCTTCAAGCAATAGGTATCGCCCGCCACGATCTCCATATTTTACCATGGTTCTTGCCGCGATTGCTGTCCAGATAAGGTTCACAGCAGCATTCTTCATGAAAGTCTGATCGAGAAATGCGCGGGAAATATCGACTTTCATATCTTTATCTTTGAGTAGTTCCAGCTGGAACAATACCGGGTCAAAATGGTAAAGTCCCGATGCAATACCTTCTACATTCTGAACCGAAAGATATGTCTCAATGGGATAAAGCGCTCCAGCTGATGGTGCTGTTCTCAAATAGTGTTTACCGGCCTGCGCAGTGAGTCCCTGGGAAGACCACAATAAAAAGGCCAGGTGGTTCAAATCGAGAGCTTCATCTGAATAAGCTCTCAAGGAGCGTCTATTTTGCAGCAGCGGGACTATTCTCGCCTCAGATAAGCTCCAGCGAGCCTTAGGCAGCAACACCTTCAGGGTTCCCGGATATGTTTTGAATGAGTGTGTCTTGCCAAGATTCTGGCGGTTGTTACTTTTGATTGAGTCTCGTTCAAATTGGGTGTCTTTCAGATATTCCAGTGTCTTTGTGTTCCCCAGGGTATCACTCATTTAATTGCTCCTGATTTTTTCCTGCCAGCTGGCCGCAGGCCGCAGAAATATCTGATCCCCTGCTGCTTCTTATAAATACCGAGTAGTTGTGATTTCTCAAGATATTTTGGAAGGCGAGAATACGCTCACGAGGTGAGGATTTGAAGGTAATTCCTTCCACCTCGTTAAAGGCGAGTAAATTTATCTTACAGGGAATTCCCCGCAGAATTCTTGCACATGTTTCAGCTTCTGCATCTGAATCATTAATGCCGTCGAGCAGAACATATTCGAACATTATCCTTTTTCGTTTCTGAATAGGGTAGTCCCTGCATGCCTGAAGGAGTTGTTCGATTGGATATTTTTTATTGATGGGCATCAGCATGTTTCTGGTTTCATTATCTACAGCGTGAAGAGAGATCGCCAGATTTACTTTGCTATTATGACCTAATACCTCCATATTGTTTATAATGCCACAGGTGGAAACGGTAATTCTGCGGGCGGCCATATCAAGTCCTTTTTGTTCGGTCAGGATGGACAGGGAAATTAACAGATTGTCAATATTGTTGAGCGGCTCACCCATTCCCATGAACACAAGATTAGTAACGATTCGAGGGCCAATCAAATCCTCAGCTTCTTCTTTTAAAAGAAAATCACGAACAGAGCAGACCTGGTTGACAATCTCTGAGGGCGTCAGATTTCTGACAAACCCCATAGTACCGGTCTTGCAGAAAGAACAGTTCATCGCGCAGCCAACCTGCGATGATATGCAGAGTGTATTGCGATCAACTTCTGGAATTAATACCGATTCAATAATCTTGCCATCATCCAGCATAAATCCAAATTTTACACATCCATCACCAGAACGTTCTATAATAGGTGGTGGAAAACATGAGATAGAGGCATGATGGGCCAAGACACTCCTGAATGATTTCGCAAGGTCAGTCATTTCTGAAAAGCTTGATACTCCTGGGCGATACAGCCAGGACATTATCTGTCGTCCACGAAACGCCGGTTGTCCGAGCGATTCAACAAATGCAACGAGGCCGTTCTGGTCCAAATTTTTACAATCAGTTTTCACAGTGCCCTCAAGCGGTCTGGGACGAGATCAGTGTATCCCGATATAGCCTGATCAATTTCTTCGAGTATTCGCCCTTTATCTCGTGCAAGCCTACCTGAAATGGGCAGATAGTTTGAACGGTGATTTGCCATGAACTGGATCCTGTCAACAGTGAGTTTTTCAACAAGAATGCGTAATTCAGTTAAAAATCCGAGAGCATCAGGAAGCACAAAGGTTGTATCGTCAACCTGTTCTGCCAGTGGCGTATTGTCAAGGACCATCAGTGTCAGGGCTGCAATTTGATTTGGGTTGATGCTATTGAGCAGAGATGCTGTGGCCATTGCGTGTTGCCTGGAATTTTTAACCCCGCCGAGACCGAGGATCACGGAGGTTGACAGAAATATTCCGGCTTTTTTCACCTTTTGGCCTGCTGCAGCAAGTGTTTCCGACGTTTCACCCTTGTTAATAGCGGCAAGCACATGATCGTCGCCGCTTTCAACGCCAAGATAGATTCTGCTGAGCCCAAGTTTCTTCAAAGTAATCAAATCAGAAAGAGACTTGTTTCTGATAGCCTTTCCATTGCCGTACAAGGAAATTTTTGTTACCTGGGGCAGGCGGACTCTGATTTTGTTGAATAGATTCTGAAGTTTATGCAGTGGCAGAATGAGTACATCGCCGTCGGCTAGAAAAACACGTTTCTGCTTTAAACAGTGTCGGGAGGCAAAATCTATATCCTGGTCTATGGTGAAATCATCTTTAATCCGAAAATCGACATCCTTGTATGCCCCGCAAAACGAACAGTGATTGTGGGAACATCCTATAGTGACCTGAAGAATTATTGAATCAGCCTCGCTCGGCGGACGGATTATGATACCTTCATAATTCATTAGAATCGTATTTATGCTGGATTCGCTGCTTCAAACTCCTGCATGAAGGCAACAAGTTTGTAAACCCCTTCGACAGGAAATGCATTATAAATTGAAGCTCGACAGCCACCAATGGATCGATGACCTTTAAGACCCTGCAGGCCAAGAGCAGCAGCCTCGCCAATAAACCTGCTTTCAAGCTCGGTGGACGGCAGCTTAAAGGAGACGTTCATTCTGGAACGTGACAGTTTTTCTGCATGCCCTCGGTAATATGGTGTCCGATCGATTTCATTATAGAGCAGCGCTGCCTTCTCCTCATTTCTTTTTTCCATCACTTCAACACCACCCATATCATCAAGCCATTTAAGGACTTCACCTACCACGTATACAGCAAAGCAGGGTGGGGTGTTAAACATTGAGCCTTTGTCGGCATGAGTCTTATAGTTTAACATGGCTGGAAGGGAAGGGGGGCATTTATCAAGAAGGTCATCCCTGATGATGACAATGGTAACACCGGCAGGCCCTAAATTTTTTTGTGCTCCGGCAAAAATCAAACCAAACCTGCTGACATCTATCTTCCGTGACAAGATGTCTGACGACATATCACTTACCAGCATTTTGCCATTACCTGGAAAAGAGGGGAACTGGGTACCATAAATCGTATTGTTTGAGACCAGATAGAGGTATTCTGCATCATCCGCCACCAGGTATTCATCATGTGCGGGAACGCGGTTGAAATTATCTTCTTCACTGGAGTAGGCAACGGTGATTCTGCCAAAGGCCTGGGCTTCTTTGATTGACTTCTTGGCCCATGTTCCTGTATTGAGGTAGACCGCAGCTTTATCAGGGCCGAGCAGGTTCATGGGCACCATGTAAAACTGACTGGAAGCGCCGCCCTGAAGAAACAAGACTTTATAATTGTCAGGAATACCCAACAATTTTCTTAACAATGACTCAGCGTTGTCGATGATTGCAATGAATTCCTTGGATCGGTGACTCATTTCGATGAGCCCCATGCCAACACCCTGATAGTCAACAAGGTCAGCTGCAGCCTGTCGGAGTACATCAAGGGGAAGAACTGCAGGACCAGGGTTAAAATTATAAACTCTCTCTGTCATAGTGGAAAACTCCTGCTTGTCTATTTAGTAAGTATTCATCAGCTAAAATTAGATAGCTATTAGGCGGGATGGTCTGATTGCTGTCTGATCGCCTCATATAAAACAATTCCGGCAGTCATTGCAAGATTGAGACTCCGTATATGCCCATTTGCCATTGGCAGAGTGAAACAAAGATCACTGTATATCGATCGTAGTTCTTGGGGTAATCCCTTCGTTTCTTTGCCAAATATCAAAAAGTCACCGGGATTAAAATGAGCTCTCGTATAGGGGGTTTCAACCTTGGTGGTAAAGAGTTTGAACTTCTCTTCATCGTGAGCTGATGCAAATTCATCAAAATCTTGCCAATGCTTGATGTTGACATAATTCCAGTAATCCAGGCCTGCACGTTTCAGCTGCTTGTCGTCAACAGAAAAACCAAGAGGGTGTATCAGGTGTAGAATGGTGTTTGTCGCTCCACAGAGGCGGGCAATAGAGCCTGTGTTAGGTGGTATTTCCGGCTCTACCAATACTATATTAAAACTGTTATGTACGTCTTTATTCATAAGCTACTCATTGGATACTCAAAATCAACAGAACCTGGTTTATACTGTCTGGGCTAAAACAGGACAAGCCTAAAATGTAATTTTGGCAAAGATATACGTTTATGTGTATATTCCGACAAATTATTTTAAAAAACCTGATCAGTGCAAGACAAATGCTAAGACTGTAACAACCTGGTATTTATACACCGGCTTTTCAGCAAGATCTTGTGTTTTTACGGCATAATTTAATCAGTTCATCATGGTTTCAAACACGGGCCTAATTACTGACAAACCAGATCGTTCAAATCCTTTGGACGCCAAGATAGTCCTGCTGCTAATGCTGTGCCTGGCGATTGTTTTTATTTCATGGTTTTGTAACCGCCCAATTCAAGAGCAACCATCACCATCCGGGCAATACAAGATGCATTGGATTAACAATTCTTTTTTGCTGACAACAGATGAAACTCTCATTGATGAACATCAGGTTCCGGCTCATGTTGCACCATTTTATTTTAAAAAAATAAATATTAATCAGGCGAGTTCAGCTCTCCTTCAAATAATACCCGGCATCGGTCCCGCGCTTGCTCATCGAATTATTGTAAAGCGCAATGAACAGGGAGGATTCAACGCTCCTGAACAACTGCTCACGGTGGCCGGAATAGGGCAGAAACGAAAAGAAAAACTTACCGAATGGCTCTGCTTTGAATAAGGTATCTCCCGAGCACATTTCTCAGCCGGTACTTGTATTGATCGGACCAACGGCCATCGGTAAGACTGAGCTTTCCCTCAGGCTCTCGGAAACATTTGGTTGTGAAATCATCAGCGTTGATTCAATGCAGGTCTACCGGTACATGGACATAGGCACAGCAAAGATACCGGTGACAGAACGGCGAGCTATTCCACACCATCTGATAGATATTGTAAATCCGGACCAACAATATGATGCCGTTCAGTTTGCCAGTGATTGTCTGAGGGTGATCAAGGGCGTACATGATCGCTCAACTATTCCTCTTCTTACAGGAGGGACAGGCCTTTATCTCCGTTCATTAAAAGAAGGGTTCTTTAGTGATGCTCCCGCCGACCCAGATATACGAAAGAAATTATTGAAACGATTGGAGAGAGAGAAGGTTTATGTTCTGCATGATGAGTTAACTTTATATG